>Ga0070765_100001830_pt1 | contig 13154 bp, 11 predicted proteins | sample HubBroMetageWFT5_FD_71516 | JGI IMG/M metagenome (GOLD analysis project Ga0070765, IMG submission 71516) | Warmed and freeze-thawed soil microbial communities from the Hubbard Brook experimental Forest, New Hampshire - Hubbard Brook CCASE Soil... | ecosystem: Environmental > Terrestrial > Soil... | reverse complement strand
GTTCGTCAGCAAGCCCAGCGGGAAGGCATTGACGACATCGGGTTCTCCGTGCACGAGATTCAGGACTATCGCGAGCAGAGTCGAACGCTCTCTGGCTTGGTGGAATATCACAACATGTCATTCATTCTGTTTGGTCACGGCGATCCCGATCGCGTTCGTACCGCAGTGGTCTCCGCGAATTACTTTGATCTTTTTGGCGTCAAGCCGCTGCTCGGGCGCACCTTCCTGCCGAGTGACGACACTCTCGGCGCTCCTCCCGTGCTCATCCTGAGCTATGACTATTGGAGGATCAACTTCGGCAGCGATCCTGACATTGTGGGCAAAACGTTTGAGTTGAACGACAAAGTCCACACCGTTGTTGGCGTGCTGCCTCCGGTGCCGCAATATCCGGTCGAAAGCGACGTTTTCATGCCCACGTCCGCATGTCCTTTTCGCTCTGCGAAAATTTTCATCGAAAATCGCGACTCACGGATGATGGAAGCGTTCGCGCGGGTGAAACCAGGAGTTTCGATCGCGGAAGCGCGCGCAGACCTGACGACAATATCCGGGCGATTGAGGGCCGAATATCCTAAATCGTACCCGGAGCAAATGGGCTATGCCGCGGTAACGTCTCCCTTGCGCGAAGAGCTGACACATGACGCGCGGCCGACCTTGCTGATCCTGCTGGCTGCGGCGGCCTTTGTGCTGTTGATCGCCTGCGCCAACGTCGCGAACTTGACGCTGGCGCGCACCTCGCGCCGCGAACGGGAGTTGGCCGTGCGCACTGCATTGGGCGCAGGCCGCGGCCGCTTGCTGCGTCAACTGCTCACCGAAAGCTTGATCCTGGCCATAATGGGAGGGCTGTTGGCGCTAGTTTTTGCGTCGAGCAGCTTGGAGTTGCTGGCAGATTTCGCCGCTCGTCTGACGCCCCGAGCGCACGAGATTAGGATGGATACAGGCGCACTGGTCTTCACACTGGTCGCGGCGCTAGGAACCAGCGTGCTTTTTGGCACTTTGGCAGCGCTCTTTTCGCGCGCCAACCTGACCTCAGGCTTGAAGGAGGGAACCTCGGGCGCCGGCACTGGACGGCGGAAAGATCGGTTGCGCGGCGCGCTCATAGTTTCGCAAATCGCATTTTCGTTCGTATTGCTGATTGGCGCGGGACTAATGCTGCGCAGTCTGCGGAAGCTGCTGACGGTGGACGCGGGATTTTCCGCGCAACACGTTCTGGCGATGCGCACGACATTCAGCTTCAGCAAATACGCGTCGGGCGATCAACTCACCGTGGTTGGCAAGAAAGTACTCGACCGGGTACAAGCGGTGCCCGGCGTATTGTCCGCTTCGCTCTCGTCCGTCTATCCTCTGGAAAAGGAAGCGATCGTCGCCGGATCGAACGCATTCTCGGGCCCATTCCGCATCGAGGGGCGCGAGCTCAACCCCGGTGAAGCTCCGCCTGTCACCAGCCAAATCGTGGTGTCGCCTGGCTATTTCCAAACGCTGGGCATTCCGCTACGTGAAGGCCGGCTGCTCACTGATGCTGACGATGGCAAACATCAGATCGTAGTGCTGATCAATGAAGCGGCCAAGCGCCAGTTCTGGCCTCACGAGGATCCCGTCGGTAAGCGCGTAAGAGGCGAGAACGATAAGGAATGGACGACCATCGTTGGAGTTGTCGGCGATGTTCGCGACTTCGGTCTGGAGCGCCCCGCGCCCCCTGAATTCTACGTGCCGCAGGGAGAAGGAGTCGGTCCCAACGCCTTGCTGGTGAGGACGGCAGCAGACCCGGCGAGCGTCGCCCTTGCTGCCGCGAGCGCAGTTCACGAAGTTGATTCACAAGCGGCCGTTACACACACTCTAACGTTGGAACAGGCGCGTGCAGACTCGACGGCTGCGCCGCGCGTAATTGCCAGCCTGTTGGGAATATTCGGTGCGTTGGCGCTGCTAATTGCGGCCGCCGGAATCGGCGGGATCATGGCGCTCAATGTGAGCCAGCGCGTTAAGGAAATGGGCGTGCGCATGGCTTTGGGAGCTCAGCCGTCTGCAATCCTGCGCATGATCCTGCGCCAGAGCCTGATCTTGACGGTTCTCGGTGTGGCCATCGGAGCAATCGGTGCTTTGGCCATGACCGGCTTGCTCAAGTCGCTGCTTTTCCAAGTGGCGCCCACCGATCCCGTCACGTTTATCGTCGTCGCGATGGTGTTGATCGCGTCCGCGCTGCTTGCCAGTTTTCTGCCGGCTCGCCAGGCCTCATCCATTGATCCGATCGTCGCGCTGCGAAATGAATAATTGGAACGCTATCTCAACCCACAGGAAGGGAGGAAGGTTCATATGAAGAAAGGCGACTTTACTCGCAGGGAATTGCTACAGGCATCGGGTGCGATTGGTTTAGCTGCGGCTGTTCCGCTGTCGCTTTCGGCGGCGCGGCTCGTCGGCGCGAGACAGCTCTACAGTGACGATAAGTCTGCAAAGCCAGCGGCCGCACTGAGCCCGCTGAAGCCGCCGGCTAGCGGTGCGATACCGGTGGCGGTTGTGCTTTCCAAAGGGGCGGTGGTGATTGATTTTGCCGGACCATGGGAGGTTTTTGAAAACGCGACGATTCCTGGTCGGAGCATGATGGACAACGCATTCGAGCTTTACACGGTTGCGGAAACGTTGGAGCCGATTACGGTCAGTGGCGGTATGAAGATCTTGCCCAACTACAGTTTCCAGAATGCTCCACAGCCGAAGGTGATCATCATTCCCGCGCAAAACGGTGACACGGACGCGATGCTGCAGTGGATCCGCAAAGCGGCGCAGAACACTGACGTAACCATGTCGGTGTGCACCGGGGCGTTCGTACTAGCGGCCACCGGACTTCTGAATGGTAAAGCTGCCACCACTCACCATACGGCTTACGCAGAATTGGAGATGCACTTTCCCGACGTTCAAGTGAAGCGGGGTGCGCGCTTCGTCGAGGAAGGCAATCTCGCCACTGCCGGCGGCCTGACGTCCGGCATGGATCTCGCGCTACGTGTCATCGGGCGATATTTTGGCGCTGAAGCGATTCAGCGCACTGCATTTCAGCTGGAATACCAAGGACAGGGCTGGATGGACGCGAAGTCCAACTCTATTTTCGCAGCGAAACCGGAGGGTGACATTTGCGCGGTCTGCTGGATGCAAGTGGACCGCAAGATCGCGCTTTCGGAGGATTACAAAGGTCAGACCTACTATTTCTGCATGAATGATCACAAGGTGGCATTCGACACGAAGCCCGATAAATTCATCCAGGCGCTGGCGAAGGGGTAAGCAGCGAGATTCCTTTGCAGCGGCGGTTCTCGAACCTCCTTCGGCAATTGGCGTGCCGCCACAGATTCAAATCAACGCCTGACGGCAGACCGAGCGTTCGGTCGGGGGCCCCATCTCTGGCAACAAAAACGGTGGGCGCGTATCGGTGCCTGCGTTATCTTGTCGCGAAGAGCGCGGTGAGGTTCAAGTCTAAAGACTTCGCTATGTGGACTCAGCGCAATGGGGGATAGGTTACAGGGCGGGGAAAAGTGATACACCCCTCGGCGTCGGTGTCTTCGTTGCGATTTCGATATCGTCACAAATACGCGTAGGAAACCAGACAAGGTACCATCACGATTGGCCTGCCGTGGTATAGCCGAAGAGCCAGTTTTCTAAAATCTGGACAAAGTGAGGCTGGCACCGATGTGGGAACACCATGATGAAGTAGAGGGTAAAAGTCGGGTCAATCCGAAAAATCTCCGGCGCACCGTTGGAGTCTGGATTCTCAGATTGTTCTAGCAGCTGAGACCAACTCTGGGGTTGTCCCGGTTCAGTCCATCGAAGGTTTCCGTCATTCGCGCGCCAGACGAACCATTGCCACGTTTCCGCAGGCACAAAGGTTGCAAAGCGCACGTGGGAAATGTCATACCAGCGAATCATGAGTGTCGTACGAAGAAGTCGCCGCGCCATGTACTGGACTGCAGTCTCGAGCGCGTACGACATGCCCAGGAATCTTTCATCGTTTAGTGGCTCGAGTTGTTCGACGAGTCGCACCACATCTTCTGGTCCGTAATACGGATTCGGAATACCACGAGGCGAAAATCGTTCAGGTCTAGAAAGGAGCGCCAACAGCTGAAACATCAAGATTTCGGCTTCGCGCGATCGTCCCTCGGCAGCCAAAGCCATGCAAGCTACGACGTAAAACGGGAAGGCAGACTCGCCCCAAAACTTAGAATCGCGGAGATATTCCTTAAGGTATAACGCAACGAATGGGTCTGGTTTTTCTTTATATTGCTTCTGACGAACGAGATCATGAGCACCGAGCAGGCCAGCAAGGATCGTCAACCTCGGACCGTAAAAAAGACCGTCAAGAATGTCCATCGCGACGAGCTTTGTTCGGTTTGCTTCGCATTCGGCATGAAGTCCTTCTAGCGCCCGCGACGCTGCTTCCTTACACAGGGAGAGTGACGCGCTGTAATATTTTGAGTCTGTTGAATATTTGACAGCTGTTGCGTAGATGTAAGAGGCAGTCACGACCCACGACTCGAATACAGCCCAATGATTCGATCGCCGTTCAGCATCGTGCGTGAGATAGCTATTGAGCAGTACCAGGCTTGCCACGGCACGTTGAACTTCGAGAGGCTTGCGGGTTGCCTGGTCAAGTTGCAGCACTCGCTCGAAAAATTGGGCGAGTTCCGCCTTAGCTAACGGCTCTCGGCCGTCGCGCACGTATAGCTGGAGAAAATTTCGTAGGTCGAGTGGCTCATGGGGTAGGAAGGTACCGTGCGCGGCTCGAAATCGATCAACCAGTGCGCTGCCGTCTATCGTGGTCAGCTTCTTAATGCGTCGTCTGCGAAGGCCTTCATTAAGTACGCGGATGGCATTCAACACTGGCTCGTTGATCCGACCGTTCGAAACGAAAAACGGTCGGTGCTCTTCAGGTGGCAGTTCTACGGGAAGATCGAGTGGGTATTCGCAGAGCTGTTCTATTTCGCCCTTGATTTCGCGCCATTTACCCATGTCGATTGCGCCGGCTTTGAGTTGATAGGCATTGGGCACGCCATCGCTAGCGATGGTAACGATGTCTTTCCCGAGTTCCTGTGGTCCGTGCGAAGAGATGTAAACGACCCGCTCTCCCTCGGTTTCTAGGACTTGGCAGAACGGAATTTGATATTGCCGCTCGTTGATACTACTCAACCAGTTTTCGATTACTCTGTCGATCAAGCCACGCCTCTTTCTTTTTCTGCAAGATTGAGTTGTAGTTCGCCATGAACTCCGCGTCCTGGGCCCACGACGGCCAAACCTCAGCCATCGCTTTCGCCATCTCCGGGTGAGCGATCCAAACAAATTCGGGCTTGCCATCGCTATCGAACGTCATGTCCACACCTTCCAGCAACTGCAACACATGCTTCTTAGAAAATGGTTCGCCGTGTGCGTCCAGAGCGTTACCGGCTTTGCGCGTCACCTCATCGAGAACCTGAAATCCGTACTTACTAATCTTTTCCGCCATCGCCTCGGCTAGTTTCTCGAATTTTTCGGAGTAAACCTCAGTCGACGGTTTTCGGATCTCGTCCAGAGTCAACATGAGTGGCACTTCAAACTTCTCGTATTCATCTGTTACGGTTCCGGTGCCCTCCTGGTGGTAGGTGTGTTTGCGACCTTCATGCTGAATGAACGGCTGCGCTAACGACGCCACGACAGCCTGTGCCATAGTGGCCTTGCGGACTCGGTGTGAGAGTAACCTTCCGATCTCTCGTTTGGTTTTCGGAATGTTTGGAAGCATTATTCGAAAGTATAACTCCATAGGTAAGTATCGCAGGAATGAAAAATCCCGGAAGAGCGAGCAGGGCGTGAACATTTAGAAATCTCGAACTCTATCCCAGGGAAACTCCGACGAGCTGTGCGAGAGCTTGCCAATGCGTTTGTGCGGAACGCGCCGAGTACTCACTTATTCGCGGCTAGGTGTGCCGGCCGTCGCAGCGAATTCAGGAAAAGTTACGAGATTTTCAACGCCATCTAGAAGGCGAAGGGGGTCCCATCTCCGCCAATAAAAACGGTGCCCGAGCATCCATACGTCCGGCAACTTGAACAACGTTTTTTCGATTCAGCGTCGATAGAAGTTATTCGTTCAGGTTTCCCACGTTGAAGTCCGATTCGTTCGGACGGGGCAGTTGGAGCTGCGAGTAAAAGTGGGACTTAAAGTGGAACTCTCAAACCCCAGGGTCTTCTTCCGCGTCTGTAGAGCTGGCGCTTTGCTCGGCTGTATCAACGAGGTCTGTGTCAGCCGTGTCGGCACTAGGAGGCTGGGCGTCAACAGTTCAAGTTGGATTTCCTTTGGAGCCTCCGCCGGAATAATTAGGCGTCGTAATTCGCCGACCTTCGGCGCCTTTGCGTTCAATTGAAGCCCAATTTCGCGCGCACCGTCTCCCTCGGCTCCGGCCACTTCGGTTCCATCAAGTTGAATGCTTTCTATCGCCTTCGTTCTTCGGCCTCACCAGATTGGCATCCCTCGTTAAGTTCTCGAGTGCGGTCATTGCATCTCGATAAGACATGCGGCGAGCGCTTCCCAAATACTTGCTCATCGACACATATCTTGTGCCCGGCCCGCGATAGTCTTTCCATTGACCTATGAAGTGTCCGTTGCACTTCGCGACGCAAAGTTTTTGAACGGGCATGTCTGACTGGAAAACATACCCATCTTTTCGCTTGCCGATATAGGCTCGCAGCGCAGATGTCGCTCGTTCTGTGATTAGCACGGCTCGCCCGCGCGGGTCTTTTCCTGAAACTCTGGCAGTTCGTGCCTCGAAATCGATATTCTCGACCCGAAGTGATGTCACCTCCGACACCCGACACCCAGTCCCATAGAGAAATTCGACCAAAGCTATTTCTCTGAGCGTGTAGGCGGCAGCAAGGAACTGGCGGACTTCGAACTCGCTCAGGGTACGAGGGATTTTTCTCGGAGCATCACGCATTTTTACCAAGCGCGGAGCCACAAAGCTAACCATGCCGCCAAGGTGCAGGAGGTCGTAAAACCGTCGCAGAACTTGGAGATTGTCGAACGATGTTGCCCAGGTAGCGCCTTGCTCGGAAAGATGGGCGATGTAGGAACGAACATCCAAATGCGTGACGCTGGCGATTGACTTGTCCTTCAGGTACTCGGCGAACGTCCGCACCATTCGCCGATAGAATTGTTTCGTTCTTGGCCTATAGTGTTGGATAACCAACCACTCTTCATAGCGTTTCACGACCTCTTCGTTGAAGGCAGCGTAAGAGCGCATGACACCTGACCATTTGTTCCGGCTGGGATATAAAGGAAATTCCGAGCCGGGCAGACACTGTGAATCCACGTGCCGGGTGTCGGCAAGGGAACAAACGTCTCTAGTCCCATAGAGACAAATGTCTCTAGGACAAATTTACCTACTGCCGGATCTAATGAGGTGCGCGAGGCCTGTGCACCACTCATTCGATGGTGGTTCTGACCGCGAAACGCATCTGCAAGGAATCGAGCGAGTGGGAGTTACGCGCAGCACTGACACGATATAACGATCGGCCACTCATAGACCTTCGTGCCTATCCACGATACGATTGCGTTTCGGAGTGACTTAGCTTGCTGCACAAAAACGCGACAGCAGAACAGGTCGTCCCAGGTAGAAGGATTTTGTTGACCGGAGCAGGAGGTTCCATTGGCTCCGCTTTGGCCAAGGCCGTGATCCGTCTGGAGCCGCGGCTACTCATTCTTCTCGACAACTCGGAGCGAAATCTGCACGAGATTGATTTCGAATTGGCGACTGCGGTTGATCGCAATTCGTACAGGTCTGTGCTCGGCGATATCTGCGACGCGAAGCTGTTATCCGAGATTTTTCACCGTTATCGCCCCGACGTCGTCTACCACGCGGCGGCTTTCAAGCATGTTCCGCTGATGGAGAACAACCCTTTTGCGGCCGTTCGCAACAACGCTTTGGGAACCGCCCGTCTCGCGAGGATCGTGCAGGCAGAAGGCGTCGCGAGCTTCGTCATGGTCTCAACCGATAAAGCTGTTAATCCCATCAACATAATGGGCGCCTCGAAACGTGTAGCAGAACTTGCGTTACTGAACTTGAACAACCCGAACAACCGAATGAGCGCGGTGCGGCTAGCGAATGTATTAGGTTCTCAGGGAAGCGTTGTTCCGACGTTTCTGAGCCAAATCTCCCGAGGCGGTCCAATCACCGTCACGCATCCCGATGTTTCCCGATACTTCCTAACGATTGGGGAGGCCGTCGACCTGATACTGTTGGCATCTGAACTTGAGGGGACCGGCGGCATATTCGCTCCACGAGTGAGCGGGCCGGTAAAAATTCTAGACATCGCCATTCAGTTGATAAAGCGCAACCAAACCGAATCTCGAAAAGATATTCCCGTCACCTTTACGGGCCTTCGCCCAGGAGACAAGATGTCGGAGGAATTCTTTTCCGAGGATGAATCCACAGAGCCGACAAACGATCCCAGACTCTTGCGAGTCAAGACCGGGGAAATGCCCGCAGGCCTATTCAATACTCAGATGGCGGACCTTTCTAGATGTGTTGACGAGCGAAACCTTCCTGCGATGGTCGAGGCGCTTTGCCGAATCATTCCCGAGTATCGACCCACGGAGTTGCTATCTCCCTCGCCGCAAGGATCCACGGTCTAACGCTATGAAGCGAAAAATTGCAGTCATCACTACCTCGCGAGCCGACTACGGGCATTTGTATTGGCCCTTGCGAGATTTGTCGGAGAACGAAAATGTGGATCTCAAAATTATCGTGCTTGGGTCGCATCTGTCGCCTGAATTTGGGAACACATTCCAGGAAATCGTGAACGACGGCTTCACGATCGACTCCCGGATCGAATGTTTGCTCAGTTCGGATACCGATGTTGGCATGGCCAAAACAATCGGGATGGCTACGCTGGGTCTGGCCGACCTGTTCGGGCAGATGCGGCCGGACCTGCTTTTGCTGATTGCCGATCGTTACGAGATGTTAGCTCCGGCGTCGGTTGCTCTCGCATTGCGTATTCCGATCGCTCACATCGAGGGGGGAGAGGTGAGCGAGGGTGCGATCGACGATGCGGTGAGGAATGCTCTTACCAAAATGAGCCATATCCACTTTACTTCGACGCACGCCGCCCGGGAGCGAGTGATCGCGATGGGCGAAGAAGAGTGGCGCGTGCACCGGGGGGGCGCTCCATCGCTTGACAATTTGCGCCGGCGAATGCTTCTCAGTCGGGAGCAAGTAGAGGAGCGGCTGACGCTCGATCTCCGGAGACCGACCATTCTAGTGGTATACCATCCGATGACCATCGCCCGCGACACGCTGCAAGAAGCTGACGCCATGTTCGCAGCCCTGGAAAATCTTGCAGACCAAATCTTGTTTTGTTACCCGAACGCAGATGCGGGAAGCAGGGCATTGATAGCCCGGACGGAGGAATTCATCGCGCTCCGAGGCCATGGAAAAATCTTCACCAATCTCGACTCCGTGACCTATTTGAGTCTCCTGCGTCAAGTCGATATGCTGGTTGGGAACTCGAGCAGTGGAATCATGGAATCCGCGTCGTTCGCGCTGCCTACCGTAAACGTTGGGATACGGCAGCAAGGGCGCGAGCGGGCACGAAATGTACTGGACGCCGACGCTCATCCGGGAGCTATTCTCGAAGCCGTGAACACGGCAAGAACGCCTGAATTTCGTCAATCCTTAATCGCCATGGTCAATCCGTATGGTGAAGGGTTTGCTTCCGAGACGATCGTGCGCGTACTTACGACCGTTCCGCTCTCGCAGGAACTTCTAATGAAACGCCAACCTGGTATTACTGTGTCTGTCGCAGCTCCTGGCCGTTCGCAACATTCATGAGGATACCGCTGTCAGCTCCGGACGTCACCGAACGGGATATCGACGCGGTGACGGAAGTACTTCGCACGTCGAGCCTCAGTTCCGGACCTAAGGTCCGGGAATTCGAGCGCGCCATCGCTCGATACGTGAATACCTCGGATGCGGTTGCCGTAAACTCCGGGACGAGCGGTCTGCACCTGTGCATTCGAGCCCTCGGTATTTCGGAAGGCGACGAGGTGCTGGTGCCTTCGTTTACCTTTATCGCAGTCGCGAACGCAGTCCGCTATGAACGGGCTACTCCCGTGTTCGTTGACATCGACCCGCAAACGCTCAACCTCGATCCGAGTCTGCTGGAACAGGCAATCACCGCGCGAACACGGGCGATCATTGTCGTGCACACTTTTGGCTGCCCCGCAGAGCTAACGAGCATATTGCAGATGGCCACACGCCACGGTCTATTCGTCATCGAAGATGCTTGTGAGGCCATCGGAGCAGAATACGAGGGACGAAGGGTTGGTGCTTTAGCGGATGTCGGAGTGTTTGCCTTTTATCCCAACAAGCAGATTACAACAGGAGAGGGCGGCGCTGTTGTCACCAACAATTCCAAAATCGCCCTCAAGGTCAGAAAGCTTCGCAATCAAGGCAGAGACGATTCGGCAGAGTGGTTCCAGCATACGGATTTGGGGTACAACTACCGGGTTTCAGACATCAATTGCGCCTTGGGAATCGAGCAACTAAAGAGAATCGATGCCATTCTGGATCGGCGGGAGTCAATCGCGCGCGAGTACAGTGAGATACTACGTTCCGTTCCAGACCTGATAATCCCGGCTATGGCATTGCCACGTCGCAAAATCAGTTGGTTCGTCTACGCGGTTCGACTGAATCGTAATTTCGACGAAGCGCAGCGTGATTGGATCGTCAATGAAATGAAGTCGCGCGGGATCGGTTTAGGCAGGTATTTCGCGCCGATTCACTTGCAACCCATTTACCAGCCGTCGGGCAGCGGCAAACCCACTCTCCCCGTGACGGAGTTCCAGGCGGCTCGCTCGCTCGCGTTGCCATTCTTCAATCGAATCCGCGAAGAGGAAATCAAAGAGGTCTGTCAAACGCTGGTCGAACTGCTGCGGCGGGCGTGACGGCATCGCTTTAAAATATCAAATTTGAAATCGCAAATAGCGCCAGTGCGAGCAGGTCCCGGCGGCAACAGCGATGAGGAACCAATTCCGAGAACGCGGACGCGGGCTCGACAGCCCCAGCATGTGGGATGGGAGGTCGTGTTGATCGAGGGAATAGGATGGGAAACGATAGTGTATCGCATTCGCCATGCTGGAATATTACAGCGAGCTGTGATGCTTGTGAGTGTAGATACGTTAACAGTAATCATAGCGGGCATCTGTTCTCTAACCTGAGCCGAAGCTTAAGAGCGAGGTATTGGGTCAAGAGTAGTAACCCTCGGGAGGCAATGCATCGCTAGGGCGCTTCTTCGGCGCTGGGGTTGTATTGCTCGGCCCAGAACTGCGGCGCCGCAGACTCGAATTCCACTCCAAGCTTGTGGAATCCGGTCGGCTCTTTGCTTCCAGACCAAACGACATCAGCGTGAATGCGAAGCCCTGTTCTCTTACTGTCGATGGTAAGCATTGTGCCTTGCGGCCAATTCACGGGCGATAGAATCAAGGCCCCGTGAAGGTTTATTACGGCTGTCACCACTTCTAGTGACTCGCCACCGGGATGAATTAGCAGCGGCACGGTTGCCAAGATACACGGGCTTCTTCGATGCTCCTTGGTAGAGCTCATTTCGATTGACGGTTCAGGCCGCACGAGATGTCGGTTTGTATCGCTTCGCTCGATTTCCTTTTGTCAATCGCCGGACGAGCGCGAGCACTAGCTGTCTATCATTCTCTTTCATCTCCCTCAGGGCTGTGATGATCTTATGGTTTTGAAAACGCTCTCGGGGTGTGGATCCCCAATCGGGGTCTTTGGAAGGTAAGGAGGGTTCTACTGGTTGCGCATTTTCCTCGTTAGGGAAAAATGCATAGAGCGGTATTCCCAGGGCGTTAGCATACTTTGCGATGGTCTCGACGCTCGGAACCGTGTGCCCGTTCTCAACGCGACTCGTGTAGCAGCGCAACAGCCCGCTGCGCACTTCAATGTCACCTTGACTGAGGTTCCGAGACTCGCGAAGCTCTCTTAGCCTGCGGCCGATTTCCATAATGGTCAGTATACCGAGCGATGCTGTGCATAACAAGTCAACAATACTACTTAGGTATATAATCTGCCATCAGTAATTCACTGTATTGACAGTCATCCCGTCAGATGTGCAGCAAATCGCTCATCGACCGGCTGGTCTCCTGATAATCTCTCTGGCGCTCGAGACGCATACCCCCAACGCCTCGGAAAAGTCCTCCACTACGCCCACATTCCTGAGCCGTCTGTTTAGACAGTTGGCCAAGCGGCCGCGGACGACCACAGAGCAGTTTTCGCACATGCCGTTACTCCCATAGAGGATGTCACGTCGCTCGCATCTCAAACATCCGTGGTCGTCGAAGTAATACCGCATCTTTGCCAGTTGAATGCTGAGCAAAATCTTCCGCATCTGCAATGAAACAGCTTTCGGCATCTACCACGGTTGCAGAAAAATGTCGTCGTCGCGGACTGGGGATGGCGGATAGGGACGGGAAAAAGGGACCACCCCGTGCCTGTGGGAGCCGCCGAGACGTGCCGTGATCCAGTTCCAGTGGCGCAACGCCGCGTCCCAGCCGGTCCCTGAGATGGCGCAAGCGCTTTTATCTTATGTGCGGTACAACTTGACAAAGCCTAGAAGGCGGGTACACTCCCACTTAATTCGGAGGTACGTGATGAACTCGAAAACATTGACAGCTGCCAGTTTGTTTCTGTTTCTTGCGCCAGTATTGATGGGTGCGTCCAATCCTCCTCAAGCGGTAGCCGATCAGGACAAAGGAGTCGTCGCATTGGAAGCAGTGATCTCTCAGGTCAGGCAAGCACTGATCGGAGCGCAAAAGCAATTGGCACAAGATGGTTTGCCTCCCCTCGCTTCTATTGACCTCACTCTTAAAAGCGTCGTTCAAAAACAAGCCGGTGGAACGTTTAAACTGTGGATTATTTCATTCGGCGTATCACGAGAGAACGATCAAACGCAAACTGTTACGATTCAGCTCACTCCGCCTAGCGGCAAGGAACCTACCAAGGTTGGAGCGGTTGATTTAACGGCAGAGTTGCAAAGCGTCATTGTGAGCGCAGCGAAAGGTGCCCAGAATAGTGGAACAGCTGATTATCCGCTCCAGTTTTCGGGTCTGACAGTCGAGCTCGACTTTACAGTGCAAATGACAG
>Ga0070765_100001829_pt1 | contig 13156 bp, 9 predicted proteins | sample HubBroMetageWFT5_FD_71516 | JGI IMG/M metagenome (GOLD analysis project Ga0070765, IMG submission 71516) | Warmed and freeze-thawed soil microbial communities from the Hubbard Brook experimental Forest, New Hampshire - Hubbard Brook CCASE Soil... | ecosystem: Environmental > Terrestrial > Soil... | reverse complement strand
GCCTGGCCGCTGATGCCGGCGAACTCTTCGACGTAGTCGTACCAGGGCGCGATGTCCTCATAACGGATCGGCCAGTCAACAGCGACGCCTTCCTTTAAGTTGGCTTCAAAATCGAGATCGCTCCAGCGATAGCTCTGCCGGCCCCACGTGAGGGATTTTCCTCCGACCTGGCGGCCGCGAATCCAGGCAAAGTGTTTGCCTTCCTCGCAGGTATAAGGATTCTCGACATCATTGACGAAAAACTTATTCGAATATTCATCACAGGCGTAATAGCACTCGCGCTGAATGGGTTGCGTGCCCATGCGCTTAACGTGATCATCCCAGCCACGATACTTAAGCTCCCAAACGGGAACGTGCTCGACGTAATCGCGTTCGGGAACGGTAGTGCGTCCCGCTTCCAGGATTAGTGTATTGAGGCCTTTTTCCGTGAGTTCTTTCGCGGCCCAACCACCGGTAATTCCCGAGCCGATAACGATTGCGTCGTAAGTATTGGCCGCCATGCGAGTCTCCCTTAAGCCTTTTTCTCTGCCGCTACCGGAACGCAACCGTGCTGGGCGCCGGGAATGATTTGCAAACCAAGTTCGCGTGTGAATCCAATTTCGGAGGTGTAATACCCGTGAAGTGTGATGCCCTTGAACACCACGAAGAAATTGCCTCTCAATTGCGTGTCCCAATCAGGGACGGTGTTGCCGTGACGCGCCGGCCGGCCGGCGAGCATGCCAACGGACTCGTCCATAGCCCGCATCAAGACAAGCTGCTGAGCGGGAGAAGCATCGACGAAGTCTTTCCCATACAGTTCGTTGCATTGCTTGTCCACTCCGGCAACACCAGCGAGGAAATTGTTGCGGTCGTCTTCGATGGCCCAATCGGTGAGGATGACATCAATGAATTCATTGACGCGTGCACCCTTGGCGCCCGGCGTGTCCGTCTCCGGAATGATAATTTCGCTCATGAGAACAACGGTGGCATTTTGGTGTGGATTAAGTGTGCGCAATGCATAGCCCGAGGCGGGATGCGCTTCCTGAAAAAAGCCGAAGAGATCTGGTGCGGCACTAGAAGCAAGAGCACCCGTAGCCAGAAATTTTAAGGCATCACGCCGTTGCATAAAACCTCCCTAATTCGTTTTCTATCGGTTCATCAACCTTCGAGAATTTCTTTGCGCACATTTTTCAGAACGTAGGCGGCACGCTCGACGCCGACCTCGCCGCTCAGGATGGGATCTTCATTCTCAATGCTGAGGATGCCTTCGTAGCCGATGTCCATGTAAGCTTGCACGACGGACTTCCACAGGCTCGCACTGTGGCCGTAGCCAACGGCGCGGAACGTTTCCGAAGCGTTGCCAAGATCGCTGGTCTCGAAGGCGAAATTCAGCACGCCATATTTTGCGACGTTATCCTGAAAAAATACGGTGTCCTTCATGTGGGCGTGAAAGATCATGCCTTTTTTGCCGAGGAAGTGAATCACTTCCACCGGGTCGCAGCCTTGCCAAAAGAGATGGCTTAAGTCGCAGTTTGCGCCGATCTCTTCACCGACGGCTTCGCGCAATTTGATCAGAGTTCGCGGATTGTAGACGACAAAATTAGGATGCATTTCGAGCGCGATGCGATGTATCCCGTGCTCGCGAGCAAATTTCGCCGCTTCCTGCCAATAGGGAATCACCTTTTCTTTCCACTGCCAGTCCTGCATTTGCGCGTACTCGGGAGGCCAGCGATAGGTGATCCAGTTTGGCTGAGCATCCGTTGGTGTACCGCCGGGGCAACCCGAAAAACCAACGATTACTTTGACGCCGAGCCGCTCGGCGAGTAACACCGTCCTGCGAAAGCTTTCACGGTCCCGCTGGGCGTGTTTTTCATCCGGATGAACCGGATTGCCATGGCAGCTCAGCGTGGCCACTTGGATCCCACGATCGGTAAATTTCTTCTGCCAGGCTTTGGCTTTTGCGGGGTCGTCAAGAAGCTCTTGCACTGGGCAATGCTTCGTGCCGGGGTAGCCGCCAGTGCCGATCTCCATGGCTTCGAGGCCCAGCGCGCTCACCTTGTCGAGCATTTCATCGAGCGAAAAATTGTCGTAAACGGGGTCGAAGACGCCGATGGGAATTTTGCGCTTCGGCGAGGCAGAAGCCGTCGATTGTTGCCTCGACGCGATAGCAGTCTCGGCGCCACCACGAATAATGGAGTCCTTCATATTGACTCCTCCCGGAACAGCCGCGGCCAGCAGACCTCCGCCGGTCGTAGCAAGAAATTGCCTGCGGTCAACCGATTTACTAACGCGCGAGCTGGGCATGCCATCCCCCCGAAAAGTCCCTCTCACCCCGGCCAAATTACGGCCCGCGGCATTATACGCTTCCTGAGCTGTGGAGGAAGTCAGAAAATCGTCTTAGTGGGTCGGTTGGTGGGGAATTCGCCTTCGAAAGGGTGAACCGGAGGCGCGGACAATCCGGCGAGTGGGGCTGGTGGGAAAAATCAAGACGGGCACGGCCCTTCGAGGCTGAGGGTAGAAGATGCCGTGCACCTACAGAACTTGGGGTGGCGATTAGCCCTTTTTGCGGCTCAGCGCATCCAGTGCCGGGATCGAAACGGCGGCTGTGGTTACGCGCTCAGCTGGCATCTTTCGATTTTGAATTGCGTCGACGAGCATTTCAATGGCTTGGCCGGCATTCGGGGGGACAAAGACGGTCGCGGCTAGCAGCCCGCTGCGCACCCACGCCTGGCCCGTCTTTGGCAGGCCATCGCAGCCTGTGAATGGGAGCTTAAGCCATCGATCGCGTTCGTCCTCGTTGGTCAGTTCCTTGAAGGCATCGCGAGCGCCCATAGCCATGGAGTCATCTTGCGCTGAAATGAGGTCGATGGCCGCGCGTTGGGAAGTTGTCAACTTGAGCCAGGACCGCACGGATTTTTGTGCGCTTTCCTGGGTCCACTGGGCCTTGAGCATGGTGACCTGCACGCTCGCAGGCTTTGTTTCCTGCATGCCAGCGGTGCGATCTTTGGCTGCGGAATTTTCCGAAGGGCCCTGTATGTACAGCACGGAACCGCCGCCTCGGAGCAGAGCCGCCATCTGGCGCCCCTGGATACGCCCAATTTCGACGTGGTCGGAACTAATGGAGAAGAGCGGCGCCGTCGAAGTCTTACGCAGCTCCTCAATGTAGGTGGCGTCGCGATTCAGAATCACCCAGCCGATTCCAGCGCTAACTGCGGCCTTCGCGACCTGCGGCAGCGCAGTGCCCCCGACTGGCTCAAAAATGATGGCGTCGGGGCGCAACTCCTTCGGTGCCTGGATGGCCTTTAAAACTTGCGTGCTCTGGTTGATGGCGTCGTTTTGCGCGTGGATAATTTGCACGTCCACGCCCGTCTTGCGCCCGGCCTGCTCGGCGGATTCCTTCTGTTCGATCTGGTAGTCGTTGTCGTCGGTGGTAAGAGAAACCACGAATCTAAGTTTTTTCATTCTCGTCTCAATAGGGATGATTCTATTCCAACACAAAGAACGCGGCTAATGGGCCGAGCCTATAGCAGTGGTGCTCTGCCTGTCATCAGTTGCGAGCTAGTTACATTCCCTTACCCGATAGCCTGTCAGACTATTGCTTTGCGAACTCATCAAGGGCAGTGCTGAGGCGTTCCAGGCCTGCTCGCAGGCCCGCAGTCTCGCCCCCAATGCCAATCCGAAAATGCCTCGGCATCTCAAAGAATACGCCAGGGACGACCGTTGTTTCGTATTTCTCGCGCAATAGATCGAAAAATGCTTGTGGATCGCCGTGGGTGAGGCGTGGGAAGAACACCGTACCTGCCACTGGACGGAAGCTCTCGAGATCGCGCCGCGAATCGAGAAAAGAATCGATCACGACGCGATTGGCGGCGAGCAGCGACTTCGCCCGTTCCCGAAATTGCGCCAGATGATCGAACGCAATCACGGACATGCGCTCTGCAGCGTGCGCCGCGACGGCTCCATACAAATCGTTCAGGAGCCACATCCGTTTGGCCAGCGGCGGCGATGCGAGCACCCATCCGCAGCGCAGCCCGCTCAAACCGTAAACTTTCGTCAGGCTGCTGGTGACGATAAAAGGATTGTCCCCGGCAGGCGCGATAGCTTGGCCAATGGGAAAGCAATACGGCGCGCCAGGATCGAAGAGCAGATCGATATAGACTTCATCCACAAGCACGTGAGCGCGGGCACGTTGAGCCATTTCGCCAATCGCGCGTAATGTCGAGGCCGGCATTAGTGCGCCGCTCGGATTGTGCAGGTTGCTTAGGACAATAAGGCGAGTTTCGCTGGTGATGGCGCGTTCGATCTCCGCAGGCTCCAGTGCGAATCCTGTTTCAAAACGCCGGGGAATGCGTTTCACGCGGGCTCGCAGATATTCCGCGACCTCGAGCAGCGGCCCGTACACTGGCTGCTCGATCAACACTTCGTCGCCTGGATCAAGCACGGCGGCCATCGCCAGATGATTCGCCATCGACGTGCCGGTTGCCGCGACCACGCATCCCTCGGTCACGCCGTTGTGGAGTGCCAACAGCTGACGCAGTGGCGTGTAGCCGTAAGCTCCGGCAGAGGTGATTTCCAAATCCTCGAGCCGTACAGGGAACTCGGACATAGGCACGCTGATCAATCCGCTGGTCGCCAGATTGAAGCGCGCATGCGAACGCGTTTTTGCCCACTCCATGTACACCGAACGCTTTACTTGTTCCGAACCCTTCATCTTGCTGTTTCTCCCTTGTTTCTCGCGCGCCACAAATAGTATGCGGGCAAACCGGCAATAGCGATGGCCAACCCAATGAATGAACGCGTTGGATCGTGCGCGAATGTGCTCACGACTACAATCCATTCCGCGCCTATGAACAGCAGGGTGGTCCATGGGTGCCCGGGAACGCTGAACTCAATCGCGGACGACTCTTGACCAGTCGCGCGGCGCCGCAAAATGAGTAAGCAGACCGCCGTCAGCCCGAAAAACATGCAGTCCATCGCAACAACGTAATTGACGACTTGCGCGTACGTACCCGTCAGCGCGATAACGATCGCCCACACGCCTTGCAGCAGAATCGCGACTACCGGCACGTGCGTACGAGGATCGATCAACGCAACGCCTCGAAAAAAGACTCGGTCTTCGGCCATTGCGAAATAGACGCGCGGAGCCGTCAACATGGATTGCCCGAGAAACCCAAACGCGGAGAATGCAATTCCTGCGGCAATCAGCGAACCTCCGCGAGGACCAAGTAGCGCGCGCATCACGGTGGAGGCCGGCGTCATGGTGGCGGCCAGACCAGCGGGCCCCAGGACGCGCACGTATACGAAATTCACTGATGTGTAGACGGCGATCACGCCAAGAACACCTAGAACGAGCCCACGAGGAAGGGTCTTACGCGGGTCGCGTACCTCGCCGGCCAGAAAGCTGGAGGTCTGCCAGCCACCGTACGCGAACAAAACCGGCGTCATCGCCGCTCCAAAAGTGAAAATGAGGCTCGTGGACATTGGCTGGTCCAGAACCGGTTGCCATGAGATTTGCGATGGTCCGCCGCGAAAGAAACTGAAGAGTTCGAGCATGCCGATAGCGGCGATCGCGGCTAGAGTCATCGCCGATTGCACCCGGCTGCCGGCGCGAACACCCAAGCAGTTAATCACCGTGAGCAGAGCGAGAGCGGAAGCCGCGATAAGCGAAGCGCTGATTTGCCACTGTGTAAGTTCCAGAAAATAGCGTGCAAAGGTCACGGCAACTGCGGCCATGCCCCCAGTCTGGATCACCAGCAGTAGTACCCATCCATAAAGAAATGCCACAGCGGGATGAAGCGCCTCGCGAAGATAAGCGTATTGGCCGCCCACAACCGGCAGCCTTGCCGCCAACTCCGCATAAATGAAGGCGCCGACCAGCGCGATCAGCCCACCGGCGATCCAAGCGCTCAGGATCAGCGCCGAGGTATGCACTATGTCAGCAACCATGTACGGGTTTATGAAGATTCCCGCGCCGATGATCCCGCCCATCACGGCCATCGTCGTGCCAAACAGGCCGAGTTGCCGAACCAATCCGCCTCCCTGGTCAGCCTGTTTACTCGTGATTTCGGACACTGTCATTAAGCCTTACTTGTGCATCGCGCCGTGGGACTTCCCCGCGAATGATTTGCAATCGGGGCGTACTCTACCACCGCAGCCTCCCACCACAAAATTTGGCGATGGGAGCCTGCCAGAATGGGCCGGAACAGTATTATTTACTATTGAAGTCGCGATAAATTCCGTGCCACAAATGCGCTATCGCTAGTCTGCCAGGTTCGATCCAGCAGATTGCCTTTGCGAGATGTGAGGCTACAGCTAGCCGATGCACAAAGTTTAGGAGTATTATGAGGGCAGATTTCCGGTCCTCTAACCAGGCAATCGACGGGTGGGTTATGTCTGCAAGTGTGCTGAAGCATTTCCGGGTCATCCTTATTGTATCTTGCGGTTTTTTGCTCCCGATCGAGGTGTGCGCAGGGATGCCAACTCCCACGCCAGGCGGGCAAGTCCCTTTTTCCAGTAGCCCCACCGTCGCTGCGGGTCAGGCCCACATGGAAGACGTGGACAAGCAGGGAGACATTGACGTTTTTTTGAAGGGGCCAAGCGGAGCGCCACTGGATGGTTCGGCGGTGCTGACGCTGACGAAACTAGACGGCGTATACATTGACCAGAAGACCGCGAAAAACGGCTATGCCCGGTTTAATGGTATTCGTGCGACAGAGTATAAGATTCAGGTGCTGGCTCCCAAGTACGAAGCAAATGTACGGCAATTCGAGGTTCAAGAGCGTTCCCTCGTCAAGATCACCATCGAAATGACGCCGCTCTCTGCGGAAGATGCCGCGACTTCGGTGGGACTCTCCGCACTTGCTCCCAGAACGCAAAGGGAAGTGGCAAAGGCGATGGACGATCTGCGCGCGAACAAGCCCAATGATGCGCGCAAGCATCTCGAGACGGCACAAAAGACAGCTCCCAACAGTGCGGAGATCGAATACCTCTTTGGGACGTATTCCTCGCAGATGAAAGACCTGGCACAAGCCAGAGTGTACTGGATGAAGACGCTTGAACTTAATCCCAAACACTTGAGTGCTTTGATCGCGGTCGGCCAGGACTTCTTGCAGCAGAACAAACCGGCCGAGGCGATGCCGTATTTGACCCGGGCCGCCGAAGCCGAACCGTCTTCCTGGCGCGCACATGCGCTGCTCGCGGAAGGATTTGTATTGCAACACCAGTTTGATGAAGCCGTCAAACAAGCCGAACGCGCGATCCAGTTGGGACATGAGCAAGCCGCAGTTGTTCAGCCGATATTGGCTCGGGCTTTGGCCGGTCGAGGCGACAGGGAAGAGGCGACGAAGCGATTGCAAGACTACGTGCAGGCGCATCCCGCAGACGCCGCGGCCAATAAGGACCTTGAAACGCTAAAAAACCCTCAGACAGTGGACGCATCCAGCGACGCTGCGTCGGCGGCCAGCGAGATGGCGGCAATGAACAAAGACGCCACGGCTTTGCCAATGCTTTCCAAGTGGATGCCACCGGACGTGGACGAGAAAGTGCCGCCCGTGGAAGCTGGCGCCTCTTGCGCAGTGGACGACGTGGTGAGCAAAGCGGGGCAACAACTCATAACGCTAATCAGTGATGTGGACCGGTTTGCGGCCACGGAATCGCTCACGCACGAATCGATCAACAAGTCTGGACTCGCTTCCTATCCCGAAAAACGCAAGTTTGCGTATGTGGTTTCGATCCAGGAAGTGCAGCATGGATACCTGAATGTCGAAGAGTACCGGAACGGCGCTGGCGGTTCTACGGCTGATTTTCCGGATGGAGTTGCAACAAACGGACTTCCTGCTCTCGTGTTGATTTTCCATCCGTACAACGCTGTAAACTTTGAGATGACGTGCGAAGGACTGGCGCGATGGAACGGCACACTGGCCTGGCAAGTCCACTTTAAGCAAAGATCTGATAAACCGAACACAATTAAGAGGTACAGAATCGGCGCCGACGGACCGTCTTATGCAGTGGCGCTAAAAGGCCGCGCCTGGATTTCAGCGGATAATTATCAGATTGTGAGGCTCGAGTCGGATTTGGTCGCGCCTGTCCCGCAAATCCGATTGTTTGCCGATCATACGGCAATCGAATATGGTCCGGTGAAATTCAGCAAAGCCAACGTGAATATGTGGCTGCCGCAGAGCGCGGAAGTGTATTACGACTGGAAAGGACGGCGCATTCACCGCCGGCACAGTTTCAGCGACTACATGCTCTTCGGCGTAGAAGATAAGCAGAAGATCACAGTGCCGACGGTCGATGACTCGACTGCGGATACTGCGCCCGCCGAAGCGCCAAAACAAAAGCCATAACTTTTTTGTCTCGGCTTTGAGCTCACGCAGTTTCATCAAATCATGCCGCCAGCCGTCTAATAAATGCCTTCGGGGAGGGCACGCCTTCAGCCGTGCCGATAAAGACCGCTAATAGAGGGGCTTTAGCATCTGAGGAAACTACTTCCACGGCGTTTAATCCATTTATGAGACAAACTCTTATTAGTAAGCTCACTTAATCGTGTTGTGTGTCTGGCGCCGCAGAAACTGGCCTGAGCCTGGCCGGCCCACAAACTTTCCTGTGTCAATCACAGCGCGTCCGCGCGAGAACACCGTCTTCGGCGCACCTTTGATTTGAATGCCTTCGAACATGGAATAATCCACGCGCATGTGGTGTGTTTTCGCGCTGATCACTTGTTCTTCGTTCGGATCGAAAATCACGAGGTCGGCATCCGACCCAACCGCAATGGTTCCTTTGCGCGGATAAAGACCAAAAAGTTTTGCGGGAGTGGTGGATACAAGTTCGACGAAGCGGTTGGCGGAGAAACGCTTCCCGTGGACTCCGCCCGTGTAGATGAGGCTGAGGCGGTGCTCGATGCCCGGGCCGCCATTCGGAATTTTCGTAAAGTCGTCCTTGCCCATTTCCTTTTGTTCCTTGAAACAAAACGGACAGTGGTCTGTCGAAACCACTTGGAGGGTGTCTTTCGCAAGCCCTTGCCAGAGTTTTTCCTGGTGCCACTTTTCGCGCAGCGGCGGCGTGAAAACATACTTGGCGCCTTCGAAGCCGGGAGCGTCCATGTTTTCCAGAGAAAGATACAAATACTGAGGACAAGTCTCCGCATAAGCAGGTAGGCCGCGGTCTCGCGCCTCGCGGACTTTTTCGAGCGCTTCGTTGCAGGAGAGATGAACGATGTAAACAGGCGCTCCGGCCATTTCCGCCAACGCGATGGCGCGCGAAGTGGCTTCCGCTTCGGCGGTTGTCGGCCGCGTGAGCGCGTGGTACTTCGGCGCACGCTTGCCTTCCGCAAGCGCCTGTTGGACGATTACGTCGATCGCGCCGCCATTTTCGGCGTGCATGCAGATCAAGCCGTCATACTTGGCCGCTTGGCGCATCGCGCGAAAGATCGTGGCGTCGTCGAGCATGAAAATGCCCGGATAGGCCATGAATAGTTTGAAACTTGTGACGCCTTCGCGTACAAGTTCGCCCATCTCCTCGAGCTGCGCCGCCCCCAGGTCGGTGATGATGCAGTGAAAAGCATAGTCCGTGACGGCTTTGTCGTGCGCCTTCTGCATCCAGGTATCGAAAGCCTGCCGGAGAGTTTGACCTTTATATTGGATAGCGAAGTCGATCAGCGTGGTAGTGCCGCCGAAAGCTGCGGCGATCGTGCCGGTTTGGAAGTCGTCAGCGCTGGTGGTTCCGCCAAAGGGCATGTCCAGGTGCGTGTGCACGTCGATCCCGCCAGGGATGACGAGAAGTCCTGCGGCGTCGATCACACGCCCTGCATTTTCGATGGGAAGCTGGGCAGCAATTGCGGAAATCTTGTCGCCGTTGACGCCGATGTCCGCAACATAGGTGTCCGACGCCGTTACGATTGTGCCGTTTCGAATGATTGTGTCAAAACGCATCTCTCGCCCTCCAGCTTGTCCTAGAAAATCAGCACGCCGTAATCACTTCGTATAAACAGGCAGGATCTCGCGCGAGTACACATCCAATGTTTTTTCTTCCTCGCCGCACATCAGATAAATATTGAACTGCGTGACGCCGATTTTGCGCAGAGCTTCTAACTTTTTCCGGTGGGCTTCCACCGGACCGATGATACAAAAACGATCGATGACTTCGTCGCTCACGAAATCGGCGTTGTCGCTGCCGACCTCGCAGTGGTGGTGATAGTCGTACCCGCCGCGATTCTTGACGAACGAGGTCAATGACGGGGGCAGTTCTTCCGGCTTGTATTTCGAAATCAGGTCCATCACATGATTCGAAACCAGCGCGGGAAACCAACGCACGTGATCTCGAGCTGTCTTCAAATCATCCGATGGCCAGACCGGTGCGGCAGCCATCACTTCGAACTTGCTGAAATCGCGGCCTGCTTCTTTCGCGCCTTCGCGCACGAAGCCGAGGCACCAGTCAATCAGATCCGGATCGGCAAACTGCAGGATCACTCCGTCGCCAATCCTTCCGGCGGTGCGCAATGCTTTCGGGCCATATCCCGCAACCCAAACGCGCGGCACTTCGCCGCTGGCCCAAGGAAAGTTTGTCGCGACTCCGTCAAGATCCACCGTCTTCCCGGCATTCAGATCGCGGAATACATGGACGAAGGACTCGAGGTTCTCCAGCGTCGTAGGTTTCTTACCGAGCACGCGCCGCGAACTGTCGCCGCGCCCGATGCCGAGCTGCATTCGTCCGCGTGAAGCGAGGTTCAGCGTTGCAAAGAGGCTCGCCGAAACCGTCACATCGCGTACGGCCGGATTTGTGACGCACGTTCCTAGGCGCATCGTCTGCGTGCTCGCAGCCATCAGCGTCAGCAGCGGAAACGGCTCTTTCCAAATCACATGCGAGTCGAAAATCCATCCATAAGAAAATCCGCTCGCTTCGGCCTGCTGCGTCAGGCTTACGATGCGGTCGATGTGAATATCGGGTTTGATCGTAATGCCGAAATCCATGGAACGCTCCTTAAGTAGAAAGGATGATCCGACGTCGAGCTGCGCTGCGAACGTCGGTTGATATCGTAAGAGCACAGCCAAGAGTGGCTGTGCTACAGTGGCCCTCCTCAGTGCGCTGCTTCGGCGACCGGCTCGACTTTGCCCATCAGCACGAAATACACCAAAAAGCTTACGGCAAAACCGACAAACCACGCGTAGTTGTACAGCACGCGAAGAGTGGGAACGAAGAGTCCCACGAAAGCGACGCCGGCGCCCGCCGCAAGCGATACGATTGCCTGCCAATTCACGCCGTGCGAATACTCATATCGTCCGCCGCGCTGGTAAAGATCCTGCGCGGAAAGGTTTTTCTGGCGAATCACAAAATAATCGCAGATCAAAACTCCTGCGATGGGACCAAGGAATCCGGAATAGCCGACGAGCCAGCCGAAAATATAGCTGCCGTAGCTCGACATCAGTTTCCACGGCTGCATCACGATGCCCATCACGCAGGTAATCAACCCGCCGGTGCGAAAGCTAATGCGGCGCGGAGAAAGATTGGAGAAATCGTTCGCGGGCGAGACGATGTTTGCTGCGACATTGACGTTAAGCGTGGCCATAAGCAATGCGATCATTGCAATGACGACAGCCAGCGGATTACCGAGGCGTGAAAGAACATCGACGGGATTCCAGAGCGCTTGGCCGAAAATAATCAGAGTCGCCGATGTCACGGCGATGCCGATGAAAGAATAGAAGGTCATCGTCGCGGGTAGTCCCAGAGCCTGGCCCACCATCTGATCGCGCTGGCTTCGCGCGTACCGTGTGAAATCCGGAATGTTGAGCGAAACGGTAGCCCAAAATCCCACCACGCCTGTCAGAGAAGGAATGAAGAAACGAAAAAATTCCCCGAAGCTGTGAAACTTCGAGGGCGTCGCCAGCATAGGGCCGAAGCCGCCTGCTTTTCCTTTTGCCCAAAGCAGAAGCGCAAGACCGATGAGCAGCAGGAACGGCGCAGAAACACCCTGCAAAAAACGGATCGTCTCAATGCCGCGCAGAATGACCAGAACATTCAGCAGCCAGAAAAAACCGAAGCAAATCGCCGAGCCGTATTGAAAATGCTGCCACCCCGGAGCGAGCGCGATGAGCATGGCGTTAATCGCCTGGCCGCCAATCCACGTCTGAATCCCGAACCAGCCGCAGGCGACTAGTGCACGTAGAATGGCGGGCACGTTCGCACCCAGCACGCCAAACGAAGCGCGCGCGAAAACAGGGAAGGGAATGCCGTAGCGCGTCCCCGCGTGCGCATTCAACAGCATCGGAATCAGCACAAGCACGTTGCCCAGAAAAACCGTAAAGAGCGCCTGCTTCCAGCTCATGCCCCCGGCAATCATTCCGCTGGCCAGCAAATATGTGGGGATGTTCACGCTCATGGAGATCCACAGCGCGGCGTAATTGTAAGTACGCCAGGTGCGGCGTTCTGGAGAGACCGGAGCTAAGTCCTCGTTATAAAGCGAGCTGCTGCGAATCGTCTCTGCAGCCAGCGAACTGGATTGCGCGTCGGCCATTTTGGGCAAGGTTATGCTCAGTCCGCCGCTTCAGAACTGGATGTGGCCCGTGTGCGCGCAATTTCGCCGTACGATTCCGGCCGCCGGTCGCGATAAAACTGCCACGTATCGCGCACCTTTTGAATATCGTCGAGGTTCAATTCCGCAGTAAGCAACTCATCTTTGTCGCGGCTTGCCTGTGCCACAATTTTGCCCCGCGGATCGCAAAAATAGCTTTTTCCGTAAAATTCGCCGATGTTCCAGGGAGCTTCCGTACCCACGCGATTGATGGCAGCGACGAAATATTGGTTGGCGACGGCGTGGGCAGGTTGCTCGAGTTCCCAAAGATATTCGGAGAGTCCCGCGACCGTCGCCGAAGGATTGTAGACAATTTCGGCGCCGTTGAGGCCGAGGACGCGAGCGCCCTCCGGGAAATGACGGTCATAACAAATGTAAACGCCCACGCGCGCGTAGCGCGTCTCGAAAACTGGATAGCCTGCATTCCCCGGCGTGAAATAAAACTTTTCCCAAAAGCCCGGATGGCAGTGAGGAATGTGGTGCTTGCGATATTTCCCCAAGTAACGGCCGTCGGCGTCGATCACCGCTGCCGTATTGAAATAAAGACCGGTCATCTCGACTTCGTAAATGGGCACAACCAGCACCATCTTGTGTTGCTTCGCAAGCTTTTGC
>Ga0070765_100001828_pt1 | contig 13159 bp, 12 predicted proteins | sample HubBroMetageWFT5_FD_71516 | JGI IMG/M metagenome (GOLD analysis project Ga0070765, IMG submission 71516) | Warmed and freeze-thawed soil microbial communities from the Hubbard Brook experimental Forest, New Hampshire - Hubbard Brook CCASE Soil... | ecosystem: Environmental > Terrestrial > Soil... | reverse complement strand
ATTGGAACCAGAAGCGCCAGGAAGCGGCGGACCGTTACGACCAACTGCTCTCGTCCGTTGAAGGTGTCGTCGCTCCTCACCGCCCATCATGGTCGCGTCCGGTGCATCACCTGTACGTTGTCCGCGTGGCGGATCGCGATGGTTTGCAGAAGCATCTCGCCGACGCCAAGATCGATACCGGCATCCACTATCCGATTCCTCTTCATCTGCAGAAGGCGTATGAAGGGTTTGGTTTCAAAAAAGGTGACTTCCCCGTCACCGAAAAAGTCGCTTCGGAAATCCTCTCGCTTCCGATGTATCCGCAACTTCAGGCCGCGGCGCAGGAACGGGTCGTCCAAAAGATTCAGGAGTTTGCCGCCGTCGGTGCCCTTCACTAGAGAAGTTTTCCCGGTCCTCTTGGTCTCCATTCATCGATTTTAAGCCCTATCGAAATCGGGTTTTGAGGCGGTAGCCCAAGCAGGAGGAGGCAGTACCGTTACCGGTCAGAGGTATGTGGGCCATGACAGGGCGCACATCGTTCGCCATGCTGAATCGCCCGAGAGATCAACGACAATTTTTCGCTTTATCGCGCCCAACAAATTAAAGCTCGATATCGTTTATGAAATCATTGAAGCTATCCAAATACGTGCTAATTACGCCGGCCCGAAATGAAGCGCAGAGTATTGAGCTGACGATTCAGTCCGTGGTGGCCCAAACCATTCGGCCGATCAAGTGGGTTGTCGTCAGCGACGGGTCAACTGACGAGACAGACAAGATTGTGGGTAAGTATGTAGCCGAGCACTCGTGGATCGAATTGGTCAGGATGCCGGAGCGTCGCGACCGGAACTTTGCCGGGAAAGTTCACGCGTTCAACGCCGGATACGACGTGGTTCAACACCTTGATTATGAAGTAATCGGCAACTTGGATGCTGACATATCATTTGATGAAGGCTATTTTTCTCTGCTACTTCTTAAGATGTCCGAGGATACGGAGCTGGGGCTAGTTGGAACGCCATTCAAGGATGGCCCGAATGCGATTTATGACTATCGTTTCGTAAGCATCGAACACGTTTCCGGTGCCTGCCAATTGTTTCGGCGCGAATGTTTCGAGCAGATTGGCGGATACGTGCCGGTAAAGGGTGGTTGCGTCGATCATATTGCAGTTATATCCGCAAGGATGAAGGGCTGGAAGACAAGGACATTTACCGAAAAAGTGTCTCTGCATCATCGCGCGATGGGGACTGCGCAGGACGGCCTGCTGATGGCTAAATTTCGCAACGGCCGGAAGGATTACGTCATTGGGAACCATCCTGTTTGGGAATTATGCAGAGTGGCCTATCAGATCACAAAGAAACCGTTGGTTCTGGGCGGTGTGATGCTGTTCTCTGGATACGTCTGGGCGATGATTCGACAAGTGCAGAGGCCCGTCTCTGCCGAACTGGTGACCTTCTACCGTCGTGAGCAAATGCAGCGCCTGAGGAAATTTTTCAAGCGCAACCGAGCGCCCGCCGTGAACGCAATCGAAGCGTCGCCGCGCTCTTGAGTCAAATCAGCAGATCGCTTGAGCGTGGAGTTTCCTTGGTGGTATCCGCAGAAATCATTTCAAGCCCGAGAAACCGATGAAGCGCGACGCGCAATTATTGACTGCGCTCCCCGACAAGCTCGCGGTGCCCACGAACCCCAGCCGGTCTGCCGGCACTGGCCAGTTTGCGGGACTGGGGAGCAACGATTCGGGCTCCGGCTTTCTCATTCTGAATGCCGATGATTGGGGACGCGACCGAGAGAACACCGACCGCACGCTGGAGTGCGTCACCCGAGGAACTGTTTCATCAGTAAGTGCGATGGTGTTTATGGAGGATTCGCAAAGAGCGGCGGAAATCGCCCGCGAGAAAGCGATCGATGCTGGCCTTCATCTGAATTTAACGACGGAGTTTTCGGCCCTTCACACTCCAGCGCGTCTAAACGAACATCAACAGCGTATTGCAAGGCACCTGAAGCGCCACCGATTTTCTCCAGTTCTATTTCATCCGGGCCTCGTGCGTTCCTTTGAGTATGTCGTCGAGACACAGCGTGCCGAATATTGGCGCCTATACGGGATGGATCCTAAGCGCCTGGATGGGCATCATCATATGCATCTGTGCGCGAATGTGGTACTGCAGAAACTACTTCCGGCGGGAACTGTGGTGCGCCGGAATTTCTCATATCAACCGGGAGAGAAGGGATTCTACGACCGAACCTATCGCAAAACAGTGGACGGCATTCTGGCGCGGCACCATCGCCTTACGGACCTATTTTTCTCTCTTCCCCCTCTGAGCCCGACCAGCCGCATCGAGCGGATATTCAGTCTGGCGGATAGGCTTGCAGTGGAAGTGGAGACTCATCCCATCAACCCAGAGGAACACCGCTTCTTGACGGACGGCGCGATACTACGATTTACTGAAGGCCGTCCGATCTCACGCTGTTATGCAGTGCGGGAGTAGCTCACTTGGTAGAGCGCAACCTTTCCAAGGTTGATGCGCAGGTTCGAATCCTGCCTCCCGCTCCATTTTCGTGCTCATCTAAGCACAGCTTCAAGCTTGGATAATAAGGTTTTCTTGCTTGTCAAAGATCCGCTCGCCTATATGAACTCCGACACCAATCACATTAGCGTGTGTATCTGCACCTACAAACGACCGGAACTTCTTCGGCGTGTCTTAACGGAAGTTGGTTCGCAAGAGTCGGCAGGTCTCTTTACACTTTCGATTGTCGTCGCTGATAACGACGAAGCACGGTCCGGTGAACCAGTTGTCTGGGACTTTGTTGCTACGTCATCGGTTCCGGTTAAATACTGCGTCGAGCCTCAACAAAGCATCGCACGGGCACGAAACAGCGCCGTAGAAAACTCAGAAGGAAACTTCGTTGCGTTCATCGACGACGACGAGTTTCCCGCGAAAGAATGGTTGCAGAATTTGTTCAACACCTGTCGAAAATACAACGCCGACGGGGTATTGGGACCCGTAAAGCGCTACTTCGATGAAAAACCACCGGATTGGATTGTCAAAAGCAAATTTTATGAGAGACCCGACCATCGCACAGGCCTTGTCATGGAGTGGAGGAAATGCCGGAGTGGCAACGTACTACTGAAAAGAGAATTATTCGCGGGCAAGGAGCAGGCGTTTAATCCGGAATTTCGTACAGGCGAGGATCAGGACTTTTTCAGGCGCAAGATCGCGATCGGCCGGACCTTTGTCTGGTGTAACGAAGCGGTCGTATACGAAGTTGTTCCTCCGATCCGATGGAAGCGTAAATTCATGTTGAAGCGAGCGCTGCTTCGCGGGGCAATGGAGCCGAAGGTGGCAACGTTTGGGATACGGGATGTTGTGACGTCGCTCGTAGCTGTTCCGGTTTATGCGGTCGCACTCCCATTCGCTTTGGTGTTGGGGCACCACCGTTTCATGAGTCTTCTTGTCCGGCTGTGCGACCATCTTGGGAAGCTTTTGGCACTCGTAGGCATTCATCTGGTTAAAGAAGAATACGTCACCGAATAAAATGAAGTATCCCCATGAAGCAACGGCACAGGGTTCTCGGCAGGATCGGGCGCAACGATGCGATCCTACGGCGCCAAACCGAAAGTTTTTCAGAACATTGCTATAGGCGACTGAGATCGCAATCCCAAGTCGAGATTCACACATGACCCCCAACCGAAAGTTTTTATCCTTAGCGGCAGGCTACACATCAGAAGTCGATGCAGTAGATGAGCCAGCATGGTGTCAGCTCCTATCGAGGTTTAATGACGCTAACATTTATCAGACATGGTCATACGCCGAAGTGAGTTGGGGCCTCGACAACACGAGTCATCTAGTTCTGAAAAAAGATGGTCGTACGGTCGCCCTCGCCCAGGTGAGAGTGGTGAAGGTTCCGTTCGTCAATATCGGTATTGCATACGTCCGCTGGGGGCCAATCTGGCGACACTCGACCGAAACGGATGAAGATATCTTTCGTCAGGCGGTGCGCGCGCTTCGTAACGAGTTCACATGCAGACGCAACCTCCTACTCAGGCTTTTCCCCGCTCTTTTCGAGGATGATCTTCCTTGCTACTCCATCATTCTGGAAGAAGAAGGATTCTCCCTCTTACGTGGCGTGTCGGACAAAAGAACAATATTGATGGACCTGAGCCCATCTCTAGGTGGCCTTCGAGAGGGCATGCTGCCCCATTGGAAGCGCGAACTAAAGGTCGCCGAGCGCAAGCAGTTGCAAGTCATCGAGGGCGACGGGGACGACCTTTTTGCAGCTTTTATCGAGATATATAGGGAGATGGTGTCCAGGAAGCAATTCGTTGAGCCAAATGACATCAATCACTTCAGGTTGATACAGGCAAAGCTCCCCACGGAACTTAAGATGAGGGTCATGCTGTGCAAGTCGGACGACGATATATCCTCCGGTTTGATTTGCAGTGCGATCGGCAATAAAGCGGTCTATCTTTTCGGGGCGACGAGCAATAGCGGTATGAAAAGCAGGGGTTCTTATCTGCTGCACTGGAAGCTTCTAGAGACGCTAAAGCAACAAGGAATCTCCGTTTACGATCTCAATGGAATCAATCCCGCGCGAAATCCGGGAACGTATAAATTCAAGAGAGATCTTGCTGGTAGCAATGGTAGAGAAGTTCTATTTGTGGGCCGATTCGAGGCACATCCCGGAAACTTAGGGGAGTTCTGCGTAAAGAGTGCAGAGAGTACCAGGACGATCTTCCGTAACGCCAGGGAATTGGTCCGTGGGTCGTTCACCAAAAGGCTCAAGGAAGCAAACGTAGTGCTGCGAAGCCGATTACAGTAAGCCTGCGGCAATTTTTCGAGACAATGATCGTTGCAGAGTCGTACCCAGCTTGCAGGTAGGCCGAGGGCGAGCCGGTACGGGTACTCGAAACTCCTCGCCATCTTGCGGCCTGCACTTGGACGGACCAGCGCTTGGGACTCCACGCCTGATCGATACCGCACTCAGAAATTCCTTTGGGGACAAATGAGGGATCGCTGATCGCCAAGGCACCGGTCGGTTCGCCGGCCTCCATGGGTAATCCCATCCTTAGGGTTCCGAGTCCCTTTCCTCTCCGCCTACTTGTCCTAGAAGGCCGCTCGCGTCACGGGGTGCCGTTGATTAGTGGAGGTTTGGGCCAGTACGGAGCATGAGCTACATGAATGTTCGGAGCGAAGATGATTGAAATCTGCGGCAGAGAAATCTGTGTCGACGGGCGAATCCTGCGCATGGCGCACCTTCACGGTGACACATTTCGCTTCATAGACGATCCAGCACGGGTTGTCGACGGACTACGCAAGTGTGGCGCGCGGGTGGATTTGTTCACCTTCGCCCAGAGGCTGCCCGAAAGCGAGCCTAAATTCTCCTACCCGATTGAGTGGGAGAATGCTGCTGTGTTGCACGTAACGACCTATGAGCATTGGTGGACTCACCAAATGCACGCTTACGCTCGCAACAGGGCCCGTCAAGCTGAAAAAAAGGGAGTGGTATTACGCGAAGCGCTTTTCGATGACAAGCTGGTTGCCGGTATACGTGAGATCTACAATGAATCCCCGATCCGGCAGCAGCGGCGCTTTCCCCATTATGGGAAGGACTTCGATACCGTGCGCCGCGAAGAAGCGACATTCCTCGATAGCAGCATCTTCGTTGGGGCTTACTTCGAAGACAAGCTGATTGGATTCGTGAAGCTAGTGCCCGATGAGAACTGCACCCAGGCTGGGCTCATGAATATTCTTTCGATGGTTAGGTACAAGGATAAGGCTCCGACGAATGCCCTGCTCGCTTACGCTGTCCGAGCTTGCGCGAGCCGAGGCATTCAGTATCTCGTGTACTCGAAATTCGATTATGGCAAGGAGCGTGACAGTCTGCGTGATTTTAAAGAGCGCAACGGGTTCCGTCGGGTTGACACGCCCCGCTACTACGTTCCACTGACAACTATGGGCCGAGCCGCTCTGCGCTTGGGGTTGCATCATGGCTTAGGAGAGCGCATTCCCAAACCGTTTGCAGCTAAGCTTCGAGAACTGCGCGCTGCTTGGTACGAGCGAAAATACCGTTCCGTAACGGAGGCAGTTTAGTGCCTGGGATCGTGGGACTTATAACTAGAATGCCGAGGGCGCAAGCTGAGCGCCAACTAGCAGTTATGCTCGGTACGCTGCGCCACGAGCCGTTTTATGTTTCGGGAACGTGGATAAATGAGTCCCTAGGCGTATATGTAGGCTGGAGCGCTCGGAAATGCTCGTTCGGGGACGGGATGCCGCTATCGAACGAAACGGGCGACGTCGTGCTCGTGTTCGCGGGTGAGGAGTTTTCCGAACCCGGAACACCGGCGCGATTAACAGCCCGCGGACACACGCTCGATTCCACTGAAGCGTCTTACCTAGTGCATTTATATGAGGAAGACCTACGATTTCCATCATGCCTCAATGGCTTTTTCCAGGGAGTAGTGGCGGACCGGGCACGCGGGACGGTCACCCTTTTCAACGACCGCTACGGCATGCAGCGCTTCTACTATCACGAGTCGAAGGAAGCCTTTTATTTTGCGGTGGAAGCCAAGGCCATCCTTTCCGTTCGCCCGGAGCTGCGTTCGCTGGACCCGGCAAGCGTGGGGGAGTTGGTCGCCTTAGACGCAATCCTCGAGAACAGATCTTTGTTTCAAGGGATTTCAGTGATACCGGCGGCTTCGCAATGGAGATTTCGAAACGGTGTCATCGAAGACCGAGGCGCCTATTTCCATCCTGGCGAATGGGAGGCTCAGCCGACCCTTGCCCCGGATACGTACTACCAAGATCTCCGCGAAGTCTTCTCCAAGAACTTGCCAAGATATTTCAACTGCCGGCAGAACGTGGCGATGTCGCTCACAGGCGGATTAGATACGAGGGCGGTTATGGCTTGGTACAGAGGCTCCCAGGGGTCTCTGCCTTGCTACACGTTTGGAGGAATGTATCGGGACTGCAGGGACGTCCAGGTGGCTCGACGGGTCGCTCGCGTCTGCGGTCAGCCGCACCAAGTGATTCAGGCTGGCGCGGATTTTCTTTCTCGATTTCCTCAGCTCGCTGAGCGGACCGTATACCTCTCGGACGGCAACGCCGACGTGAGCTGGTCCGCTCCGTTCTACGTATGCCAAAAGGCGCGCGAGATTGCTCCCGTAAGAATGACTGGCAATTACGGCGACCAAATCCTTCGCCGGTTCCGCTCGTTTAAGCCGACCATGCCCGTGGTCGACATATTCAAGCCGGAGCTCATGGCTTACGTAACAGCCGCTGGCGAGACGTACAATCGCGTCGCTGATACTCACCCCCTTTCGTTCTGCGCCTTTCGCCAGGCGCCCTGGCATCACCAAATCCTTTTATCCCTGGAACAAACGCAACTCGCCCAGCGCTCTCCGTTCCTCGACAACGACATCGTCCGGATTAACTTCCGCGCGCCAGCGTCCGCTCTTGAAAATAATGACGTCCGTCTTCGACTAATCGAGGACGGAAATCCAGCGCTACGCCAGATACCAACAGATATCGGAGTGGGAGGCCGGCACGGGGCCTTCGCGGGTGCAATCGTTCGCCGCTATCAGGAGTTTACGTTTAAGGTAGAGTATGCCTACGATCACGGGATGCCACAATCGGTGGCCCGAATCGATCATGTGTTTTCACCCTTTCATTTGGAGCGGTTATTTCTCGGACGTCATAAGTATTACCATTTTCGGGTATGGTACCGTGATGCGCTCTCAAAATACGTTCAGCAAATGCTGCTGGACCCATTGACTCTGTCGCGACCCTACCTGAATCGCAAGACGGTGGAAGCCATGGTGACGAGCCACGTAAAAGGCGAACGCAACTATACGACCGCGATTCACAAGTTGCTGTCGCTAGAGCTAATTCACCGGCTCCTCGTGGAGACCAGCTGACATGGCGATCACTTGAAGTCGATCTATCAAATCGAATTATGCGGTTCATTGGATAGCCTACGTATCCAAACGCGTACTGTTGTGTCTCCGTCAACGGCTGCCCTCACGACCAGTCAGTAGGCGTCTCACGAATTCCAAGGACTGAAGCCTTCTGATCAGCTTCGGCATTGCAAAGCACCGGCCGATTCCTTTCTGAAAATATCGAGACAAGCCAATGTCACTCGTCAGTGGAACACAGGATATCGAGTCCCGCGCTGGGGAGAAGAGCCAGTTGTCGAGCCTTAAACCAACGCACACAGGACGTCCTCGGGATGCCGCTATTGACTTCACTAAGGGAGCGCTTGTGCTGTTTATGGTTCTCTACCATTGGCTTAACTACTTCGTCGGACCTCAAGGACACTATTATAATTATCTTCGCTTCCTAACTCCTTCTTTTATCTTCATCAGTGGCTTCATGATCTCGCGGATACAGTTAAAGCGCTCCGAGTATAGCGGCCGCCAACTAGCTAAAAGACTGGCCGTCCGAGGGCTCAAGCTTCTCGCCGTGGTATTCCTCTTGAATGCGTTCGTCAGCTTCGCTCGAGCGGTCTTTGAGGTCCGGCCTGCTGTCTTGGCGACGTTTTTGCACAATATTTGCTGGGCGTTTATCGTCTCGAATCCTACGGCTTCTGAAGGCCAGAAGAGTGTCGCGTTTACCATGTTGGTGCCAATCGCTTATCTGCTGATTCTATCGGCCGGCGTTGTTCTGTTGACCAAGCGAGCGAGTTATGCTTTTCGTTGCACATTATTTGTGTTAATCGTAGCGGTAATATTGTCATATGGTTATGGGATGGTTAACTCTTACCTTGATTTACTTATGATCGGTGTTCTTGGGGTCGTCATCGGATTTGCGAGCCGAGAGCAGGTGGCGTTCGTTTTAGGTCATCCCTATGTACTGATTGTGCTGTATTGCTGCTATTTGGCCGTGATCACAATTTGGCAGGTGACACTACCGTTGCAGGTGGCAAGCGTAATCCTCACTGCGGGTTTGCTGTATATCGCGGGCAGCCGGAGCGCGCCTGGCGCGGCCTGGCGGTGCACGGTATCGCTTGGCAAGTACTCGCTGCTGGGTTACATCTCTCAGATTGCGGTTTTGCAAGGACTGAGGAAAATTTCCTGGCTTTCTCAACACGGAGTTGGCGTTTTGCTAGGCTCCTTCCTGCTGGGCATCGTGCTAACGCTAATGATTGTCGAAGCGGCGGACTTCGCGAGGCGAAAGTCAATTCTGGCTGACCGCTTGTATCGGCTCGTCTTCGCCTGATCTCGGGTTAGAACACGGCGTTTGGCCGGCTCGACCAACAGGCCGCCGGACCGGAATTAGAGTACGAACGACCCAAATTCTAAATGTCTCCGACACTAGCCGCCTTAGTTTTCGTCATAGGGATCGCGGTCTTTTTCTATTTCGATCGTGGGCAAGTCCGAGTATCCAAAGCCCTTTGGATTCCTACGGTTTGGCTATTTTTCTGTTCCTCGCGGTCACTCACCCAATGGCTGGGACTGGACGCGGGAACGGATCAGGCCGGTGGTTATGTTGACGGAAGTCCCGTTGACCGGAACTTTTTGATTGTTCTCCAAATTATCGCGCTGATCGTGCTGATCAACCGGCGGCGGCGAGTAGGTCCCATTCTGCGCAAGAATTGGGTGATTGGGCTCTTCTTCCTTTACGCGGCAATTAGCATGGCGTGGTCCGATTTTCCCTTTGTGACGCTGAAGCACTGGATCAAGGGGATTGGCGACGTCATGATGGTTCTGATCGTGCTCACCGAGCCGGACATTGCCGGGGCTGTCAAACGCCTGGTCACGCGCCTTGCATTTGTGCTCGTCCCATTGTCACTCCTTTTCATCTGGTACTATCCCTCGCTGGGACGAGTTCACACTATGGACTGGACGCCGGAGGCGGTAGGGGTAGCCACGCAAAAGAACGGCCTGGGTGAATTGTGCGATCTCTACGGCTTGGCGCTCCTCTGGCGTTTTCGCGACGCCTACAACGATCGGAAAGCCCCGAACCGCCGATGGCGCCTGCTCGGGCTCGGCGCGGTTCTCGCGATGATCGTTTGGCTGCTCCATTTGTGCAATTCGCTGACGTCGATTTGTGCGCTCAGCATGGCAAGCGTCGTAATGCTGCTTTCCACGCGACCCGCCTTCCGACGCAAGCCCGTTTTCCTGCACCTTCTGGTTACAGGGGTATTGGCTTGTACCCTCTATGGGTTGTTTTTTCAGTCTTCAGGAGTCTTGATGCAGGGATTGGGAAGAGATCGGACGCTATCAGGCCGGACCGACGCTTGGCCCCAATTCCTCAAACTGGCCAAGAATCCGCTCGTCGGCGTCGGATATGAGAGCTTCTGGCTAGGCGACCGTCTCCAGAAGGTGTGGGTGATAACTGAGGGACTTAAAATTAATGAGGCGCACAACGGTTACGTAGAAGTGCTTCTTACATTGGGGTGGATCGGGCTGGCCATTATCGGGGTCCTGATTGCAACGGGCTATCGAAATGTGATCGCTGCCTACCGCCGCGATCCCGAGGCCAATAGCCTTAGGATAGCCTGGTTCCTTGCAGCCGTCATCACCGGTCTCACGGAGGCCGCGTTCAGAATGATGGGTCTCCCCTGGATCGTCTTTCTGTTGGCGACTGCGAACTCGAACTGGGCCGCTTCACGAAAGACCGGCCTCTCTGCCCCCCCGACTAGGCCACTAGAAACGCCTCGTGCAAAGCTGGGTTTCGTCCGCGCGGAAGCAGTAGTAACACGGCAGTATGCGAGATAACCCATGAAGCGACTAAGGATCTTAGTTTTCGCGCCAGACGCGAATCCGGAGGGCGTTACTGGCGCGCTGATAGGGTATGCGCAGGCTCAAGCTCTTGCGCGGCTCCATGATGTCACTTTGGTGATTCGTGCCTCATGTGAGGATGCCGTGCGGCGCCGGATGGGTGCGGTTCATTCCGTGGAAGTCATAAGGCTGGCTTGGCTTGAACGCATCTATGCTTGGATCACTCACTCGATCTTCAGAGACAACTATTACAACTATGTATTACAGGCCTTGGGCTACCCGTTCTCCGTTATGCTTGAATTGCAGGGCTGGCTCCAGACCCGAGCGCGCATCAGGGCCGGCGAGTTCGACATCGTGTTGCGGCTCTTGCCGGCAGCAACGTACGTGCCGAGTCCCTTCGCATTCTTTCTGCGGAACGGTCCTGTGCCTTTCGTGATCGGGCCCGTAAATGGCGGCTTGCCTTGGCCGCAGGGGTTTAGGCAAGCCAAGGCTCAGAATCATAAATGGGTCCTGAGTTTGAGGAGTTTGTACCCGTTCTTGCCCTTTGCCCGGTCCACTTATCGACGCGCGGCAGCGATTATAGCCGGCTCGTCGCACACTTATTCGGAGTTAGCTGCCCACCGCGAGAAGCTCTTCTTCCTCCCCGAGAATGGTGTCGACGGTTCGCTGTGTTCCCGTACATCGCGGAGTCGCGAGCCTGAAACCAGACTGGGACTGATCTTTGTTGGAGGCTTGATTCCCCTGAAGGCCTGTGACCTCGCTCTGCAGGGGGCAGCACCACTCCTGCGAGAACATTTGGCATGCTTTACGGTGGTGGGTGATGGCTCAGAGCGGAACCGCCTTGAACAGTTGGTACGATCTCTCGGTGTCGATAAGGAGGTTTCGTTCTGTGGTTGGCTCAGCCACCAAGACGCGATGCAGCGACTGCAATCGGCCGATGTACTGGTATTCCCTTCCGTTCGCGATTTCGGTGGGGGGGTAGTCTTTGAGGCCCTATCACTCGGAGTCGTGCCCGTGGTCGCAGATTTCGGCGGACCTGGCGACATCGTCCGCCCGGAAGTCGGGTATAAGGTAAGCCTGACTAACGAGGCCGATGTTGTTGCACAAATCGAAAAGATTCTCCGCGGCTTGGCGCAGGATCGGGATCTTCTTGAGCGGCTGCGGCAACAGGCCGTTTCTTACGCGCGCGAGCACTTAAGTTGGGATGCGAAGTCGCAAGCTCTTACATCGATTATGCATTGGGCTTTGCGGCAAGGTCCCAAACCAGACCTCCTTCCGCCAAAGATGCTGCGTCAGGAGGGTTCAAGCTGATGTTGAGAACTGTAGCCCCAGAGCTCCCGTGCACCGCGGACTGTATAGCGCAGGGCTCCAGGGAAGGCCTGCATTACATGGGAAAAGAGTCCCATGAGTCGAGAACCGGAGGTTATTAGATGCGGCGTTTTCATCTCCTACACAAGATATACGGTGGCCTTCGAATTATCCAGGTTTGTCGGGACTGGCCTAAGTGGTTTCAAGAATACTTCGTCGGGTTAAACGATGGGCTGGTTGGTCGATACAGGATGCGGTGTGGCATCGATCTCTACACGCGGCATAATCAGTCAGATTTCCACATGATTGACGAGATATGGGCCTATCGGAAGTATGACTACTTTGGTTATAGGGCTACCGCTGGCGAAGTTGTTGTTGATATCGGCGCCAACATTGGAACGTTCTCCCTGTACGCGGCGAGGGTCTGCGGCGCCTCGCGCGTGATTTCCTTCGAACCGTTTGCCGATAATTACAGCATGTTATGCAAGAACGTAGAAGAGAACCAACTTTGTAATGTGACGTGTGTGAACCAAGCGGTCGCTGGAAATCGTGGCCTCCGAACCTTGAGGTTGGATCCAGTTGATTGCGGATCTCACAGCATAATCACGGGTACGTTTGGAGGTGGCGTCGACGTTGAGTGCTGCACGCTAGGGGACGTTTTTCAGCGGTTCTCTTTGAGTCAGATAGACTACCTGAAAATGGATTGTGAGGGAGCGGAATACGAGATTCTGGAGAATGCTACCTCAAGACTGCAGCAGATAAAGCGTATTTCTATGGAAACCCACACGACTGCGGACCGGAAGGCGGAGGATCTCGAGAAGCTGTTACGTGCATACGGTTTCGAGGTTAGACTCTTTGACGGCTCTCGACTCTACGCGACCAGACTCTCTTGACCGGGTTATTTTGTTCCAACTGGGTACGCTCGATTGACAAAAATGCTCGGGTACGTGGGGCATGCGGCCCTCAGTCGAACGACCAATGACCTTAAGCGAATCAACACTTCCAGCACCTCGCCGATGGCGCTAATTAGGAGAAAGAATGATCCCGTTTGACGCCAGCGGCGCCTTTCACCCTGTCGCTGAAAGCACCGAGCTGAGACGCCTTGCCATTCGAGGTGCGGCAGCAACGCTGTCCGCCGCCGGGCTGTCGCTTGCGCTACGA
>Ga0070765_100001826_pt1 | contig 13171 bp, 14 predicted proteins | sample HubBroMetageWFT5_FD_71516 | JGI IMG/M metagenome (GOLD analysis project Ga0070765, IMG submission 71516) | Warmed and freeze-thawed soil microbial communities from the Hubbard Brook experimental Forest, New Hampshire - Hubbard Brook CCASE Soil... | ecosystem: Environmental > Terrestrial > Soil... | reverse complement strand
TCTGCAACGCCGCCTTCCTCGCCTTCGTCTTCGCGCAACTCGGCTTCATCGTCCACGACGCCGGCCATCAGGAAATTTTCAGCGGCCCCGCCGGCAATGAAGTCCTCGGCCTGCTGCACTCCAATCTCCTGCTCGGCTTCAGCTACAGCTGGTGGCTCGACAAACATAATCACCATCACTGCTCGCCCAATCACGTCACCGCCGACCCCGACGTGGATCTAATCCCATTCGCGTTCTCGAAAGACCAGGCCGCTACGAAACACGGCCTCGCGCGCCTGTCAGTTAAATATCAGCATTTCTCTTTTTTCCCGCTATCGCTGCTCGAGGCCTTCGTCCTGAAATACGACAGCATCCGTTACCTCATGCGCACGAAAGTCGCGCATCCCATCCTCGAAGTCAGCTTCCTGATTCTTCACGCGATCTGGTATCTCGGCCTGCTTACTTACCTGCTCGGCTTCCCGCACGCAATTCTCTTCGCCATCGCCCATCAAGCCTTCCTCGGCCTCTATCTCACGCTGATCTTCGCGCCGAATCATCAAGGAATGCCGCTCGCGCAAGGCAACACCGCCGTAAATTTCCTCCGCGAACAAGTCCTCACCAGCCGCAACATCAAAAATCATCCCGGCATCGATTTCTGTACCGGCAACCTGACCTGCCAGATCGAACACCACCTGTTTCCGACAATGCCCGCCAACAAACTCCGCCAAGTGCAACAAATCGTCCGCGACTACTGCCGCTCGCACGACGTCCCCTACCACGAAACGTCCTTGTTCCAATCCTATCGGGAGATTTATCAGAACCTGAAAGAAGTAAGCCTACTGGTAGGCAAAGAAACCGAAGCCGAAAGTAGCGCGGACTGAAGACGTTTGCCAGTCTCCGGAACGGTAGCGCCGTCATCCTGAGCGCACCGAGGGATCTCTCCCTCTTTCTCTGCGTCCTCTGCGCCTCTTCGGTAATCCTTCGCCGTCGTCGAACCGCCGCTCCAATATTTCAATCCTTCCCACTCCACCAAAAAAATACAATAATCACCCCATGAACATCCTCATCTTCGGCGCAACCGGCATGGTCGGCCAGCGCGTGCTACGCGAATGTCTTCTCGGTCCCAGCGCGCAATTAGTCGCAACCATTGGCCGCACAGCCACAGGCCAGCAAAATCCCAAACTCCGCGAGATCGTCCTTACGGATTTGTCGAACTATGCACCCATCGAAGAAAAACTCACCAATCTCGACGCCTGCTTCTTCTGCCTCGGCATTTCCGCCTCCGGCATGACGGAAGAAGCCTACGAACGCATAACCTACGGCATCACCATCGCCGCCAAAACTCTCTCGCGCCTGAATCCGAAAATGGTTTTCATCTACGTCTCCGGCACCGACAGCTCCGAAAAAGGCCGCATGATGTGGGCGCGCGTTAAAGGCAAAACCGAAAACGCCCTCCTGCGTATGCCCTTCGCCGCCGCATACATGTTCCGCCCCGGCTTCATCGAACCGCCCACGGCGAGATCTCGCGCACCAAGCTCTATCGCACTCTCTTCGTGATCGCCAAACCCCTCCTCCCGCTCCTCCGCCGCGTGTTCCCCAATCACATCCTAACCACAGAACAAATCGCCCGCGCCATGGTCAACCTGGTCACTCGCCCCTACCCGAAACACATCCTCGAAATCAAAGACATCCGCGCCGTCGCCGGGTTTCGGCCGGGGCAACGAAAGGAGGTCGTGTGAATGTGATTTCAACGCGCGCACGCGTTCTTGTCGCAGCAACTTTGTTCGCCGCAAGCTCGCCGATTGCACTCGGACAAACCAATCCGCAAGGCCGGTCGAAACTGCAGGCTGGAAATGCGTTGCAGATTCTGTCGCCCACTCGAGGGGCGGATTTCTCCGGCTACACGCGAGAGTTTATGGCGAAGCTCAAGCGCAATTGGACTGCTTCGATGCCAGAGTCGTTTTACGCGGGAGAAACCGGAGTAGTGGACATCCGCGTACAAGTTCGCGCGGACGGGACTTTGTTGAACCCAGATCCGAAACTCGACAGAAGCTCGGGTAAAGACGCGTTCGACACCGCGGCGGTAGCGGCGGTCCGCGCATCAGCGCCATTCCCACATTTTCCGAGCGGGTTCGAAGGTGCGACCATCGAGCTGAAAATCTCTTTCTTCTACAATATTCCAGTGAAGCCAACTCCGATTTTCGTACCCGAGAAGTCAGACGCAAGTGGAGAGCCGCCCAGGTAAAATCGAGCGCTGCTGCAGAAGTGCGCCGCGCGCCCTACCTAGGATTCTGAATTTCCGGGACGGCTGGCCGCGCGAGCACATCGCGCGCGAACGCCACCCCTGGGAACGCCAATCTCCTGATTGGCGAATCGCAACCCAATAACCAGCAATAAAAAAGCGAGAGCCGGCGCACAATCACACTCGATCGTGCCGGCTCTCGCTCGCGGTCATTCGCTTTTCTGGGTTAAGCAGTCGCCGTCCGCTGCGTCTTGAAGAAAGCCAGCAAATCCGCATTGATCAGGTCCGCATGAGTCGTCGGCATGCCATGCGGCAAATCCTTATAGACCTTAAGCGTTGGATACTTCAGCAATTTCGCCGCCGCAGGTCCCGCCGCCGCAATCGGCACAATCTGATCGTCTTCGCTGTGCAGCACCAGCACCGGAATATCAATCTTCTTCAAGTCTTCCGTCGTATCCGTCTCCGAGAAAACTCGGATGCACTCATAGTGCGCCTTGATGCTCCCCACCATGCCCTGCAGCCACCAATGCTCGCGGATCCCCTCGGAAATCTTCGCTCCTGGACGGTTGTATCCGTAAAACGGCAGCGTGATGTCTATGTAAAATTGCGGCCGATTCGCTGCCAACGCGGCCCGAAGTCCGTCGAACACCGTCACCGGCGCGCCCAGCGGATTCTTCTCCGTCTTCAACATGAGCGGCGTGATAGCGCTGATCAGCGCAGCCTTCGCAACACGCTTCGTACCGTGCCGGCCCAAATATCGCGCCACTTCGCCGCCCCCAGTCGAATGTCCCACCAAGATTGCATCCTTCAGATCCAGCTTCTCGAATAGCTCAGCCAAGTCGTCAGCATATGTGTTCATGTCGTTCCCGCCCCACGTTTGGTCGGAACGCCCATGCCCGCGCCGGTCGTGCGCGATCACGCGATAGCCCAGGTTCCCGAAGTACAGCATCTGCCCATCCCAGTCGTCCGCGCTCAGCGGCCAGCCGTGGCTGAACACAATCGGCTGTCCCGTGCCCCAATCCTTGTAAAAAATCTTGGTGCCGTCTTTCGTAGTAATGGTGGCCATACAATGTTCTCCTTAATCGTTGTTGTGCAGTTCCGTAGAGTTAGAGTCCCCGCACGCCATTCGCGATTCATCCGAGTTCAGCAGCTAGCGCAACCACGCGCGCACGTGATTGGATGATTGGACCGGTGAATTGGGGGCGCGTAATTTTTCACGTGAAGCATTACCTCACGGAATGTTGAGAGTGCCTCCCTCTTTCACCGTCGACGTCTGCTCCCATCCATTAAACTGACGAGCATCACAAGGCCGCTGGCTGGATTACCGTGAGGAATTAAACTGCGGTTCGCGCCCAATCCTTCCGCGCGCTCTACTTGCCCGTCTCCGCGCCGCCAGCCGACGCCACCTTGTACCACTCCACCTTGTTCGCCGAAAGGAAGCACACGTCCACATCCGCCCCGGGATAATCGCATCCGCCCAGATACTCGGCCAGCCTGCCGCCTTGTATCCAGAATCCCGCCCGACTGCGCGACAGAATCGTCGCCTGCATCGGCGCCTGCCCAAACAATTTGAACGTCGCCCGCGAATTCGCCGTCGTGTGCTGCACACCGCGCGGGTTCGTCTTCGTCTGATGCACGTTGCTCCGCTTTGCTTTAGGGGCCATCGCCTATGTGCCGAAGGCCTGCAATGTACATCCAAGCGCGGGAAAAATAAAGCGAATGATCGTGAGGCGGCGATTGATGGGTGATGAGTGATCGGCGAGTGGTGAGCACTGAGTAATGAACCGCGCTTTCGCGCCTGGAACCGGCAGTGCCGGTTCGAAGGGTATGCGCCACAGCGGGTTTCACCCTGAGATCCGGCAGCCCCGATTCGAACGGTTCGCTCCACAACGCGCGATTCACAAAACAAATTGTCTTTGCGAATCGCCAGGTATACGCTTTGGATGATGCCTTCTCCGCTTCGCACCTTCAGGTCAGCGGTGGCCACAGCAGTTTCTCTGTGGATGGCCGTCCTGGCTTGCCTTATGGGCTGCACAATTCCCAGCCTCGCGAATTCCGCCCCGCTTAACGTTTCGACGACCGGCTCTTTGTTGATCAATGCGTTTTCGCTCTCAGCGAATTCAGCCGAGCCGAGCCAGCCGGACCTGATGGCCGGAATGGAGAATTGCCCTCATCATTCCGCCGGCAACGCTCCGGCAAAACACAACGACCGCAAGCCCGTTCGCGGCGGCGCGATGTCGTGCTGTCCTGTGGAAGTTACCGTTGCGTCGAAACCGAACATAGCGACGCTGCAAATTTTCCCCGCGCGCTCCTTCGTTCTGCGATCTCATTCAGGTTTGGCGCTGGTTCGCTTCCACCACGCAGCCGAATCTGTTCCGCCCCTTTGGCACAGCGGCAGAGACACACTCCTCGAAACCCACCTGATTCGCATTTAGATATCACTTTGCAAGTTTTGCCTGCTTTCCCTCGCCGATGGCATCCCATCGGTCGGCAAAAAACCATTTTGATTTTCCAAGGAGAAAATCCATGAAAAAGCTAGCGGCAGTCCTGTTGTTGGCGGTACTCGCACTCGGGTTCGCGGCATCGGCGAAGGCAGTCACCACGTCGTGCTGCGATTCCGCCGAATGCTGTGCTTCCTGTAATGGCTGCGAGACGTAAATCCAGTAGTAAGTCGCGTAGTTGAATCAAGAGGCGCGGGCCGTCCTGGCTCGCGCCTTCTTTTCTTGTATGGAGTTGGGTGGTAGGAAAGCCTTGGTCATCCGCCCTCTTCCGTCCCCCAAGAAAGGTCAATGTCCTGGCGTACTATTGAAGCCCGCCGATCTCTAGTCGATCCTGCCAGTTCATCCCCACCCGTAACCCACAAAAGGAGCACTCCATGCCGGGCAAAAACGGGGCACCATCCAGGCGCAGCAGTCGTGTGACGCTGCGTGTTCCGCTCAGAATCTACGAGCCGGACACCAACAAACGCTTTCTCGTCGAACAAGCTTATGCCGTGAAGGTCAGCCTCTGGGGTGGTCTTCTAGCCCTGAAAGCGCCCGTAAATCAAAACCAACAACTAGTCACAGTCAACCAGGCTACCGGAGTAACCGCCGACTCCCGGATCGTTTATGTGGGGCCGATGGTTGCGGGCACAAGCCGGGCAAGGCTGGTTGCCATAGAGTTCCTGAGCCCCTCGCCTGGTTTTTGGGGTGTGGTCTTTCCTCAGCCCGATCCAGGCCGTCCTCAGCACAGGAACTACGCCCGATGAGCCCGTCGAGCCAAAAAAACAAGCCCGGGCGAACCACCAAGCAACAGCGTTCCGTGCGCCGCTGTGCGCTCGTGGCTTCTGTACAGGTGACCGACCTCCACTCCGGCGCGACGCTCTCAGCTCGCATCTCCGAACTGGGCGTCGGCGGCTGCTATGTTGATGCGTTAAATCCATTCCCCGAGGGCACGCTGGTCGCTTTGCGGATTCTCAGAGATCAAGGCGTCTTCGAGACCAACGCCAAAGTGGCTTATTGCGACCCCAGATTCGGCATGGGCCTGGCTTTCATTGACATGACACCCGATCACCGGTCACTGCTAGAAACCTGGTTAGCCGAGATCGTTACCCAACTCAGGCCTGTGGCGCATCCTTTGGTACCGCCAAACGACCGCCGTTGAATCGCCGCGTGCCGCGCCCTTCGGTTTTTGAAGGGTCCGGGATTAGGCGCTCGATCACCGACAACCTCTGCGAAACACACCCCCAAAATCATCTCCACTAGCAAGCACTAATCAGAAGTAGGGAATTATCAGCCGGGAATCAAAGATCGCGGAGCGCGGTTCTCTACTCACTTATCATTCGTCACTGCTTCACTCACTCATCACTGCGTCACACGCAAAAAAAGGGTCTCGGCTTCATTTGCTGCTGCCGAGACCCTTGGACGCGATTGAGGACCATGACTACCCGCCGTAGTAATCAGGGTGAGCGTCTTCCTCAGCTTGGCGCTTGGTCTTTACGATCCACAGTCCATCATTGTTCGCGGCGTAGATCAGCCCGTGAGCGTTATCTACGAGGAACGCGGTGACGCCGGCGAAGCTGCGAATTTCCTTAGGGTCGGCGGACGCGGGGGTTGCAGTGTCGGATTTGCCGAAGACCGTGAGCGTGTCGGCAACGACGTTGAGTTCGATGGAACTCTTGCCGGGCGCCGGCGCGGCGGCGTCCAGGCTTTGCGGACGGCGCGGATCGCTGACGTCCACCATCGCGACTTGCGCGGAGGAATCCAGGCCGAGCACCAGATATTCTTTGCCGTTGCGCTTCACCAGCAGCATACGCGTTACGTTGCCGCCCGCGACGGTCACATGACCGACGACGTTGGCGGGGCTGTCTGTGTTCTTGCTGGAGTTGCCAGCGGCCTGTGCGGCCCCTGCGGTCAGTGTTGCGCCAATGCCCATCGCGGTGATCGCCAGCGTGAGGGCCAGCGCGGTCTTAGCACTGAAGCCGCGAAAAGCTCGCGAGGAATTGCTGACCAAAGTGTCTTGCATTGTCGTTGCTCCTTTGAACTGGGCAGCTCGCCTTCGCTGTTTCGTTGGTTTGCTGCGTTCAAAGTGTAGACCAAGGAGGCCGCTGTTTTATTCCCGGCGGTTCAGGGGGTGTGCGCGATTCAGGAGGCTTTTTCTTCGGCGGCGGCGATGAATTCGGAGTAGGGGCCTTTGAAGTCTTCGATTTTGCCCGAGTGGAAATGCCAGATGCGGGTGGCGACCTCGTCAATTACGTCGTGGTCGTGGGTGACGAGCAGGACTGTGCCATCGTATTTCTGCAGCGCGATGTTGAGCGCGTTGATGGACTCGAGGTCGAGGTGGTTGGTAGGCTCGTCGAGGACCAGGACGTTGGGCTTCTGCAGCATCAGGCGGCAGAAAATCAACCGCGCGGATTCGCCTCCGGACAGCGCAGCGGTTTGCTTCAGCGCATCTTCGCCGCTAAAAAGCATTTGGCCCAGGACGCCGCGCAATTCTTCCTGCGTGGCCTGCGGCTTGAACTGATGCAGCCACTCGATGGCGTTCATGCCATGCGTGATGGATTCGCTGTGGTCTTGCGCGAAATACCCAACGGTGACGTTGTGGCCCCAGATGACTTGGCCGCCGTCCACGGGGAATTGGCGCTCGGAGTCGTCAATGAAGCCAGTGGCGTTGCGCAACAGGGAGCGCAGCAGCGTAGTCTTGCCGGTTCCGTTGCGGCCCATCAGCGCGATTTTTTCCCCGCGCGCGACGCTGCCGGAAAATGGCGCCCAGACTTTTACACCGTCATAGGATTTCGCGACGCTCTTGATCTCCAGCGGATGACGCCCGGAATGCTGGTCCATCTGAAAACGGATGTAGGGGCGCGCAATATTGGACCGGGCCAGCTCTGTGGTTTGCAGCCGTTCCACTTCCTTTTTGCGCGACGTGGCTTGCGCGGAACGTGTGCCGGCGGAAAAGCGCGCGATAAATTCGTTCAGATGCGCGATTTTCTTTTCGCGCTGCTCGTTTTCGGATTCGATGCGCGAGCGGATCGAAGTTTTGGCCATCACCATATCGTCGTAGCCGCCGTTGTACATGATCACCGTTTCGTAATCGATGTCCGCGGTGTGGGTGCAGACGCTATTCAGGAAATGGCGATCGTGCGAGATGACGATCAGGACGCCTTCGTATTCCAGCAGGTAGTCCTGCAGCCAGTGCACCGAATCCAGGTCCAGGTGGTTGGTAGGCTCGTCGAGCAGCAGGGCAGGCGGGCTGCCGAAGAGAGCTTGCGCCAGCAGAACGCGGACTTTCTGGCCGCCTTGAAGTTCGCGCATCTTGCGATCGTGCAGCGGCTCTTCCAGGCCCAGGCCATCGAGCAAAATGGCCGCGTCAGCTTCGGCAGTGTAGCCGCCTTCTTCGCCGACGATGCCTTCGAGCTCGCCCAGGCGCATGCCGTCCGCGTCTGTGAGTTCATCGTGCGGCTTGGCGTACAGAATTTCGCGCTCTTGCAGGGCCTTCCACAGCGGGCGATTGCCCATGATTACGGTGTCAATCACGCGCTGCTCGTCGAACGCGAACTGGTCCTGGCTCAAAATGCCGAGCTTCTTCGGCCGCGTGACGTCGCCCTTGGTCGGTTCGATTTCGCCGGTCAAGATCTTCATCAGCGTGGATTTACCGGCTCCATTGGGCCCGGTGATGCCATAGCGCCGCCCCGCGAAGAAAGTGGTGCTGACCTCTTCGAACAAGACTCTGGCGCCGAAGCGCATCGTGATGTTGTTAACGGAGAGCAAGGAGTTTCAATTGTAGCATGGATGCGATTTGCTTGCAGAGCAGAGGTTGTGCCGGGCAGTGCGTCGGTTTCCGAGTACTGCGGTGATCTCAATGGGTCGATGCAACACTCAGCTAGAACCCGCCATGATTGTCGTAGACTAGCGTGTGACAAAAGCAGCCCGCGGAGCTATATGAGCAGCCCTTCCACGCTTATCGTTACTGCTGGTGACTTACAAGCAACGTTTTGGCCCGCGGCTGGAATGCTTGGCGCTTCTCTTCGCTTCCGTGGAGTTGAGCTTCTGCGCCGCGTGGACGATCTCGATGCCGCCCGAATCAAAGGAAGCACTGCCGGCATTCCGCTCCTGTATCCTTGGGCAAATCGCCTCGGGAGCCTGCAATATCGCGCGGCTGGACGTCAGGTTTCGCTGGATTCGTCCTCGCCGCGTTTGCATTTCGATGATCACAGACTCCCTATGCACGGCGTTCCCTGGTCTCAACTGCAGTGGAATGTTGTTTCGAGCCACGCGGATGCACTAACCGCGCGTTTGGATTGGTTGAGCCAGGAACTGCTCGCGATTTTTCCATTCCCGCATCACGTCGAGATGGCGGTGCGGCTGCGGCCTGTTGATTTGGAGATTCAAACTACAGTTTTTGCAGATTCAGGTTCACCGGTTCCGATCAGCTTCGGTTTCCATCCCTATTTCGGCCTCCCGGGAATCCCGCGGGCAGAGTGGACACTAAACGTTCCTGCCATGCGCAAGCTGGCGCTCGATGCGCAAGGGATTCCGACCGGCCAGGAAACTCCGTCGACGCCCATCGCTGCGCGGCTTGGAAACACCGGCTACGACGATGGCTTTGCCCTTGCGGGTGAGCAGGCTGCATTCTCGATCGCCGGTGACGGCTACTCCATCGCCATCGAATTCAACGGCGGTTTCCCTTTCGCCCAGATCTTTGCTCCGAAGGATAAGGAGTTCATCGCCATTGAACCGATGACTGCGGCCACGAATGCACTAGCCTCCGGCAAGGGTCTGCGCGTGATTGCGCCGGGCGAGCGGTTCATCGCCTCATTCCGAATCTGGGTCTACCACCACGCATGATCGCCTTGTGATGCCGCTGGAGATCGCACGCTGATACCCGTTTGTCAGATTGGAGCCAAAGCCCTAACGCGAGGGCCGGACCTAAGACTGCTTTAGCCACCTGGAACATCGGGGATAAATGATGAGCAATCCGGAAGTAATTCCAGTCGGCTAGAAAACACCGTTATCGGAAACTGAGCCGCTACCGGCGTTCCGAAATGCGGCAGGGCTAATGAGCGCGACGATTTGCGGCGGCGCTCAGGTTTCGCGCGGGCGGGCCGATAGAGCCTACGTTGGAATGGCACACAGCAAGGGGGTAAAGGACAATGACTATCGCGATATCAGGAGCCGGCGGAACTGCAGCGGCAGCGGCAATTCAAGCGCAGGCGACGGCGGCCGCACCGCCACCGTCCACGACGTCAGCTGCGGCTGCGCAAGACAAAGTAACGATTTCAGCGGCGACCCAAGAGGCGCAGCAACTGACTGCGGTGCAAGTGCGGCTGCTACGGAACGAGGGGCAGTCTGTGCCGCAGCTCGCGACGCAGATGAAGATCACCGCGAGCGCAGTGCAGAGTTATTTGGGCGCGCAGGCTACGGCCCAGAAATAGCGGAGCGCGCGGCGCGAACATTCCACGCTGAAAGCGACTCGAGAAATGCTGGGCGCAGAAATAGCGAAGAGAGTTACACAACGACGCCACGCTGGAAGCGATTCCAGAACTTGCTGCCGCTGCCCGTCACACACGACAAAAAGTGTCGCAAGTGTGTGAGCTGAGCAACGAGGAGGATTGTTACCCTTCTCGGGAAAATCCCTTGACCGGGCTGGCGATGCAGGCTGGTAAGTCCTGTGCGCGCAATTGGCTAGTTGGCGGCCCACCTGCACTGTTCCCTTGTGACTGCCAGTGCTTTCGGTCAGAAAGCTGGGCCGGTATATACGGAGGAAGTAAATCGTGAAGAAATTCGGACTGGCAATTGTGCTAACCGCAGCGATCGGCTGCGTACAAAATGCGAAGGCGGATTCGCAGCAGCTCGTAAGTTCCACCGCGACCACCAATTCCAGTGGCAGCGCGACGCAAGTGATTTCGGCAAATCCCGCGTGGGCGGCGGCGCTGCCGGGATCCAACTGGATTTCGTTTACGAATACCGGCAACCCGTCGTCTGCGGGATTCACCGTGCTGCCGAATGGGAAAGCGGTGACATTTACCCAGACGTTCAATTTGAGCGGGACAATTACCGGCGCGAATTTGGACGTGCTGGCGGATGATACGGCGTCGGTGTGGCTGAACGGAGTGGAATTGGCGTCGGGAAATTTGGGTGGATCATATCCCACGTGCTCGTCGCTGCCGATTGGCTGCCTAAGCAGCACGATGGGCGTTTTCAACTTCGCGGAATTGCAACCGTATCTGACGGACGGTACGAACACACTTTCGTTCGTCGTGTATCAAGAGGCAGGCAGTTCCTACGGTTTGGACTATGCGGGGACGGTGGTTGCAACGCCGGAGCCTGGCTCGCTGATGCTGCTGGGAGCAGGTTTAATGGGAATTGCTCTGACGGCGCGACGCAGACTGCTGAATTAGTCTACTCAGACTGGTTTTCCCAGGCTGGGTTTCCCGGCTACGCGCAGTTAGCGCTGCAAGCTACAAAATTTCTGACACAAAAACCGCCGCCCATTCGGGCGGCGTTTTCATTTGAGCCGCCCGAGTCCCGGCAAGTTGGCAATTCCCACGTGTCAGTGGACTTGATCTTTTTTCGGTGACGGGGAGCTGTCCTCGTCGTCGAGTTCGTGCTCTGCTTCCAGCCAGTCTTCCAGCGTGTATCCGCCGTACACTCCGCCGTGGCGTTGATGAATCTGGTATGCGCGCCTTTGGACCTCATTCAGGGTGTGAGTGTGTTCGTGTTTGGGGCCTTTTTCGGGATCGCGAGGGGTGAAAGTGGGCTGGATTACGTTGCTGCTTACAACTTTATTTAGTTCGCTCATACGGGGCCTTCTTTCTTTGCTGCGTAGCCCTTTTTCTGGCTACAACTGTTAGACGAGTCATGTGGGCGCGCGGTTGCCGAAAATATACGCAATCGTCAGCGTTCAATATTTCAATTGGAACAGTAGCTGGAATTATCGAACGGGCCGCAGGTTGAAAGGGCCAATATCTAACTGCCTGAGATGCCAGCGTGCCACGAGTCGTCGCATGCGGCGGGGGTAGGATCCGTGCTGTTGCGAAGGGCACATAAGGCGCTCTGATGACTGGCGAAGGTAGTACTCAACGTGATACTTATCTCTACCAAATAGATCCTGAAGGGAGAGCGATGTCATACCGAAAAGGCGTGGTTTTCGCGGCGGTGCTTCTGCTGTTGCCTCTGGCGTTTTTGAAAGCGCAGCAATCCGCTCCTCCGACGGAGCCCGCGCCAGGAGCGATCTCCAAGCTTGACCGGGAACGGGCGCTGGGCATCCTGGACAACGTCTCCAAGGGCATTCAGGAAAACTATTACGACCCGAAACTCAACGGAGTGGACTGGAACGCGGCGATTGCGAATGCCAAGGTCAAAATCGCGCAGGCGAATAGGTTGAACGACGCTCTCGCGCAGGTCGCGGTGGCGGTGAGCACGTTGAATGATTCGCACACAACGTTTCGCCCGCCGCACCGTCCCTTCTCTCTGGACTTTGGATTCCAATATCAGATGATCTGGAGCCGCTGCTTCATCACCCATGTGAAGAGCGGGTCGGATGCGGAGGCCAAAGGGCTGAAGGCGGGCCAGGAACTGCTGACCATTGATGGGGTAATCCCGCATCGGCAAAATCTCTGGAGTATCGAATATCTAAATTACGTTCTGGATCCGCGACCGGAAATGATAGTGGAGGTGCAGGGGCCGTTAGAGGAGAAACGAAAATTGGTGGTGGAGGCAAAAGTGACGCCGGAGGCGGATGTGGCGTACCGACCAGGCGCGGGAATATGGTACGACGTGATTCGCAAGGACGAAAACCTGGAACATTTGATGCGCATGCGGTGGGTGCAGATGGGCGACGTGGTCATTCTGAAGTTTCCCTGGTTTTATTACGACGCCGAAACCTTTTATGCTCTGGGCGACAAAATCCGCAGAGCCAAGGCGCTGATTGTGGACCTGCGAGGCGACCCCGGCGGCGCGGAACAAACGCTGATCTACTTTGTAGGGATGTTCTTCGACAAGGACCTGAAGATGTTTGACCGCGTGCAGCGCAAAAAGACTGTGCCGCAAATCGCCAAGAGCGAACATCATATTTATTTCCCCGGGAAACTGATTGTTCTGGTGGATAGCGAGTCGGCTTCGGCGGCGGAGCTCTTCGCGCGGATCATGCAGATCGAGAAGCGCGGAACGGTGATCGGGGATCGCAGTTCGGGGCTGGTAATGGAAGCCAGCAATTTCCCATTCTTCAGCTCCGGCGTGGACTACAGCGCGGAAATCACCGTCGCCAATCTGATCATGGCGGACGGGAAGAGCCTGGAGCATCGCGGAGTTAATCCCGACGAAACATTGTTTCCAGAGCCAAGCGATCTTGCGGCCGGGCGTGATCCGGTGCTGGCCCATGCCGTGCAAGAATTGGGATTGGGGCTGACGCCGGAAGCCGCCGGAAAGCTTTTTCCATACGAGTGGCCTAAGGACTAGTCTGCCTATCTTT
>Ga0070765_100001825_pt1 | contig 13173 bp, 9 predicted proteins | sample HubBroMetageWFT5_FD_71516 | JGI IMG/M metagenome (GOLD analysis project Ga0070765, IMG submission 71516) | Warmed and freeze-thawed soil microbial communities from the Hubbard Brook experimental Forest, New Hampshire - Hubbard Brook CCASE Soil... | ecosystem: Environmental > Terrestrial > Soil... | reverse complement strand
GTTGCAATCAGCTAACAATTCCTATACTAACCGTTGGTATAGCGATGCCAATTCTAGACGATTACCTGACCGACGTACTGATGCGTGACTTGGTGGGCCACGACAGGAGACCGGTGAGCTTTTTGGTGTACCTATGGCTGGCTGCCGAAGCGCAGCGCAGAAATGGATCGGTTCAGATCAGCTACCAGGAGCTTGCGGAGAACATTGGAGTATCGAAAAGCTCCGCACAGGATTCGGTAAAGTGGCTGGTCCGCAGGAAACTTCTGGCTGCAAGGAAGGAGAATGCGACGGCAACGCCAAGTTACACGGTGCTGAGTCCATGGAAAGGCACCGCGCGCCACGGTAGCAACCGCCATGCCTGAAGAAATCCAGCCATTCCAGATTGCCGCACCTGCCGCGCATCGCGGTTTGACCAAGGGCCTTGGCCTGCTAGACGCGAGCATGATCGTGGCGGGGTCGATGGTTGGCTCAGGAATTTTTATCGTTTCGGCGGGCATTGCCAGGCAAGTCGGCAGCCCTGGCTTGCTTCTGATGGTGTGGCTGGCGACCGGGCTGATGACCATCCTGGCGGCCCTTTGCTACGCCGAGCTTGCCGCCGCCATGCCTCTTGCGGGTGGCGAATATATTTTCTTGCGCGAATCTCTCGGGCCGATGTGGGGCTTTTTGTACGGCTGGGCCACGTTGCTGGTGATCCAAACTGCCACGATTGCGGCGGTGGCCATCGCGTTCGCAAACTTCACTGGGGTGCTGATTCCGTGGTTTTCATCGTCCGCATGGATTTGGAAATTGGGTGATTTCGGGCCCTATGAAACGTGGTTCGGTTTCTTAGGTCCTTACCAGGTTGGGTTGAACTCCCAAAACCTCCTGGCGATCTCTTCGATCGCGTTTCTTACCTGGACGAACACGCGTGGCCTGCGCATTGGATCCATCCTGCAGAACATTTTTACGGCTGCAAAAATCGCAGCTCTGGGAGGGCTGACGCTGCTCGGTTTTGTGTTTGCCACCAAGGCAGCACACAATGCAAATTTCACAAATTTTTGGCGGAACGCCAACGCCTTCGAACTGCATGCCTATCAAGCCGGCCAACATACTGTGTGGGTCAATACCCTGACATTGGTTGTGCTGGCCATGGTGGGCGCTTTGTTTTCGTCAAGCGCTTGGACCAACGTGACTTACGTCGCGGCTGAAGTGAAAAAACCGAAGCGCAATCTTCCGCTGGCGCTGGCACTAGGAACTGGAATTGTGACGCTGCTCTACGTTCTGGCGAATCTTGCATATTTGAAGGTGCTGCCACTGGTTGGCACGGCGGGCGCAGCATCGGTTCTGGAGCGAGGGATTCAATTTGCCTCCGAAGATCGCGTGGGCACGGCCGTCGCCGAGGCGATCATCGGCTCAAGCGGCGCGGCCCTGGTAGCCATAGCCGTGATGATCTCCACTTTTGGGTGCAACAACGGCCTGATCCTGGCGGGACCGCGCGTTTACTATGCGATGGCCAAGGATGGCTTGTTTTTCAGAAGTGTCGGAGCCGTGAACCGGCACAATACTCCTTGGGTAGCGCTCTGGGTTCAATGTGTGTGGGCCTGCGTTTTGTGCCTCTCGGGCACCTACGGGCAATTGCTCGAGTTTTTGGTTTTCGCTGTGGTGATGTTTTACATCCTGACGGTACTGGGTCTTTTTCTCCTGCGCTTGCGACGGCCGGACATGGAACGACCTTATCGGGTCTTTGGCTATCCGGCGCTACCGGGGTTCTATCTGCTGCTCGCATTGTTCATCGAAGTGCAATTGTTGCGGTACAAGCCGCAGTACACTTGGCCGGGATTGGCGATCATCTTGTCGGGGGTGCCGGTTTACTGGCTGTGGCAGAAATCGCAAAGCGCAGATTTGCGAAGGCGTCGGGATGGCCAATTCTAGAGTCTCACCCATTGCATTTCGATTAGGGCAGCGCTGTGAGTTCGATGCCAGCTCGCTTTAGATTCTGCGCCACTGCTGCGGCTATCTTCGGAGCGCCCGGAGTGTCGCCATGAATACAGATGGTCTGGGCGTTTACCGCGACTTCGGCGCCGCCGCGGGCAATTACGGTACCGTGTTCGACGATTTGCAAAGCTTGGCGTCCGGCTTCGACGGGATCGCGTATCAGCGCGTCGTCAAATTTGCGCGAACGCAGAGTTCCATTAGGCTCGTAACGGCGGTCGGCAAAAGCTTCGGCGGCGACCGGGAATCCAGCTTCTCGAAAGACATCCAGCATCGACGAGCCGGCCAGGCCCACCAGGATGACATCCCGGCTCCAGCGAGCAACTCCAGCTGCAATGGCCTGGGCCAGCACGCGATTGGCTACCGCTTGATTGTAAAGAGCGCCGTGTGGCTTAACCTGCGTGACACGAACTCCGCAACCGGCCGCAACTTCAGCGAGAACTGTCAATTGCTCGAACACAGAATCGGCGATTGCTTCCGGCGGCAGGTTTAGTTCCAGCCGGCCGAAATTGGCGCGATCCGGATAGCCGGGATGGGCTCCGATGGCCAGCTTCCAACGAAACGCCCGTTCCATGGTTGCTTTCATGATGCGCGCGTCGCCCGCATGTCCTCCGCAGGCGATGTTGACCGAGGTGAGCGAGGGCATCAACAATTCCTGGGAGCCGTCGTCTATGGCCTCCGGTAATTCGCCCATATCACAATTCAGATCGATGCGCTTCATTCCAGAATCGACTCCTCGGACGCCAGCAGTTTTTCTTGTTCGATGAGCAAGGCTCGCGCGGTTTCCAGGGTGACTTGTTCGAATCGAATCTCATCGCGAGGGCGAAGCTGCCCGATGCAGTGCAAATCGGCGGAGATGACATTGCAGATCTTCGGATAGCCACCGGTAGTCTGTTGCTCCACAAAGAGTATGATGGGCGAGCCTCCGTGAGGCGCCTGAACGGCGCCCAGTGAAACGCCTTCGGTAATCATCTCTCCGCTGGAACTCTGTGTCACCGGCGCGCCTTCGAGTCGAAGGCCCATGCGATTAGATTGCTCACCGACGCGATAGGTGCCGGCATAGAAGGTGCGCAGCGAAGATTCCGCAAACCAATTCGATTGCGGGCCTGCGGTGACGCGCAGGACCTGACGCGCCGACAAACGAGCTTGTAGTTGTGGAGCGAGCTTTCTTTTGCGGAGAGTCCTGATCGCGGACCCGGTGTGCACCACATCTCCTTTTCGCAACGGGCGGCCATCGAAGCCGCCGAGGCCACTCTGGAGGTGCGTCGATGCGCTTCCCAGAAAGGGCTTCACGGCGATTCCGCCCTGGACGCATAAGTAACAGCGCGCTCCCCAACGCGCGGAACCCACACGAAGCGTTTGGCCCGGCCGAACTTCAAACGAAGTCCATGGATCGACGGTTCGGTCGTCGAGAGTGGTGGCGAAATCAGCGCCTGCCAGCGCGAGAACGGCGCCATCGGGAAACGAGAATATTCCGCCGAGAAGAGTCATCTCCAGTCCCGCCGAGCCCTCCGGATTCGCGACCAGGCGATTTCCGAGGCGCAGCGATATCGGATCGGCGGCTCCCGACGGTGAAATGCCCAGGGGACCGAAGCCTTCTCGCCCCAGATCCTGCACAGTGGTGAGCAGCCCCGCGGCTTGAACCTGAATGACGCTCATGCGCTCTCCAGCGCCGCGAACTGAGCTTTCGAAATCGGCATAAAGCGCACGCGATCCCCGATGGAGAGGAGGTTTTTGTTGTTTCGGTCGGGGCGAAACATCGCGATGGGACTGCGCCCGATCAATCGCCAGCCCCCCGGCGTGGCGAATGGATACACTCCGGTTTGTTTACCCGCGATCCCGACGCTTCCGGGCGGCACGTTTTGGCGAGGCCTGGCCAGACGAGGCGTGACGAGTGCCTCGGGCAATTCACCGAGATACGCGAAGCCGGGCACGAAGCCAAGAAAGTACACGACGTAGGTGACCGAGGAATGCAATTCGATCGCCTGAGCGGAGGTGATTGCGCAGATCGAAGCGACCTCGTCCAAATCCGGACCAAATTCACCGCCGTAGGAAACTGGAATTTCCACCCGTCGTCCCTCTGTGAGACGCACGTCCTGCAGTCGATCGAGATAGCCTCGCAGAATTATTTCCAGGTCGTTATGGCTCAGCTGGACCGCGTCAAAATCGACCAGAAGAGAGCAATAGGCAGGATGAAGATTTCGGATGCCGGTTACGGGTTGCGATTCAAGAAGGTGCAACAGTCGCCTAACTTGCTGATGGGCATCGATAGAGATCTCTTGGCCAAAGTAGATTAAAAGCGATTGGTCGCTCGCGGGTTGGAATCGCGCGCCTTCGGTCAAGGGTGTCAGCATGACACTGGATAGCGGAGAATGCAGTCCGCCAACAGTTCTCGGTCATTTTCTAATAACTTCGGTTCTAACAGACAAAAATAGCAAAGCATTAGGGACTGAGTCGAGGCCTACAAGCTTGGGCTGCCGCGTTTCAAGCGGACCCCTGGAACAGCCGGCTATCGATTCGTTGACTTGTTTTTCGAAGCAACATAACATCAGCGCCACTGAGCGTCTGGGACTTAGGGCCAGACCTAGATGGCCCATAGGACGGTGCTACATGCACAAACCCCTCCGCTTTCCTTTTGTGTGGGTTTTGATTTTCTTCCTGGTTGTCCCCACTGCTCAGGCAGCCGGTGACAAGAACGACCCCGCTGCCGTGTCGCAGCTAATTGCGGAAGGGGACCGTCTGGTGGCGAAGAAACAGTTCGAAAAGGCTATGGAGGCCTTCAAGAAAGCGGACAAAGTTTCAAACCACACTTGCGCAGAGTGTTTTCTCCGCATGGTCCGCGTAAACAAGTACATTGGCGATTTATCGGAGGCGCTGGACGATGCAAAGCATGCGGTGAAGGCGGCGGGAGATGATAAGAAGGAGGCGGCCAAGGCGCACATGGTTCGCGGCACGCTGTTGGCGCAGATGGCCGGGAAACCGAAAGATAAGAAGCTCAAGGAAGCGGAAGATGAATTCAGGCAGGCGCTCACGTTGGACCCCACGCAGCCGAACGGTCACTATTCGCTTGGATTTGTTTTGCTGAGGCAGGAGCGCGATGCGGAAGGGATTGCGGAGCTAAACGTTTACATTGCGTCGCCGGGAGCAGAGGCAAAGATAGTCCAGAAGGCGCGAGCGATCATCGCCGACCCCATCCGCGCGCGAGAACCTTTCGCTCCGGATTTTTCGTTTGTAACTCTGGAGGGAGAGACGATTTCCAACGACGCGCTCCGCGGAAAAGTGGTGCTGCTGGATTTCTGGGGTACCTGGTGCCCTCCTTGTCGCGCATCCGTGCCGACGCTGATAAACTTGCATAAGAAATTTGCGGATCGTCCGTTCCAAATGGTGGGAGTGAGCTCGGACACGGACGAGGGAAAATGGAAAGCGTTCATCGCGACACAAAAGATGAACTGGTCCGAATATATAGACTTGTCCGGTTCGATGGAGGCGCTGTTTGAGGTTCACGAATTTCCAACCTACATCGTCATCGACCGCAACGGCATCATTCAAATGCGCCAGTCCGGCCTGGACAACGCAACTGGATTGGAACTCGAAGATGCAATCAACAAAGCCCTGAAGAAGCCGTACAACGCGGAAACACCGAAAGCCATCGCCACGACCGGGCAGAACTGAGGGCGCATGTTTGAAAAGGATTCCGCCACGGATCTGTTCTCTTTTGAGCGGACGCCGAGAGCCTCCTCCGCGCCATTCGCTACGCAGCAATATTTTCCTTATGAAAGCGCATGGAAGGATTTTGACAAGTTACAAAAGGTAGTCCGGGGAGGCGGTCCGCTCCGGTGGGTGATGTGGGGTTTCGAAGTCTCGATGGCTGCCGTAGGGATTTATGGTTTTCATCTAGCCAAAGGCTCCAAGCTGCTGCTAGTTATATGTTGGGGCGCGGCTGGTGCGGCCGAACTCTTTTACCAGTCGATCGGCAAGAATCGATTTCTTCATTGGAAGTGCCCGCGATGTCACAGCGAATGGCCGGGCGGTAAGACCGAGAAAGATCGAACGTGCAAAGGTTGCGGCCTCCGTCTCCATCAATTCTCCCCCTGATAGAGAGTTTCTAAACCCAACCGCTACGCGAGGAAGCATGCGCCCACTGCGGCGGGAGTTTCCCATTAGGAGTCTGTAAAAAGCTGGGCGCGAGGCTGTCCTTTGGCCAAAGGCGCTGGAGCGCTGGTTTCGCTGAAATCCTTGGTCCACTGCCAATTGCGAATTTCGGGCAGGTCTTGAAAATGCTCGCGGATATAAACGCTGTGCTCGTACAATTTGCGGTTGAACATATCGATCGCGTCGGAAGCTTGCGAACGCAATCGCGGGACATGCTTGAGCGCATCGATGGCCAGATGGAAACGGCTCATCTTGTTGAGCACAACCATGTCGAAAGGAGTGGTGGTTGTGCCCACGTCGTTAAACCCGCGCACATGGAACCTGCCTTCGTTCGCGCGGCCGTGCACCATGCTGTGAATCAGCCAGCGATAGCCATGGAACGCGAAGATAACGTCAACATCGCGCGTGAACAGCGAGTTGAAAGAGATATTGTCCAGGCCGTGAGGGTGATCGTCGGGATTCATTAGCGCGGTGAGATCGACAACGTTTACCACGCGCACTTTTATGCCAGGCACGTATTTTTGGAGCAGCCAGGACGTGGCGCAGGCTTCGATGGTGGGGACATCGCCGGCGCAGGCTAGGACGATGTCGGGGTCAGAGCCGCCGTCGTTGGTGGCAAATTTCCAGATCGATGCTCCCTGGGAGCAATGTGCGAGCGCTTCATCAAAAGTGAGCCATTGCAATTCCGGCTGTTTTCCGCAGGTGACCAGGTTGACGTAATTGCGGCTGCGCAAGCAGTGATCAAACACGTTGAGCAAACAGTTAGAATCGGGCGGATAGTAAACTCGAACTACTTCGCTGCGGCGTTGCAGCAGGTTATCGACGAAGCCGGGTGCCTGGTGGCTGAAACCGTTGTGGTCATTTCTCCAAGCGTGGCTAGTGAGCAAGACATTCAAAGAAGCGAGCGGCCTGCGCCAGGGATATTCCAGGCATTGCTCCATCCACTTCGCGTGCTGCGTGACCATGGAGTCAACCACCTGAGCGAACGCCTCGTAAGATGACCACACACCATGTCTGCCAGTGAGCAGGTAGCCTTCGAGCCAGCCTTCGCAAAGATGTTCGCTGAGCACTTCCATCACGCGGCCATCGGGAGATAAATGATCGTCGATGGAAACGATCGGTTCCATGGTGCAACGGTCGGTTGCCTCAAACGCAGCGTTCAGGCGGTTCGAGTTTGTTTCGTCGGGACAGAACAGCCTAAAATTTGCTGGATTAAGCTTGATGACGTCGCGAAAATATTCTCCCAGCTTGCGCGGCGCTTCGGCCACCACTTCGCCGGGCCCGGGTATGGACAATGCGTATTGCGCGAAGTCGGGCAGATCGAGCGCTTTCAGCAATCGCCCGCCGTTTACATGGGGGTTTGCGCCCATGCGCAGATTTCCATCCGGAGCCAAAGCGGCAAGCTCCGCGATCAAATGTCCTTGCGTGTCAAATAACTCGTCGGGCCGATATTTACGCATCCAGGCTTCGAGCATTTTTAGGTGTTCCGGATTCTCCGAGACGGTTGAGAGTGGAACTTGATGCGCGCGGAAGGTGCCTTCGATGGGCAAACCATCCACTTCTTTCGGGCAAGTCCAGCCCTTCGGAGTGCGCAGAATGATCATGGGCCAGCATGGTCGCGTATAAGCTGGAGCGTTTTTCGCTCGAGATTTTTTTTGGATTTCTCGTATGCGGCTGTAGCAGCGATCCAGAGCGCCCGCGAAAAGCTGGTGCACGATTTCCGGGTCGTCGCCTTCAACGAAATCGGGGGCGTAGCCAAGACCTTTATACAGGGAGACAAGTTCTTCGTCGCTGGTGCGCGCTTGGACTGTGGGGCCGGAGATTTTGTAACCGTTCAAGTGCAGGATGGGGAGCACGGCCCCATCTCTCGACGGATTCAGAAACTTGATGCCCTTCCAACTTCCTTCGAGCGGGCAAGTCTCAGCTTCGCCATCGCCGACGACGCAAGCCACGATCAAATCAGGATTGTCGAACGCCGCTCCCAAAGCGTGGACCAGCGAATAGCCCAGTTCTCCGCCTTCATGCATGGAGTTCGGCGTATGCGGCCCACAATGGCTAGGAATTCCTCCGGGCGTTGAAAAGGAACGAAAGAGAAGGCGCATGCCGGGGAGGTCCTGAGTGATTTCAGGATGGACATCGGTGTAAGTACCTTCCAGGTACGCGCAGGCATTGAGCGTGGGGCCTCCGTGGCCGGGTCCCGAGATGTAAATAATATTTCCGAGTGTTTCACGGATCAGCCGGTTCAGATGCACGTAGATAAAATTCTGTCCGGCGGAAGTGCCCCAGTGGCCCAGCAAGCGCGGTTTAATGTTTTCTTTTGCGAGCGGCTCGCGGAGCAAGGCATTATCGAGAAGATAGATTTGTCCGACGCAAAGATAATTCGCGGCGCACCAATAGCGATTCATTTTGTCCAACAGCTCAGCGGAGAGCGGGCCTTTGGGCTCCGCACGAGCAGCCACATTTTCGGTGCGCGGAGATTTTTCGCTGACTTCCTCTACCGTGGATAGAGCGGCGTTGAATTCGAGCATGGTTGCTCCTTAGGCGACAAAGGAGATTTCGGCAACACAGCTGGGGCACCACCTATAAGTTTATACCGAGCGGGTCGTAGCGAATGTGAACAGCAAAAGAAATCGTCGGCTGCGAAATGGTTAGTCCGTTGCCCATCCGAGAACGTGGCGGACGTGGCGCACGATCATCAGATCTTCGTTGGTCTTTATCACGCGGATTTTTACACGGCTTTCCGATGAGGATATCAGCGGCGCGTTAGCTCCATTAAGCGCTGCATCTAAACGAATACCGAGAAAATCCAAGCCGTCGCAGATGCGTTTGCGAACGAATGGAGCACGCTCTCCGATTCCCCCCGCAAAGACGAGCAGGTCCAGACCACCGAGAACTGCGGCATACGCTCCGATGTATTTCTTCGCTCGATAACAGAAGAGATTTACAGCTTCTTCGGCGCCGACGTCGGTTTGCATTTCGTTCAGCAAAGCCCTCATGTCTCCGGATTTGGCCGAGACTCCCAGAAGTCCGGATTTTTTATTCAAGATTACATCGAGTTCTTTTGCGGAGATTTTCTCTTGCTCGAGGAGATATAGCAGCGCGCCAGGATCGACGTCCCCAGAGCGGGTCGCCATCACAAGTCCTTCGAGTGGGGTGAAGCCCATGGAGGTGTCCATGCTTTTTCCGTCTTTGACCGCGACCATGCTGGCGCCGCTGCCGAGGTGGGCAATGATCACGCGTCCATTGGCTAGTTTTCCTTCGAGCGTGCGCAGCTCACCCGCGATGTATTCGTAGGAAAGTCCGTGAAAGCCGTAGCGAAGGATTCCCCGGTCATAGAGGTCACCAGGCAATGCATACATGCGCGCAACTTTTGGAAGCCCGCCGTGGAAGGCCGTATCGAAACACGCCACTTGCGGAAGTTCAGGAAATTTCCTGGCGATGAATTGAATTCCGCGGATCGCCGCGGGTAGGTGGTCGGGATCGAGCGGTACAAGCTGCCCGATCTCCGTTAGGAATTCCGGAGTGATCCGTTGCGGGTCCTTGTATCGAGGGCCGCCGTGGACCAGTCGGTGGCCCGCGGCTCCCAGTTGCGCGAGAAAGCCGTGTTCGGACAGCCACGAAATCATCTGTTCTAAAGCGGCGGTTGATTCCTCAGGATCGAAGGAAGAATCCAACAACTTGGTTCCACCGGGATCTTCAATCGTCAAGCGGCTGTTTGACGCGTCGGCCCGGTCGATTTGTATCGACAGGAGAAGATTGTCATGATCTCCGGTTTCGTAGAGGGCCGATTTTAGAGTGGAAGACCCTCTATTCATCGTCAAGATTCGTCCTGGGTGAGGAGCCGTCACGAAATGATCCTACAGCATTAGCCGGACGCGGGGAATTTAGGTCTTGGCATTCCGATGGCTGGATGGGGGCGAGGCGGGCTCGCCCCCAATCTCTTCGGGGAAAGATTTTAACTGGCTCCGGCAGGCATTTGCATAGGCTCATCGAAGCTGCCACCATAAATATTGGGGACTTTCGATCCCATCGGCCGAAGATAGGTAGCGAGCTGTCCGCGGTGATGGACGCAGTGATTCGTCAGAAAGGAGAGATAGGCGGCTGCCGGCAAGTCGAACATACCGAAGAAAGGTATCGTCTTCGCCAGCTTGTCTGGCGAGAGAGCTTTCACTTTGGCCAGCGCGGCGGGGAACTCTCTTTCGTAATAGGCCACGATTTCGGCCACGCTGCGGAACTCCTTGTCGGGCTCGGGGACAAACTCCCCCTTCAAAATTGCATGCAAAAACCAGACATCGGAGCTGGCGATGTGCGAAGCGAGTGCGAATGCAGTGCGGGCGTCGGGGTCCGGACGATAGTCTTTCTTGCCTTCCGGGACCGCGGCAAGAACTCTTCGGGTGATGGCATATTCTCTTTCGAGGCCGTCGGTAAACATGTGGGCGGTAAATGCTGCTTGTTCGTGATTCATGGGTTTCTCCTTGTGCGCCGGCTAAACCGGCGAGGTGTAGTGAATTGAAAAGTAGTGGATGGCGACCCACATTGGCCCCGAGTCATGCCCGAGCCGCTCGCAAGGGCGGCGTCGAAGCGTTGACAGGGGAAACGTGCGGGCCGGGTATTCAGAGGCGTAATCATGATCCCTACTCCGTCTAGCTTTCGATCTGCTTTGACGCGAGAGCCGGAAACGCGAAACTCCGAAAGTAAGACGAGGCAAAACCGAAAATGTTTCTCTGCTGCCGGAGCTCCGGGGAATTTGGCCGAAGTTGAGTGTCTAGTTCGACTTGGAAACGAGCACATTGTACACCTGGCCGGTTGGTTTAGGCCAACTGCCAGGTATTGAACCGGAAGCGCGGCGTGTGCTAGCATCCCGGTTCCGCAGGGTCATGCGCGTGGCCGTCGGGGACGGCGCCGTGATGTCGGTCCTTTTTTACAACTCGAAGAAGCTCTGCGCACGAATCCGCAACGAAATGCCTGTCCGGAAGACTGTTTCAAAAATGAATCAATTTATGTGAGGTGATTTATGAAATCGTATAACACCGAATGGATACGCAACGTTGGCATTGTAGGCCACGGCGACACGGGCAAAACCCAGCTCGTCTCGTCGTTGTTGTTCACCGCGGGGATGACTCCGCGCCTGGGCAAGGTGGCGGAAGGCTCGACCACAACCGATTGGGATGAAGAAGAGATTGCACGAAAGATTTCCATCAATACCGGCCTGGCGTTCGCCGAATGGCAGGCGCCGGGCCATCTGGAAAAAGCAAAAATAAATTTCCTCGATACGCCGGGCTACTCCACATTCATCAACGAAACGAAATCCTCGCTAATCGCGACCGACGCTTGTTTGATTCTGGTGGACGCGGCGACAGGCGTGCAAGTGTGCACGGAAAGAGTTTGGGACTACGCCACGGAGTATGACCAGCCGCGTGCGTTTGTGCTGAACTGGATGGACCGCGAGCTGGCTAGCTTTGAGCGCGCGCTCGATTCTGTGCAGCATATTTTTGGGCGCGGCGCAATTCCTATCCAACTGCCGATCGGGCAGGAAAAATCTTTTAGAGGCGTGCTGGATTTGATCGCGATGAAGGCGCTGTTGTACGCGCCGGACGGGGACGGGAAAGCGAAGATCGACGAAATCCCCGCGGAACTTGCGGAAGAAGCCAAGGCTGCGCATGAAGCATTGGTAGAGATGGTCGCCGAAGGTGACGACGCGTTGATGCAGGAATTTTTCGATGAAGGGACGCTGCCGGCTGAGGACTTGAAGAAAGGTTTGCGCCAAGCGGTAGTGGCCAAAAGAATTTTTCCGATTTTGCTGAGTTCGGCGCTGCATAATGTGGGAAGCGACGCGATTCTTAATTTCATCACGGAGATTTTCCCGTCACCGGCCGTGCGTGGAAAAGTGGCGGGGCACAAGACGCCGGATCACAAAGGCGATACGGTGGAGCGTAAGGTCGCCGATTCCGAGCCGCTCTCGATTTTCGTTTTTAAAACGCTGGCCGATCCGTTTGCCGGACGTATCACCTATTTCAAAGTAATGTCCGGCGTGCTCAAAAACGATGCCACACTGGCGAATTTCAACCGCAATTCGCAGGAGCGGTTGCAGCATATCCAAGTGATGCAGGGCAAGACGGCCACGGCAGTGAACGACCTTCACGCGGGCGACATCGGCACGGTGGCGAAACTAAAGGAGACCACCACCGGGGAGACCATGGGCGAGAAAACCGCGCCCGTGTTCTATCCGCCGGCGCGCATCCCGGAACCTTCGATCACGTTTGCCGTGGAACCCAAGACGCGAGCCGACGAGGATCGCATCGGAGTGGCCATACACAAGATTCTGGAGGAAGATCTGGCGCTGCGTTTTGCGCGCGATCCGCAAACGAAAGAATTTTTGCTGAGCGGCGCAGGGCAGCAGCACATCGAAGTGGTGGTGGCGAAATTACGCAAACGCTATCACGTGGAATTGAAACTGCATCCACCGAAGGTTCCTTACCGTGAAACGATTCGCGGAAAGGCGGACGCCGAGGGGAAACACAAAAAGCAGACCGGTGGCCACGGTCAGTTTGGATTGTGCCGCATCAAGATGGAGCCGTTGCCGCGAGGAAAGGGAATCGAGTTTGTGGACGATGTTTTCGGCGGCGCGATTCCGAAAAACTGGATTCCGTCGGTGGAAAAGGGCGTTCGCGATTCAGCGGAACGCGGATTTCTGGCGGGATTTCCAGTTACCGATTTTCGCGTGAGCCTTTACGACGGGAAGTATCACGACGTGGACTCAAGCGACATGGCGTTCAAGATTGCAGGTTCGTTGGCGTTCAAGGAAGCCATGAAGCAGGCGCGGCCGGCTCTGCTGGAGCCCATCATGCATGTGGAAGTGTATGCGCCGGATCAGTATTCGGGCGATTTGATGGGACATCTGAGCGGGCGTCGCGGAAAAATCAGCGGGAGCGAAACGCGCGGGAACAGCGTGGTGGTGAAGGCGCAGGTTCCCTTTTCTGAAATGCTGAGCTACGCGAACGAATTGATATCGATGACGCAGGGACGCGGAAGCTACTCCATGGAGTTTTC
>Ga0070765_100001824_pt1 | contig 13174 bp, 6 predicted proteins | sample HubBroMetageWFT5_FD_71516 | JGI IMG/M metagenome (GOLD analysis project Ga0070765, IMG submission 71516) | Warmed and freeze-thawed soil microbial communities from the Hubbard Brook experimental Forest, New Hampshire - Hubbard Brook CCASE Soil... | ecosystem: Environmental > Terrestrial > Soil... | reverse complement strand
CCCGCTGCTCGTCCGTCAAGACCACTTCCGCCGCTCTCATAACGGCAGATTATCATGTCCGCCAAATTACGCAACTAGGTACTAGGATTCAGCCGGGTGACGTGATCGTATCGGTTGATCAAAAACTGGTGACCACTCCCGAGAGTGCTGCAACTCAGTTAAAGGAGGCGGCGGCTCAAGGTAACGTGCTGTTGCTGCTCAACCGCCACGGGATGAGCCAGTTCGTCGGCTTGTCGGTTGAGAACAACGGAACGGCAGGCAGCAGCCGCTGACTGCGCGATATCAAATCGGCCGGCGTTGCTGCGGCATTTGCCAAGAGGGGCCGATTCGCCCGCCGCGTGAAGCATCTGCCTGATTTCTGATGCAGCGATCCGATTGAGGATCTTCCTAATTGAGCGCCGAGATCTCGGACGGCGGAAGCTGGCATAATCGTCGCCGCCGCCACATCCGTAAGGTAATATCGCGCTAGTCGGAGCGCTCATGCGTCGACGCTGACTGTTGGGGCGCGCGGCATTACGATCGATCTCGGCTTTGCCTTCTTTCGCAGCGACTTATTCTTTTCGGGGAAACTCGTCTACGGACAAGCTCTAGGGATGTGACCACAATCGCTTGCGCGCAGAGGGGTGTTTTTTTAATTACATTAAAAAGCCGGATTTGTCATCTCTTCTCTTTGCGGGGGCATCACTGCAGAGTTGCAACAGAACCGCGGGAGTCTACTAGACGGTTTCGCTCGCTCCTGCTATTATTTAGTGCTATGATGCTAGCCACGGACGGCGATTTAGTAGCGCCGAACGTTAACATTCTCTAGTTCGAAATGCAGCTCAGACTCTTCCGACATTTCGTTCCGGTTTCGGTCGTGCTTCTCGCATCTTCGGATGCCTTGTTGATTACTGGTGCCTTTTACCAACTCATATCTAGTTCAGAGGTTAGTATCCCCATCGTCCTGGGGGTTTCCAGCTTCAGCGCTCAATTCTCTGCCGGATTATCAGTTGCCACCGTGACCGCGATGCTTTCCGTCGGGCTGTACGGGCAGCAAAGTTTTATGGATTTCCGACTCCTGTTCAGCAAGATAGTTGTCGCCTCGGTACTTGTATTAATGCTTGTCTCATTTTCGGCAACATATTGGCGCGACGGTCTTGACCAGCTGACCGACTTCGTCAATTTTCCGCTGAAGGCGACACTGATCTGGCTGGTCTGCGTATCAGTGACGCGCGGAACGTTCTCGGTGACGCTGGGCCGCGGTCTGCTGAAGCGTCGGGTACTCGTTCTGGGCAGTGGCACGCAGGCGGATCGGATCGCTAAGCTCGTTGAAGCCGGGCACAACGACCATTTTATCCCGGTATCGTTCGTCGATGTGCCCGACCGGACCACTCGATCTCGCGCGGAAACCCTTGATTGGTCGGCTACCGAGACCGACGGCCTCTTGGAAATGGGTTACCGGCTTGCCGCGAGCGAAATCGTAGTGGCGGCCGATGATCGACGCGGACTGCCGGTGCGCGAACTGCTGCACTGCAAACTTGCAGGCATCAAGGTGACCGATTTTCTCGATTTTTGGGAGCGCGAGACCAGGACCGTCGACCTTGAAGCGCTGAAACCGAGTTGGTTTTTTTACTCGGACGGTTTCCGGTGCGGTCCGGTCGACGAGTTTTTGAAACGTGCCTTCGACATCGTGGTGAGCTCGAGTTTACTGGCGCTGACAATGCCGCTGTTAGTGCTGACGGCCTGTTTGATCAAGTTGGAGAGCCCTGGGCCGGTCCTTTACCGTCAAGAAAGGGTGGGATTGCACGGTCGCGGTTTTACGATTCTGAAATTTCGCAGCATGCGGCTGGATGCCGAGACCGACGGCCGTCCTCGTTGGGCTGCGAAGTATGATCCCCGTGTTACGCGGGTGGGAGCGATTATCCGCAAACTTCGCATAGACGAACTCGCTCAGATCCTGAATGTCTTGCGCGGAGACATGAGTTTTGTCGGGCCTCGCCCGGAGCGCCCCTTTTTTGTAGCCGATCTCGCCAAATCAATCCCCTACTATGCCGAGCGCCATTGGGTCCGGCCCGGGATCACCGGCTGGGCGCAAATCAACTTTCCCTATGGCGCCTCGACGGAAGATGCCCGCCGCAAGCTGACCTATGATCTTTACTACATAAAAAACCGAAGCTTCTTTCTAGATGTTCTTATATTGCTACAGACTGTGCGAGTGATCTTCTGGAATCAGGGAGCAAGATAAGGACTTGCATCTCGACTTTTTCGTCAAGGAGACAGTGTACTCGGGATGTGCATTGGCCTTCCTCGCTTTGATCGTGTTAATGGTCTTGCAGGGTCGGACCAGCAGAGCCGGCGTAGCAATCCTAGGTTGCTGTATCGCCTCGCTGACCTGGGCAAGTGCAACCGTCGCGACCGTGCCGGTCGCCGCATTGAGCTCTTTGGACAGCCTCAGGCTTTCCGTTTGGCTGTTGTTCGCGGCAGCGCTCGTCACCATACGGACCAGTGACGGTTCCGGTCTCGGGCGTGCGTACCTCTTCGGGGCAGTCAGCTTCTGCCTGGCAGCAATCGTTAATGATGTATGGATCCTGGTCGTCAGTCCGGATGCTACTGGCCTCTATACCTCGCAGCTGCTAATCCGCATCGGTTTTGGAGTCGCTGGACTGCTAACGATCGAGAATTTCTGGCGCAACACAGAACCTGAACGGCGGTGGCACGTCTGGCCGCTGTGCGTCGCGATCGGCGGGCTGTTCGCGTACGAGCTGTTCCTGTTTTCCGATGCCTTCATCACCCGCGGCCGCGTCGACCCCGGCCTTGCCCTCGGCCGACCGATCGTCGCTGCGTTCATGGCCCCTCTACTGGCATTGGCCATGGCCCGCAATCGTGAATGGCGCGTCGATATCCACGTGTCCCGACAAGTCGTTCTGCACACGGCGACTTTGGTTGCCAGTGGCTGCTTCCTTGTTGCCGTGGCCGTAGTTGCGATGCTGCTGCGCGGGTTCGGCGGCGAGTGGGGGCTGGTGCTCCAACTCGCGATGTTGTTCGGCAGCATTGTTGTCCTCGCCACCGTGCTCTCGTCGGGGAGCGTCCGTCGTCGGCTCAAATTTCTGATCTCGCGCAATTTTTATACGCATCGCTATGACTACCGTGTCGAGTGGCTGAAGTTCATCGAGTTGGTCTCCGAGCCCAAGATTGGAGAGGAACTCTCGGTCAGAATCATCCGCGCCTTGGCCGAATTCGTCGACAGCCCAGCCGGGGTGCTGTGGTCGTTGAGGCGGCGGATTGGCTATTATCCGACAGCGGCGTGGAGGCAGCCCATCCCCGGTGACCGCAAGGTGCCGATCGATGACCCGTTCGTTTTTGGGTTCCGGAACGGCGGGTGGATCCAAGTTCGCAGCTCGGAAGCCGGAGAGAGTACCTGGCCGATCTCTTCCGACAAGACCTGGTTGGCCGTACCTTTATCACATCGCACTGAGGTTATCGGTTTCGTCGTGCTCGATCGCGCAACCCACACGATCAACCCAGATTGGGAGGCGTTCGATCTGTTGCGTGCGGCCAGTAGACAAGCAGCCAGTTATCTCGCCGAGGAGTGCTCGACAAAGGTTTTGCGCGATTCCGAACTGTTGACCGAATACAGCAAGCGCTTCGCTTTCGTAGTCCACGACATCAAGAATTTGGCGAGCCAACTCAATTTGATCGTGTCGAATGCGGCGAGGCATATCGGCGACCCTGAGTTTCAGCGAGATATGCTGAGAACCGTTGAAGATTCAGTCGCACGAATGAACAATCTGCTCAGTCAACTAAAGGCCGATGCGGCGCCGCACCCCCCTCGTCTGCTCAACCCTAACCTCGTCGTCAGCGCGGTCGCCGCGGAGTTCGCCGATGGTCCGGTGGCGGTCGAGGCCCGCGACGAAATCGGCACGTGCGCGGTAACAATCGACCCGGAGCGCCTCAGATCCGCTCTTACCCACCTCGTCCAGAACGCGGTGGATGTCTCATGTCCGGGCGATCGGGTGGTGATTTCGTCGCGCCGTTTCGGAACCCGGCTTTCGATCGAAGTCGCAGACAATGGACCTGGGATGGACGATGCATTCGTTCGCGACGAGCTGTTCCTGCCGTTCCGCTCGACAAAGTCGGGCGGTTATGGGATCGGCGCTTTTCAAACCCGCGAGCTCATTCGCATGGCGGGCGGTGATCTCGAGGTAATTTCTGAAAAAGGGTTTGGCACTACAATGCGAATTATCCTACCCCTGGTCTCAGAGAGAGAACCGGCAAATCCTCAGCCGTGACCTAAACAACATGCCGCCCAATCCAAAACCATTGCTGCTCGTCGACGACGATTCGGGGCTGCTGCGCCAGCTGCGCTGGGCCTTTTCGGACCACAAGGTGTTCCCGGCCGGAACGCGCCTTGAAGCAATCGATTTCGTCAGAAGGGAACCTATTCCGGTCGCGATCGTCGATCTTGGGCTGCCTCCCGATCCGGACGGAGCCTCCGAAGGGCTGGCCACGCTGACCGAAATTCTCGCGATTGCGCCCGCAACAAAGGTCATCATTGCGACCGGCAACGAAACTCGCGAACACGCATTGCGGGCAATCGCTCTCGGCGCCTATGACTTCTATCAAAAGCCGATCGACATCGACGTGCTCCAGCTGATTGTCAGCCGCGCGGAACGAATGTTCGAGCTCGAAGACGAAAACCGTCGCCTTGCCGAAGTCGCTCAAACTTCTCCGGTCGACGGTATCATCGCGAGCAGCCCGGAAATGCTGCGGGTGCTGCGCAGTCTGGAAAAGATAGCGCCGACCGATGTTACGGTTTTGCTGCTGGGCGAGAGCGGTACCGGCAAGGAATTGCTGGCTCGGGCGGTACATAAGATGAGCCGCCGGTCCGGCGGGCCGTTCGTGCCGATCAACTGCGCGGCCATTCCCGAAACCCTGCTCGAAAGCGAGCTTTTCGGTTACGAAAAAGGCGCTTTCACCGGTGCTCTAAGGCAGAATATCGGCAGAATCGAAAGTGCCGATCGCGGCACCCTGTTTCTCGATGAAATCGGCGATGTTCCATTGCCGATGCAAGTAAAATTGCTGCGGTTTTTGCAGGATCAGGTCGTCGAGCGCGTTGGTGGTCGAAAGCCGGTGCAGGTCGACGTCCGTATCGTTTGTGCGACAAACCAGGACCTCGATCGCATGATGGCCGAGGGCCGCTTTCGCGAGGACCTCTATTACCGTTTGAATGAGGTCACGGTGCGGGTGCCCCCGCTTCGCGAGCGGCTGGGAGATGCGGTGGTTTTGGCAAGCTTCTTTCTCCGGCGGTTCGCTTCGGAATACGGCCGCCCGGTTCGCGGCTTCGCCTCTGCGGCGCTAGCAGCGATTAAGGACTACCCCTGGCCAGGTAATGTCCGCGAACTGGAAAATCGTGTGAAGCGTGCGGTCGTAATGGCTGACACCGCGTTGCTGTCACCCTCCGATCTCGGTCTTTCTGCGCAAGGAGAAGAGCCGCAATCTCTTGGCATCCGGGCCGCTCGAGCCCGCGCCGAGCGCGAGGTGCTCCAGCTCGCTCTGGCCCAGGCGGGCTCCAATCTGTCGAAAGCGGCAAAGCTGCTCGGCATCAGCCGGCCCACGCTCTACGATTTGATGCAGCAACACCAGCTCGGCCTCAACACGTGACGGTGGTTTGCAGGAAAGGGAACGCAATGCCCCAGGGTCGCAGCGGTTGTCCATGGCGCTCCGTGGTTTTCGCCGCCGCCGTTGCCATATTCGCGTGGCCCAGCGCGTACGCCAAAGATTACACGGCTTCGGTAAAAGACGCCGAACAATATGTCGCGAAAGGCAACCTCAAGGCTGCCGAAATCGAGCTGCGCAACGCCATCCGCGAAACGCCGCAAGACCCGGTTCTTCATGCCAGATTGGCTGACATCTATTTACAACTCGCAGACCCGGCAGCGGCGGAGCGTGAAGCACGAGATGCTCTCGAACGGAAGGGCGACGAGGCAGACTACATACCGGTGCTGATGGACGCGATGCTGCGTCAGGAAAAATTTGCGGACCTCTTGGACCTGGTCAAGCCGGCCGATCGCACTCCGGCGCTTGAGAGCAAGGTCAGAACGGCGCTCGGTACCGCGGAAGCGGGGCTGCGGGATCGTGATCAAGCTGAAAAGCTGCTTCGAGAAGCGGTCAAGCTCGATCCCACCGCCGTCCGGCCCAAAATTCAGCTTGCACGCCTATTGACAAGCACGAAACCCGAGGAGGCAGACAAATCTATCGATGAAGCGATCGCCGCCAACCCACGGTCGGCCGAAGCTCTTCAAGTTAAGGGAGAGATGCTGCGCAGCCGAGGTGACCAAGACGGCGCCATTCGCCTGTTCGACGAGGCGCTGAAAATCGATCCGAAAAACACCCTGGCGCATTTGAGCCGGGCCAACATCAACATCGCGCTCGGCAAATACAAGGTGGCGGACGACGATCTCGATCCCATCCTCAGGGCCGCCCCCAACAACTTCATGGCAAACTACCTTCGGGGGTTGGAGCTTGCCAAAAAGCAGGACTACGCCGCGGCAGATCGGATATTCGATCGCATCAGCCCTGCCTTCTCAGTGTTCTGGGCAGGCTATTATTTGCAGGGCACGACGAAACTGGCCCTCGGGCAATCCGCTCAGGCCGAAGCGATATTGGCTAAATATCTCGATCGCGTTCCCGATGACGTGAAAGCCGGCAGGCTGATCGCGACCGCCGCTCTACAGCAGCGATCTGCGTCTCGGGCGATCGGGTATCTAAAACCGATAGTCGACAAAATTCCGGCGGATGCGCCGACTCTCACCCTCCTCGGCAATGCCTATATGGCGGACGGCAAGCCCGACCTCGCTTTGCAGCAGTTCGAAAAGGCTGCCGCTCTCGATCCAGACAATCCCGCCATTAGGACACGGGTCGGCATTTCGGAAATCGATATAGGCCAGGGGCGCCAAGGGTTGAGCACCCTAGAGCGCGTGTTCGCTACCGAAGCCGGCGCGCGCGTTGCCGGTCCGACGCTCGTATTGACGGAGCTGCGTGCCAATCATCTCGACAAGGCGGCCGACGTGGCCGGCTCTCTGATCAAGAGGGACGCCAAGAACCCGCTTTATTTTACCTTGCTTGGGGTTGTCCGCGTCGCTCAGCGAGATTATTCGGCCGCCGAGAACTCGTTCCGCTCCGCGCTCGCGATCAACCCCGAATTCCCTGCGGCCACTCGCGATCTGGCGCAGCTGTACGTCACGACCGGCCGCATCGACGATGCCAAGAAAATATATACCGACCTCCTCGCGAAGAAGGCTGACGATGTGACCGCCCTTCTTGGGCTTTCGGACATCTACATTTCCGAGAAAAAATGGCCGGAAGCCACCGACACGATCAACCGGGCGCGTTCGGCGGCAAAAAATGATCCGTCACCCGGGCTCAAACTGATGAGCCTGTACGAATCTCGTCAGGACTGGAAAAGCGCGAAAAGCGTGGCGGCAGAACTCGCGTCCCAATTTCCAGGGGATGTCAACGTCCTTGAAGCCCAGGGAAGAGCCCAGTACGGCGCCGGCGATATGGACGGCGCGGTGTCCAGCTACAAGCGGGCTCACGAGCTGGTGCCGAATTCGATCGCGATCTTGTCTCGATACCTCTCCTTGCTCAACGAAAGTAAATATTACACAGAGGCGCGAGGTGTATTGCAAGACGCCATTGCCCGTGACCCTCGCAACGCCTCCTTGAAGGCCGACCTGATCCGGGTCGAAGGTGAAATGAACGGAGTAGACGCTGGGGTAGCTAAGGCCCAAGCTTTGGCGAAGGATGATCCCAATAGCAACATCTACTATCTGGTAGCGGCCGAACTCTATGAAAAGGCGGTACGGACGCCGGACGCGATAGCAATGCTCGAGAAGGCAGTCGCGGCGAGACCATCGGATGATACAGTGATAAGCGCCCTGTCGCAACTCTACCGCCGCGCCGGAGATCTGGGCAAGTCACAAGGAGTTTTGGTTGGTCGGCTGAAGGCTGATCCGAACGATACCGTGATGCGCACGGAACTGGCGTCGCTATACCTGACCACCGGGCAAATCGCAGATGCCAAAAAGATCTACAACGAGCTCAGCTCGCAACGGCCAAACGATGCCGCATCTTTACTGGGCCTCGCCGAAGTCGCAGGCAAGGAAAAGAACTGGTCGGAGGCGATGGATTACGTCAACCGCGCACGCGCCGCAGCACCAAATGACCCGGCTCCCGAGATTGCGCTCGTCAATTTGTACGGGTCACAGCAAAACTGGAAGGACGCAGCGGTCACAGCAAACGATGTCGCCGAGCGATTTCCGGCCAATCCCCAAGCTCTCGATGCCAAAGGGCGCGTTCAAATAGCAACAGGCGACAAAGAAGGCGCGACTGCCACATACAAGCATATCTACGAACTCGTACCCAATTCTCTATCGATCCTGTCGCGCTATCTTGGCTTGCTCAATTCGGCGAAGGACTTTTCTCAGGAAAGAACCGTCCTGCAGGCCGCGCTCGCCCGCAATCCCAAGAACAGCCAACTGAATGGGGACCTGATCCGCGTCGAAGCCGAAATCGACGGGTTGGAGGCGGGTCTCGCAAAAGCGCGCGCACTTGCCCAGGAAGATCCGGGAAACCCGATTTATGACATGGTTTCGGCGGAACTATGGGAGAAGGCTGGACGCAGCACCGACGCTGTCATGTTGCTCGAGAAGGCGGTCGCCGCGCGGCCGTCAGAGGACACTCTCGTGGGGGCGCTGGCCCGTCTCTATTCTCGGACCGGCGAACTGGGCAAGGCCGAGGCCGTGTTGAGTTCCAGGTTGAAGATGGAGCCGTCGGATCTGGCAGTCCGCTCCACTTTGGCTTCGATTTATCTGGATCAAAAGAAATACGATGAGGCAATCGACGAATACAAGCGCATTTCTGTCGACCATCCGGCCGACGCGGCGGCGCTGAACAATCTGGCTTGGCTTTACCAGCAAAAGGGCGACCTGGGGAAAGCGCGCGAACTAGCCGAACGCGCTACCGCAGCCTCGCCGCGTGTGCCGCAGATCGACGATACGCTGGGATGGATCCTGCTCGCTCAAGGTGATGCGCAGAAGGCGCTTACCTATCTGAGCGCCGCCAGCCTGTCGGCTCCTGGCAATCCGGATATCCAATATCACTTGGCAGTCGCCCTTCATCGGGTCGGGAGACGGACTGATGCTCGGGCGACCCTCGAAAACCTGCTCGGCTCCGGCGCGTCGTTCTCCGATAAGGCGGAGGCGGAAAAGCTATTGCAGGAGTTGAAGCGGAGCTGAATTGATCGGCTACCGAGCGGCATCGATCTCCTGCAGCAGGCTCCGCAGCTCCCGAGCGAGCCCCGGCGCTGGCGCTTTGCGGCGGGCGGGGACCGCATGAGCGGCGAGAGTGGTTGCCTCCTCCATATCTTCCGGCGCCGCGCTCAACCGGCTGAGCACGGCTGTCAACTCCTCGACCGCGGCTTGCAGCTCCGGAAACGATACAGCACCGGCAATTTTGTCGTCATCGGCGAGCTGTTGCTGCGCGGCGGCCGAGCGCATCGTTGTCTCGAACGCCTCGACCGAACTGCGCATTGCGGCTTCGAGCGCTTGAGCAATCTCCGACAATCGGCTGACAGCATCGAGGAAGGGAAGATGTCCTTGCTCGAAGGCTGCGGCCAGCCGCTCAAGAAGTCGAGCAGGCAATTCGTCGACTCTGTCGTCCCCCGCCGGATGGTCGCGACCCGGCTCGAGCAACGACACCACGCGACGCAATAGGCGGATCTCTTCGGGCTCGACGGCTAGCTGGGCAATAGTCTCGAGCAACGGCTCCGCTGTGACGTCGATGGCAATCCTGCCGAGCGCCGCGAGAAGGACCAAACCGGCCACGATCAAAATGGCGGATACCGTGGGGATCACGCCGGTTTGAAATGGCAAGGCCCCATGGCTTTGTGCTGCGCCGAGCCCGACTATTCCGACGAGCACGATCAGGACGCTAATGAAATGGGTGCGGGCTAAACAAATATAGTAACGCCGGGCGACTTCGCTCCTCGCCTCGTCTGCGGTAAAAGGCGTCGAAAGGACGGCGCCGCTATCCGCTGTCTCTGGTCCTGCCTGCGCTGAGCGCGTTACAAACCGCCTAAAGCCATCTGTACCAAGCGCGGCGATCCAACCGCGCCAGACGGGCGTTCGGCCAAGTGCGACGCGCCGCAGATGGTGGCGCATCCAAACCATGCTGGCGACCAAGTTTATCGTCGTCAGCAACATCGCGCCAAGGCCGTACACGCCAAGGGCGCCGACCGCGAGCACCGGCAAATGCGGGATCAGCATCGTTCCGATTTCGGAGCGCGGCGCATTCATCACCTCAGCGACTGCCAAAGCAGTCGCCAGAAGGATCGCGCCGATCGCACTCGACAAAACTGTACTCCAAGTTGGCATCGACGGTCCTCCCCAGCCGACCAGCGAGCCTACCGCAAGCTATTGTGCGAGTGTTCTCGCACCGGCATTGCCGGTTCGGTGCTGATGTTTCAGGCCCCTGACACTTACCCGATGACGGGGCAGTGTATCAAACCGCTGCTAAAAATCCTCTACTCAGCGGCATCCGATCGGGCGGCTCTGCTAACGGCGTCAACCGCCGCTCGCTCGAGCCTTCGCCCAGCTGTCGCGCAGCCCCACGGTGCGGTTGAAGATCAGGCGCTTCGACGTGCTGTCGAGGTCGGCGCAGAAATAGCCTTGGCGCTCGAACTGAACCGCCTCTCCGTGCGCCGCAGCGGCCAATGCGGGCTCCACCCGGCTATGGGCTAAGATCTCCAGCGAGTTCGCATTGAGATCGGCAAGAAAATCACCGCCTGCGCCGGGGTCGGGCACATTGAAGAGCGGGCTGTAGAGCCGGATTTCCGCCGGCACGGAATGCGCTGCCGAGACCCAATGCAAAGTTGCCTTGACCTTGCGTCCGTCGGGAGCATTGCCGCCGCGGGTCGCGGGATCATAGGTGCATATCAGCTCCACGACCTCGCCTGCCTCATTTTTCACTGCCTCGCGGCAGGTGACCAAATAGCCATACCGCAATCTTACCTCCCGGCCCGGCGAGAGCCGGTAAAAACTCCGGGACGGGTGTTCCATAAAATCCTCGGCCTCGACGTAGAGTTCGCGCCCGAAGGGAATGCGGCGAGCACCGGAAGCGGGGTCCTCGGGATTGTTGACCGCAACCAGCTCCTCGACGACCCCGACAGAATAATTGTCGATTACGAGCTTCAGTGGGCGCAGCACCGCCATCCGGCGCTGGGCGGTCTGGTTCAAGCACTCGCGGATCGCGTGCTCGAACATTGCGACATCGACAACGCTGTACGCCCGTGCGACCCCGACCGAGCGGACGAAATTACGAATGGCCGCCGGTGGCACGCCGCGGCGGCGCAGCGCCGCCAATGTCGGCATCCGCGGATCGTCCCAACCGCTGACTCGGCCTTGCCGCACCAGCTCCGTCAGGAAACGTTTCGATAGCACCGTGAAATTCAGGTTGAGCCGGGCAAATTCGTACTGCCGCGGCCGCGACGGCACGGGCAGATTTTCGATCAGCCATTCATAGAGCGGACGATGGTCCTCGAATTCGAGAGTACACAGCGAATAGGTCACACCCTCGATCGCGTCCGACTGGCCGTGCGCGAAGTCGTAAGTCGGATAGATACACCATCTGGTTCCGGTGTGCGGATGCTCCGCATGCAGGATGCGATAGAGCACCGGGTCCCGTAAATTGATGTTGCCGGCCGCCATGTCGATCTTGGCCCGCAACACACGCGCCCCGTTGGGGAACTCGCCTTCGCGCATACGGCGGAAGAGATCGAGATTTTCGGCTATCGACCTGTCGCGATAAGGGCTGTTGCGCCCGGGTTCGGTCAGGCTGCCCCGCATCGCCCGCATCTCGTCGCCGGGCAGATCATCGACGTAAGCCTTGCCGGCGCGGATCAGGTGCTCGGCCCAGTCATAGAGCTGCTCGAAATAATCGGACGCATAGTAAAGGTTCGGCCCCCAGTCGAAACCGAGCCAGCGCACGTCGCGCTTGATCGAATCGATGTACTCCTGCTCCTCCTTCGTCGGGTTGGTATCGTCGAACCGCAGATGGCAGCGGCCGCCGTATTCCTGCGCCACGCCGAAATTCAGGCAGATCGCTTTAGCGTGCCCGATGTGGAGATAGCCGTTGGGCTCGGGGGGAAAGCGGGTCACTATCTCGGTGTTGCGCCCGGCAGCAATATCGGCGTCGATGATGTCGCGGATAAAGTTGCTGCCAGGCTGCGCAGCCGCCGTTTCTCTGGTCATCACATTCCCAAGGATCATCACCCTGTCTATGTGGCGCATCCCGGCGCGGCTGCCAAGACGCTCAGTTCGTCGTTCCAGAGGGCCCGTAGGGGGCGCGGGCCCAGAACTTATGAACATCGCCTTTGTCTAATTCCGAGAGGCTCGCGTCCTGTCATTCCGGGCTCGCGGGCAATGCCCGCGCCCCGGAATGACAGGGATTCTGAAGTCGGCGATAGGGAGGCCCTCTGGCTACGCTACGTGCGGGGAGCGCCGAGATGCCGGTGGAAGAAATTAAAGACTTTGTGCCAGCCGTCGACCGCCTGCTCGGGCCGATAATTCGGGCGATAGTGGGCAAAAAACGCGTGGCCGGCGCCGTCGTAGCGATGGAATTCGTAATTCTTGCCGTGCTTCTTCAGTTCCGCCTCGGTCTTGTTGACGTGCTCCGGCGTCGGGTTGGGGTCTTCATTGCCGAACAGACCCAACAACGGGCAATTGATCCCTTCGGTCAGATCGATCGGTGCCACCGGCTGGGCCTTGGTCAGCCGCGACTTGTCGTCGACGACGACATTGCCGCCCCAGCAATCGACCGCGGCCTGCACGAGGTGCGACAACTTGCACGCCACCAGATAGGTCTGCCGGCCGCCCGAGCAGAAGCCGATCACGCCGACCTTGCCGCTGGCATGCGGTTGCGAGCGCAGGAAGTCGATGGCTCCGGTCACATCGCCGAGCATCTGCTCGTCCGGCACCCCGCCGCCCTCACGCACCTTGGCGACCACCGCCTCGTCGGCGCCGTCGCCGACCCGGAAATAAAGGCTCGGCGCCACGGCGGCATAGCCGTGATGGGCGAATTTGCGGGCGACCTCGCAGGTCCATTCATCCCAGCCGGGCATGTGGTGGATCACGACGAC
>Ga0070765_100001822_pt1 | contig 13181 bp, 9 predicted proteins | sample HubBroMetageWFT5_FD_71516 | JGI IMG/M metagenome (GOLD analysis project Ga0070765, IMG submission 71516) | Warmed and freeze-thawed soil microbial communities from the Hubbard Brook experimental Forest, New Hampshire - Hubbard Brook CCASE Soil... | ecosystem: Environmental > Terrestrial > Soil... | reverse complement strand
GCAGCGCCGGCAAACAGATCGGAAAAATGTTCAGCCGGTAAAACAGGTCCTTGCGAAATGGTAGGCCCTAAAGGGTCGCAAAAAGATTCGCAGCATCAGCAAGGATACCCTCGCGCTCTTCCAGAATTACCAGTGGCCGGGAAACATTCGTGAACTACAAAATGTGATCGAGCGTGCCGTAATTCTCTCGGACACCGAGACCTTCTCGGTAAATGCCAGCTGGCTTGCATCCCTCACTCCCGGCTCCGCGTCAAAGGCGCTTACGTTGGCCTCCGATCTTGCGCGAAGAGAAAAGACGATGATCGAGAACGCGCTGCGGGAGGCCCAGGGGAAACTTTCGGGTCCGGCTGGCGCTGCCGCCAAACTCGGCCTACCCAGACAAACGCTCGAGTCCAAAATCAAAAAGCTCGGGATCAAGCGCTATCGATTCAAAATCTCCTGATTCCCCTTCCTACCCGCGGCCTGCTCAGAAGCCGCTCCTTCCAGCCAATGGCCCTCCTCCGATACGCGAAAGGAACGCGCGAATGTATCAACCAGTGATTCACGTTTCTGGTGAACGAGTTACACGGGAAGCCGTTGGACAGTGGAATGAAAGAGCCTACGGGCGAAAACCGAGTATCACGTTCTTGCGACGTTTTGCCCGGTTTCTCAGAAGAAGGATGGAATCGCAGTTTCTAAGTAGTTGAAGAAGGAGAGAATTTGGCTCCCCGAACTGTACGAAATGCGAACTATTGGTTTTGAGTTCGCCCTCCAATTCCGAAAGGAAAGAGTTCCCTCTCGGGCCTAGGGGAGTCCCCCTAGCCGAGCAGCTTGAAACGTCAAGCTCAACGCACGTCCTCCAAACCACGAGGATACTGCTATAGCTTAGTCCTATTAGCGACCCTTCCGCTGAATACGTCTGAAACACCATCGACTCGATAGCGACGTTTGATATCTAGAAGGTCCATCCTAAGCCGGTGCTCAAGCCTGTCGCGTTCTTCTTTGCGTTCAAGGGTGGATTGCTATCGAAGTTATCCCAGAAAGAGAAGTTCAGATGAAAATTGTTGGACAATCGGATACTGAATGTGTCATTCGTTGTGAATCGAACGCGACCAAAGTCAGATAGACCGGGAAACAGTAAGAATTGGGATTGCAGAGTGTAGCGATCGAAATGGAAGAGTTGATATTCCGCGCCCAGAAGTAATTCCACGTTGTTCTGAGTTGGTTGGTTCAACCCAGCTTGATAATTGGCCTTCGTGTAGTCAGCGCCAATAACCCATCGCAGCGCGTTTTGGTTGTTGCGTTTCAGGTATCGCCCGTATCCTCCGCCCAATGTGGTCCGCAAGGAGAGATTTTGTTGCGAACTGTGCAGAAAGTCGCCCAATCCGAGCACGAAAGAATTTCGATTCAAAAATCGTTCTGCAAATGTTTGCGACTCGAACAGGTTCGTCGTCGTCCCTCCGGATTGTCCGCTGAAAGAAATGTTATAGGAAGTTCCAGCAGCCCAGTGCTCCGCCGGATAAACGGCGGAAGCGGATGTACTGAGAGAAGATTGGTTGTTTCCGCTTGTAAAGTTATATCCGAGATCAATGCTTCCCTTTAATTGGCGCCAAAAAGTTTGTTTTTGGGATTCGATCTCCACCACGTCGATGCCGGATACCGGCACATCCGCTGTTGAAGCGTGCACTTTGAAATCCTCGCCCGGCACAGAGACTGCGTCCTTTGAAATCGACCCACTCATTCTTTTTCCATCACTTAATACAATCTGGAACGTTGCTTTGCTTTCCACTTTTTCAACTTGTAGCCAATCAACACCTACTGACCCTGAGAAATAGTCAGTCTCAATGTAGAGAACTCCTTGTTCCAACCTCTTGACTTCGCCAGTGAGCCTGTCGCCGTTCTTCATGATAACCGTGTCATGCCGTTTGACCTTCGCCAGACTAGGGACCACGACCACGACGAAAAGCAATCCCAACGAGATACCGAAGCGATGGTGGAGGAATCCTTGAAACATTCGCCTGTTCTCCTTGCCCACATTCTTTTGTCTTGATTGTCCAATCTTCCGAACGAAGAATCCTGCACGGAATAATTGCGAGCCCAGGCAACACTGTGGCAAGCACTTCAGAATGCTGCAAGTCGGCGATGAGCCTGTAAGCGGCGACTGCGATTAGTTCCTTCTGATCCGCGTTCGCGAACGACCTTCGCTGCTGCGACTTTGCCGCTGATACTTCTGAGTTCGCTCAGTCCCTTGTTGGCGGGCCTTGGCGTCGCGATCCAAGCTTTGCAACTCACTCGATTGTGCTGCGCTGGGTCTCTGCCCTCCACTTTGCTGTAACGAACTCGCGCTAGAGGCAGCACGATCACGCTGTGTGCCTGAAGTGGTGGCAGTCGGCGCGGCCTGCGCTCTTTCTCCGGTCGCACCAGCACTCTGCGCCTTTGCTTGCGCGTTGGCTTTCGCGGCAGAGCTATCCACCGGGTTCCACGCGCCGTTTTCGTACTGTTGCCAACCGTTATCGGTTTTCTTATAGGCGTTGCCGTCCTTCCCGGCGTAAACGTCACCAGCACCGCTCTGCCCCACAAATCCCTTTCCGTTTTGCCCGCTTCCGGCAACAACTCGGCCTCCCTCTGAACCACGCGCGCCCGCGACCGTGCCGCGCGAGTCCGAGTAATGCCCGGTTTGCGCCCATTTATCGCCCTTGGTTACTACCGAACTTCCCCACTGGCTGTAGGCATTCGAGCCCTGCCGCGTGGCACCGTAAGCGCCTGTGTACGGGTTATACGCGCGGGCTGCGCCCGCGCAGCCGTACACGCCGCAACCACCAACCGCTCGTCCTCCCGTTCCGGTCGATGGGTTGTACCAAGCCGCGCCCGCAACACCTCCATATGGCCCGTACGCTCCGCGCGCAACTCCGTACGCGCCATTGTGCGGGTTGTAGTAAGCGCCAACTCCGTAAGTGATGGGGTAAGGGCGATAGATCGGATACGGATAGTGTCCGTGATAGTAATACGGCGGGTAGTAGTAGCCGCTGCCGTAAGCCAGCGTGGCTCCGACCGCGACCCCGATGATGAACATTCCCATATAACCTGCCGTGCTGCTCGCTTCGGTTTCTCCGCTCGGCGTCGTTGTCTGCGTCACGTAAGTGACGTTGTAGACCGGCGAACTCGAAGGGATGGTGTAAATTTCCTTGGGCACGGAGTCCGCAGTCTTCCACGGTCCCGTCGGCGCAATGGACATGAACCACACGCCCTGGAAACACAGGTAGTACAAATCTCCGACCTTGATGACTTTGTCTTGCGTATTCGAAGCGTAAGAGAGGGAAGTGGACTCAATCGGTTTGAACTGTGGATCGCCATCGTAGGCGACCGCGACCTCCGCCTCTGCTTTAGTCTTATCCACGATCACGGTATTTGGTATTTGCGCAATCAGCACCGCATCCGTGGCTTCGTCCGTTCCCGGAACGGAAACCAAGACGCTGGCACGCGGACTGTTAGGAGGAATCTTGGCAAAGTCCGCGGGCAGGTCGGCAGTAGCAAAAGTCCAAGGTCCTTCGAGGCTCTTGGCGCGAAACCACCGGCCAGCTACCAGGTAGTAGTATTGATTCTCGGCGTTCTGTAGAAAAACATTACTCTCTGTGTTTGTAGCGTAAGACAGTTGCGTACCGGGAATTGTGGCGTATACCGGCTTTCCCTTGAACGTAATAATCTCCGCAGGTTCGTTGCTTAAAAAGACCTTCGGGACAGGCCCAGCAGCGCCGGCTGGCGGAGGAATGGCCTTCTTCACATCTGCCCAGTTGGGCTGATCAGGTATTTTGGACAGATCGGCGGGCAACTTCGTCGTGACGCTCCACGGTCCTTCCAGCGAAGCCGCCGTTAGCCACGTCTTCCCATTCAGAAGGAAATACTTCGAGCTCGATTTATCAAAAAACAGATCCCAGTTTGTATTGACCACGAATTCCAGATTGGTCTTCTCGATGGGAGCACGAACCAGTTCGCCGTCGACCAGAATCAAAATCGCGTTCGCATCATAGGAGACAAAGATTTTCGGCGGATCGTTCTTGACGCCTGCCGCAGGATTGAAGTCCTGTTTATTTTCCTCCACTTCCGCCAGCAACCGGTCCAGAGAAATGTTCAAAACCGCATCGGGTGACAGGAAGGTTTTGACTAGCTTATCCATCGCCGCAGCGCCAGCCTGGTCTAGGGACGGGAACTTCGTTGAGATGATTTCCACGTGGCTGAGCACCACGTTTCGCGTCTCCAGGTTGGCATCGGTGCGCGCTCGAAGATAAACAACTCCGACCGTTGGCTGTCCCGTCTTCTGCCTGACGGAAACCGCCATGCGTGCGTCAAGCTGCCGGTAGTCTTTCCACTCGTCGAGCTGCGGCTGGTAATAGATGATCGTCGCGTCCGCATTGCTCTTCTCTCGTGGCCAGCCAATATCCTGCGCGAAACTCGCGCTGATCAGACAAAGAGTAAGAACAACGGCTGTCAAAGTTTTCATCGCAACTCCTCGCGTTTCGTATAAAGAGCAAAATGTGCGGCGGTTTGCACCGATCCCATGCTTCTGCCGTATCTCAACGACGGTCCGCGCTAAGGTGCGGTTCTTCAAGTGGCACGTCGATCGTGATGGGAGAATGGTCGGAGAGCGGCTCGTCAGGGGCGCCATTCATTTCTTGAAGGGTTCGGCCAAAATGCGGCGCGAATTTATAGTCTCCACCCGATTTCTCGGCATCTGTGGCGTATCCCTTAACAAAGAACCAGTCGAGCTTGAACTCTCCCACGAGTCCGCCGTACGTCTGGGGCAGCGCAAACGTGTAACGAAATCCTTTGCCGGCGCGCTGGTTTGAATCACTCAGCGTTCCGCCTCGATTGTCCGCGCTGCGAACATTTTCCCCGCGAAAATCAAACGTGTGGCCATCGTCGAAGTGAAAATCCGACATCTTCTTGAACAACGCCGATTCCGTCTTCCTTGAAAAGATCGGAACATCAACGCCGGTCGGATCGTTTTTTGCTCGCAAGTAGTTCACCGGCATCAACAGAATGGTGGGAGCGCCGGTGGTCCATTTGATGGCGTCCCTGGCCCATGCATGCGGGTCTTTAACTCGATCTTTGAGAATTTTGAGCGCAGAAGTAGGCGAGGAATCCGTTGCGGTGGTGTTCATGTCGCCCGCAATGACCACCGGATTAGCGTCGGCATGAACCCACTCTAAAATCTGCGCAAACTGCTTCTTGCGGCATCCCGGTTTGCACTTGTTTTCCAGGTGCGTCGCCACCACCGTCACCGCACCCGTCGGGGATTCAGGGACAGCGAGCTCAACGATTAACGCCATCCGCCCGCCCCGCCGAACCTCGCGCGAAATTCTTTCCATAAACACAGCATTGGAACCCCAACGCTTGCCCGACTCCAGCTTGGAGACCTCTTTCTTCTCCGTGCCGTACCAGTCGTGACAAACGGGGAGGGCCTTCACTGTTGCTTTGCGTATGGGATACCGGCTGAGAACCGCTGTTCCGTGGAGACCAAGATAGCGACTCTTGTCCGGCTGGAAAGACTTCTGAATATCTGCTTCCGCCGCCTTGTCTTCCATCTTTACCTGCTCGATGCCCAGATTCAGGGGATCGACCTCGAGAAACTCCACGCCGTAGGCATAATTCATTTTCAGCGCCGTGGCGAGTTCGTGTCCCACGTCCCGGTAATCGGTGCGGGTAACTCCGTTATCGACTTCATTCAAGATGAACAGGTCGGTCTGCCCGAGAATGCTCAGTTGGTCTTTTACGACGCCCAACTCTGCCGAAGTTAGAGGCTTGGAGTCCGGCTCTTTTTTCGCTTCGATGTACTTTCCAAAATTATCAGGCGCCGTGAGCGCAGTCAGGATTCCGTCAAGCTCGCTGCCACGTTCAATGTTCCACATCGTCGCGCGGATGAACGGGCCTAACTGATCGGACGAAGGACGATTTGGCTTTGCACCGGCGAAGTACGCCTCATTGCTGATAAGTGGCGTTTGCAGAAGTTGCGTCAAACGATCCGCCAGCTGCCCCTCTGGCTTTTCCGTCTTCTCTAATTGCACCAACTCATCGAAGCTCAGCAGTTCGGGCTTTGAGAGCCGCACAAAGTCAGTCTTTTCCCCTTTCGCGACGAAAATGGTGGCAATGGTCGCCACCAGTAGTCCTGTCAGCACGAGCCGCCCCTTCGGCCGTGATGGCACTCTCAAGAACAGATTTTTCGGCGCAGGTCCACGTAGAAAACCGACTACTCGGTCATGAAAGTTCATCAGGGTTCCCTCAGAGGTTGAGCTTGTTCATGGATTCATATGCCGAGTGATCGGCGGGCTTATTTTATAGCTCAAAAATTACCTGGCGTCACTTCACCAGCTCGATCTCACTTGGCCGCCAGGCCTTGTTCAGCCAGGGCTCCAGTGGCCCGTACATGCGCAGGATCACAAACCAGCTTTTGCCCGGAACCGTCTGCAGCCAATTGTTTTCCTTGCCGGCCGGAGCTTTGGGCGCGAAATAAATGTCATACGAGCCGTCGGCGTTCTTCTCGATTCCCTTGGTCTGGCTTCCGACGGTCGGGAATTTCTGGCCGGTCTGCAACATCGAGCGCGTTTGAGTGTCATAGATCGTGACGGCCCAGAAGTTGTTTACCGGAACGTTTGGTGGCAGATGGACTTTGTAGGTTTTCGAGCCGTCGAACGGCTGTTTCTTGGAGTCAAGATAGGCCCCCGCGTAATCGGATCCGACTCCTACAGCCGTGTTCGCCATGGCTGGCGTGACGCCGCCCGCATTGAAGTAATACAGCGCAGCCGCTTCAAGCTGCATCGTGCCATCCAACTCAAACGTAGCGTTCCTGTTCGCAAAGAAGGCCGACCACGTGCTGCCAGTGTCGGGATAGAAATACACTCCACCGATGCGTGGGTCGAAAGTAATGGCCCGCGCGGTGGCGCTGCCAAGCGCGGCAGATTCCGTGAGCAACTTCTTCATCCGACCGTCGGGAGCGAACGGCTGGCCCTTGACGATGCCGACGGTGGCGATCGCGCCGCGCTGCGACGGGTCGATGGCGTCCATGGGCTCATCCTGAACGACCGCGTTCAGGTACTCGAAGTAGTCGAGCGTGTTCGGAAAAAGTGTGTTGACGGATTTGCCAGACAGGTTGGTGAAGGTCGTCGGGGCGGGACTCGCTGCGTCTTTCAGAGGGTAAATCTTAATCCCCGAAGTCATGTTCTTGGCGCCGGCTTCGAGACCGTTGGCGATCCCCCCGCGCAAGAAAAGAAAATTTTTGTTGGTGCGCGGCTGCAGCAGGAAATATCCTTCGGGAATCTGGCCGTTGTAGCCCGCAGGCAGAACGACATACTTGCCGCCTTTGCCCTTGTCGGGACCCGTGACGCCGAGATCTCCGACGAAGCGCTCCCAATCGTCGTCCAGAAAGCCGAGCATGCCGGGCGGGATCTCGATGACGGTCGGACCGTCCTTTGCAAGGTCAGTGCGGGAGAAGGCGTAGAGCGTGGAAGTATTCGCCGTTAGCACGACAGCCTGTGAATCCATGAGTTGTTCGAAAATGGCGACATGGTTGGGAGCGTCTGCACCCTGCGCGGCAAGGCTCGAAAGAAAGGCGCGTATCGCCACGGCGCCGAGATTATCGAGATACACCGTGACGCCGCGTGTGCGGTCGAGATTGTCGTAAAGAGTTTTGACGGTGTCCCCGGTTGGCACGCCGTCAGAGAAAGTTAGCTTGCCAATGGGAGTATCGAGTTTGTCGGGGGTAGAGATCGACTTCAAGGTTGACGGCGGAATGTCCGTCTTCGGCGGTGTCTGCGCGTGGACGTTGGTTAAGCCCAGTGCGCCAGCAAGTGCGACCACAACCACGTAAGCTCCAGGTTTCACAATTCCTCCTAACTTGAATGTTTCCATTTACTTCACCAACTCTATGTCACCGGGGCGCCAAGTCTTGTCGAACCATGGATCCAGTGGGCCGTAGAGCCGCAACAGAGTGTTCCAGCCTTTGCCAGGCACAGTTTGGACCCAGTTGCTCTCATGCCCTGCGGGCGCTTTCGGGCCAAAATAGACGTCCACGGATCCGTCAGCATTTTTTTGCAGACCCGGCTTCTGACTGCCGAGGCTGGGGAATTGCGCATCGGTCTGGAGCATGGAGCGGGTCTGGTTGTCATAAACCACGATGGACCAGAAGGTTTTTGCGGGCGGGTTGGCCGGTATATTGAGTTTATAGTTCTTGCCACCGTCAAGGTAGTTGCCATCTGCGTCGCGGAAGTTGACTCCGTACTGCGAGCCAATACCGACCATTTTCATGGCCATCACCGGCGTGATGACCGTCGCGTAGTAGAACATGCGCGTTCGCGCATCCAGCAAGCGCGCGTCATCCTGGAGAAATTCATGACTCCCACCCAGGAAGCCAACCTCCCAATATTTGCCTGGATAGAGGTAAAAACGCTGATCGCGGTTGGCAAATAAGATGGAGCGCGAGGTGGCGTTACCGACCGCCACTGCCTCCGTTAGGGTCTTCTTCATCCCCTCATCGGTTGCGAACGGCTTGCCCTTCACGATGCCAATTGCTGCTAGCAAGCCCAGAGTCTCCGGATCGATTGCCGTCCCGGGCTGCTCTTGCACGACCTCGTTGATCTCTTCGTAAAACCGGTAGTCGTTGGCGTGAATTGTGTTGTGAGCTCTTCCTGAGAGATTGATAAACTTCGTGGCTGGCGGATTCGAAACTTGTGTGAGCGGATAGATGCGCAAGTTCTTCCTAAAACTCGCGACTGCCGGAGCGGGATCGCGATCGACCAAGAATCCGCGCATCACGAACCAAACATTGAAAGTGTTGGATTTGGCGACGAAGCAGCCCGCTGGTATCTTCCCGGAGTAGCCTGGCGGCAATACGAGGAATTTGCCCCCTTGCCCTTGTCCGGTCCGGCCTTTCCTAGGTCGGCGACATAGTGGAACCAGAAATCATCGAGTACGCCCAGAACATTGGGCGGCGATTCAATCACAATCGGCCCATTCTTCAAGTCGAGCCACGTGGAGGCGTAGACAGTTTCGGTGTTGGCCGTAAGCCACAAGGATTTCGAATCCATCAGCGTCTCAAAAATTCCGACGGTTCCGTCTACAGCGCCGACACTTCGCAGACCGTCGCGCATGGCTACGAGTGATGCACCCGGCATGGTGTTCAGAAACACCTGGACGCCGCGCATAAAATCCAGGTTGTCATATGCTTTTTCAGCTGTAGCCTTGTCGGGCGCGCCGTCGAAAAACTTAAGCGTGCCAATGCGTGTCTCGACAGAATCCGGCGTTGTGATTTGCGGCGGGATGTCCGTGGTCATCTTCATCTTTGGCGCCGTCTCCGCGGTGCCAGAGGTCGGCCCGGGATTGTTGTTACAGCCGATGCTTGTGATGACCGCAAAGACTGCACAGCAACCAAGCGCAAGAATTGTAAGTTTGCCTTTTTTCATAGAACCATCCTTGGCTTCCTTGTTGGAGAAACGCATGCTTTGAAGTCCCAGAACCCTCTTAGGCCGCTCAACCTCGCATGGGCCGGGAGTGACTTTTAAGGCTGCCGCGTTCGTTTGTTGTTATTTAATCTCGCCTAGTCCACCGCGGGAGCTTGTGCGCCGGTATCTTTTTTCTCTTGCTGCAGCTGCGCAGGCGTGCCGAGATATTTCACCTTCACTTGGTTGATCTTGCCGTTGAAGGCGAAGGGCGCCTTGTCAAAGTAATCCACGGATACGGGCGAGCCGAGGTCGGTGCCGATGTCGAGGCAGTCGTTGGCGGTAAACATGACAGGCACGCTGACCGGGACCTGCCCACGAGCGACCGGCTGGCCGTTCACTTTTATGGTCACATCGAGCGGACCCGCGGGCCTCGTTACTGCGTACTTGGTTTCCACTTCGATTTGCGCTTTCCCGGTGGGCAGCTTGTTTTTGGCGCGAATATGCGTTCGTTGGATCTCGAACAGGTTGTACTCGTAGGAGAGCACACCGTCCTGGACGTAGAGTGACAGGCCGCCCGAAAATGCACCGAGCGCGTACAGCACTCCGTTGGCGTTGGCGGGAATCTCGGCGTCGATGGTGACCACGTTCTCTTTGGTGCCGAGTGCTGGAGCGACGAACTCCGGCATGCGCGTCATGTTTCCCGCGAACGTCCACTCGGTGTACGGAGTAGAGATTTTCAGGTCAGGACGCACCACCGGAACCCACAGTCCGCCGCCGATCGGATAGCCCTGATTTTTGGCAAATTCCGTGAGGAAGAGTTCCTTCATCTCCGCCAGTTTCTGCGGATTCTTCGCCGCCAGGTCATTCGACTGCGTCCAGTCCTCCTTCAAGTTGTAGAGCTCCCAGGGATCGTTGTCTGGATTCCACAGCAATTCGCGGTTCTGACCCAGCACACCCTTCGGCAAGCCAGGCAGCCAAGGAAGGCGCGGACCAATCGCGTCTGCAAACCAACCATCGTGGTAAATCCCGCGGCTACCCATGATCTCGAAATACTGGGTGTGCTTTACTTCCGGAGCCTTTGGATCATTGAAAGTCGAGGCGAAACTGACGCCGTCAAATGGCGTCTGCGTGATACCGTTCACCACTTTGGGCGCAGTAATTCCGATTACATCGTAGAGCGTGGGAACCACGTCGTTTACGTGCAGGAATTGCGGACGCGGCGTTTTGTCGGGCTTGATTTTCGCCGGCCAGCGAATTGCCAGCGGGTTGCGTGTGCCCCCGAAATGCGCTGCGATCAGCTTTGTGGATTTGTAGGGCGAACTGCCGGCCCAGCCCCATCCGGCGTGATACATGTTTTCCGTTTTTGCCGTACCCAAAGCATCGAGGCCGCCCAGCGTGTCAAGCGCCTTGAGCTGCTGCTCGGTGGTGGTGGGAATGCCGTTCTGCGCCAACAGTTCGCTGATCGTACCGTTTTGTCCTTCGGCGGATGAACCGTTGTCGCCCCAAACATACAAGATCAGCGTGTTGTCTTTGTCGCCTTCGCGATCGACTTCGTCGAGCACGCGGCCCACTTGCGCGTCAACGTGCTCCGTAAATCCGGCGAAGATTTCCATCAGGCGGCGCTGAAAGGGCTTCTCGGATTCGGGAATCGAGTCCCAGGAGGCCATGGTCGCAGGCCGTGGCGTGAGCTGCGCATCCTGCGGAATGTAGCCCATGGCTTTTTGGCGGGCGAAAACGCGCTCGCGGTATTTATCCCAGCCATCATCGAACTTGCCCTTGTATTTGGCGGTCCATTCCGGCGGCACCTGATGCGGTCCGTGGGAAGCGCCACTGGCCCAGTAAATGAAATACGGTTTGTCGGGCGCGAAGGCTTTGTGGTTTTGCATCCAGTTGATGGCGTCGTCGGCCAGATCTTCGCTAACGTGATAGTAGTCGTGGCCACCAGAGGTCTTCGGCGGATGAACGGTGTCGGTATTGCGGACGAGGTTGGGTTCATACTGCGAGGCTTCGCCAGCAAGAAATCCGTAGAAGTATTCAAAACCGTAGCCGGTGGGCCAGTAATCGAAAGGTCCCGCTGCGGTGGTCTGTTCAGCGGGTGTGTTATGCCACTTGCCGAATGCGGCCGTGCTGTAGCCGTAGTCTTTTAGGACTTCGGCCACCATGGCGCTGGTCTTCGGCTGGATGCCGGAGTATCCGTCCCAGTCGTTCGCGAGTTCCGCAATCTGCCCGGCACTAATTCGGTGGTGATTTCTTCCTGTCAGCAGAGCGCCGCGTGTGGGGGAGCACATTGCGGTGGTATGGAATCGGTTGTAGGAGATGCCTTCGTTCGCGATGCGGCTTAACGCGGGCGTGTGGATTTCGCCGCCATAGGTGTCCGGAAGTCCGGGGCCGACGTCGTCGATCAGGACGATGATCACGTTTGGCGCGCCCTTCGGGACATGGCTGATCTTCGGCGCCGGGCTGTACGTCGATTCCTGCATCGTGCGCTTGGCGATGCTGCCGGATGGCTGGGGAGGAAACGGCAGAACCTCCTGTGCGGCCAGCGGCAGCATGAACGGAGTGAGTAGTGTCCAGCCGAGCGTCGCAACGACGCGATTTAGCCACATGTAATTCCCCTCACTTTTAAGTTGAGAACCAAAAGCCTTGCCAAAATTAGTCAAACTTTTTGCGGCAATACGATACCACGTGAGTCGCTATCAACATATTTTGAGGTGTGCTTTGAAGTCTCAGAACACTCTTGGGCGGCTCAATCCTCGCATAGGCTCACGAGGGTGGCAAGCCTTTCGCTCCTAGCTCTTTCTCACGGGAGGGATACGCCAGGTAACGCAACTCATCTGTTCAGTCCGCGATGTTATAAATTGTGCAGAGCAGTCTGGAGGCTACAGCTAATGGATCACATCCTAAGATTTCCGGGCCTGGTATTGGCCATTTCTCTCGTGATGTTGTGGCTTTCGGTGTGGATCGGCATCGCCATTCGCGAGCGACGCCAAGACCTGGAAGAAAATGAGCGCGAAGACTTCAGCACCATCATGTCCGCCATCCTGACGCTGCTGGGGCTCATCATCGGATTCAGCTTTTCGATGGCCATTTCCCGATATGATCAACGCAAGAACTTGGAAGAGGCGGAGGCAAACGCAATCGGTACGGCCTACGTCCGCGCGGACTTTCTGCCTGCCGCCGACGCTGCGAGAGTACACTCGCTGCTCGGCGAGTATACCGACCAACGTATTGCATTCTATTCAACTAGGGATGATCGCCAGCTTCGGCAAATCGATGCCGCTACTGCACGATTGGAGACCAACCTCTGGTCCGCCGTCCAGGTTCCGGCCGCGGCGCAGAACACACTCGGAGTGACTATCGCTGCAACAGCCATGAACGACGTATTGAATTCCAAGGGATATACGCAAGCCGCGTGGTGGAATCGCATTCCAAGTGCAGCGTGGGGACTGATGGTGACAATCGCTATCTGCTCCAACCTCTTGATCGGTTATGGTGCGCGTGCAGGTAAAGCAAGAACCACATTGCTTCTGGTCCTACCGTTTGTTGTCTCTATCTCATTCTTCCTGATAGCGGACATTGACAGCCCGCGCGGCGGCGTGGTTCGCGTCTATTCACAAAATCTAATAGTCCTTTCCGAGTCTCTGCATGCTGACCGCGCCACCGGCGATTAGAACTGGAACATCAGCTGTCCGATGTTTCGAGTCTGACTCGGCGGGTCGATTCAGTAGTCCCAAGTACAATCAAAAAACAAAAATGCACTCTGTGTACTAG
>Ga0070765_100001821_pt1 | contig 13182 bp, 10 predicted proteins | sample HubBroMetageWFT5_FD_71516 | JGI IMG/M metagenome (GOLD analysis project Ga0070765, IMG submission 71516) | Warmed and freeze-thawed soil microbial communities from the Hubbard Brook experimental Forest, New Hampshire - Hubbard Brook CCASE Soil... | ecosystem: Environmental > Terrestrial > Soil... | reverse complement strand
TTTGCGTTCCCACGCGGGATCCAGGCCTACCTGCTCCATTAATTGCAATGCGCGCGCGCGGCGCAACGATTTCGTTCCCTCGCTCTGAATCAGCAGCGGCTCCGCGATAATTTCGCAGGCGGTCAAACGCGGATTGAGCGCCGATGACGGATCCTGGAATATCATTTGGACTTCGCGGCGGATTGGGAACAGTTGGTGGCGATCGAGCGCCAGCAGATTCTCGCCAGCAAGTTCGATCTTCCCTGTGCTGGGGCGTTCCAGTAGCGCGATGCAGCGCGCAAGGCTGGATTTGCCGGCACCCGATTCTCCTACCAGCGCGAGAGTCGTGCCTGGGAAAAGCGCCAGAGAAACGTCCTGGAATGCGTTGACGACAATTTTCTGACGCGAGAAAGGGCGGCGTTGCACGTATTGCTTGCACAGGCCGGAGACGCGCAGGAGCGGCTCGAATTGATTGCTGTTGGAGTGCAGCCGTTCCGGTTTCATTCCCTGCCCTTATCGTTCTTGCGTCGTGGTGCGATCAACATCTACGTGACCATCTCGAAATCGAGGTTTTCGGCAACGCGGGCCGCAGCAGAGGTGCGCAGCATAGCCCGCGTGCAGGCGTGCAACGGATTGCGATACAGCTGCTCGAACGGTCCCTGTTCCACGATGCGGCCGTGCGCCATAACCATCAGGCGGCCGGCGAGGCTTGCCTGCACTTCCGGCGCGTGGCTGATCAGCAGAATCGAAATACGCAATTCGCGCTGCAATTCGCGCAAGAGCGCGAGCAATTCGCTCTGGCTGCGCGCGTCGAGCGAAGCGGCTGGCTCGTCTGCAATCAATAGAGCTGGGTTACACGCCAGAGCCTGCGCGAGGACCACGCGTTGCCGCTGCCCACCGCTTAATTGGTGCGGATATGCGGAAAAAATCCGCGGTGAGTTTGCGAGGCCAACGCGTGCGAGCGCCAATTCCGCTTCCGCGCGACAGCGCTGCCATTTCCAATCGTTGTGGGCGTGAATTACTTCGGCAACTTGATCTTTTATTTTCATTACTGGACTCAGAGCGAGCTCTGGTTCCTGGAACACGAGCGAAATTCCAGCGCCACGAATTGCGCGCAGAGAATTCCGGTCCTTCGAGGGCAGCTCGTCGCCGCGGAACTGGATGGAGCCGGAGACGAAGGCCTGATCTTTCGAAAGCAAACCGAGCAACGCCAGGGCGATGCTTGTCTTTCCGCACCCGGACTCGCCCATCAGGCCCAGGACTTCGCCTTCGCTGATTTCGAAGCACACTTTTTCCACGGCGCGGTGCTGGCCGGAGCCGGAGCCACGATAGGAGACGTTGAGGTCTTTTACTCGAAGCAAAGCTTCCATCAAATCCTTCCCGCGGGAATGGCGCGCAGAGAAAATGCCGTTGCCGTGAGCTTAAACCGGCTTGCTGAATGCGTTTCGGGCCGACGCCCAGGCGCAAGTTGGAGACGCTGAGGCCTGTCGGAGGCTTCAGCTATTAAGGTAGAGGCGTAGAGCGCGGGTGTCGATGGACCGGGAGCTACAGATACCCGTGTAAGTTACTGGTACGGAAGTACTAAGCTGGCAAGGGTGGCTGAGGTAGGGGCGGGTCTCAGACCCGCCCCTACAGATTCAAGCACATAGGCAAATTCAGCCTTAAATTCACGTACAAAGCTGGTACTTCAGCGGCCAAAGCCGCTCGATTTTGCGGGGGTTATATCGTGGCCCTTCGATCCTGCCGCCGGCAGGCCCTCAGGATGAACTAAAGCTACAACCTACAAAAATTCCGAAACCATGGCGAAGGCTAGCGGTCCCGCAAAGCGGGACCGCCGCTACAAACTCAAAGGCAACGCCAAATTCGACCTACAAAGATTCCCGAGTTCTCACACACGCACCATAGCCACGACCGCCACCACGGGGTAGCCTCCTGACCTCCCGACTCCGCCGCGAGAGTCCGCCCCTCGCCAGCACCGCAATCGGGCCGCGCTTTAGAATTGTTCGCGCTGCCAATTCGAGCGCGCTGTGCTGTAAGTATTCAGCAACAGCGGCGCGGGAATGTGGAATTTTGAGTTCCCTGCTTCTGGGGTCGTGGAGTGGAGCATTTGTTTTCATTAATGTTTGTCCTGGAAGGCTGTGAGGTCGCGATCGAATCAACGGCAAAGCTGTCGTGAGTGCGAGACTCGCCCTCGGTTACCGACACGCTTCCGAGCCGCGCAGCGCGTGCCTTAACGCTCCGGAAGTGCGGATAACCGCCTTAAGAATGAATTTGGAGACACCATGCGCAGAGAGGGGCGCACGGATCTAACGTTTGTCGAAGGGGGATGTAGCTTGGGGTGACCGGGAGCTGGAACAGGCCTATCTAGAGCACCGAATCGAGTGGTGATCCCAGATCCTTCTGCTTGCAAAACTACTGCTTTGTTCTTGTCACTTCCAGAAGTTCGGCGAGCCTGGAACTAGGGGCGCGGTGACGTATGCGCCATGCCCCTGGCGGCAATGACTAACGTTTTCGCCAGAGCAGCGTGAAGTCGTCGGCGGACTTCAAGGGGACTTCAACTCCGCCGTCATCCCACCGGATGCTTACCAGTTCGTGGCCTGCTTGTGCGGCGACAACCGCAGTCACCGTCCCAGGTTGTTCCGAATTATTCTTGACGTAATCGCCGGTCTTAGGGGCTTCGCCACTCCGGTACGACATGGTGTCCTCCGTTTCTCTAGTGGAAGTTTGTTGCGAGCTTGAATGTGAATCGGGAATCAAAAAGAGGCGCGGCCAATCTGTAGTGGGAACAAGCTCACACCGTTGAATCAGCGCGTCGTCTCAACGGCTCGATCGCGTCTGGATGCTCAGTGGCCCAAATACGATCGCGAGCTAACTGCACCGTTTAGCGATCGACGTAACGATCGACTTACTGGGCGACTTACGAGGCGACTTACCGGGCGACGAATCGAGTAATCATCGGAGGGAAACTGCGGTTGGAGGTGCGCGTCCTGCGGCAAAGAATAAAAAAGTGCTGGCTGGAACAATCGGGCTAGATGGGAGAATCAAATGCGTGGGCGAGCGCTGATGTAGCGGAGCGTTTTCTGCTTCGTCAACGCGGGCGCGCGACTGCGGCGGCAAACCAACCGCGGCTGGAGCCAGATGCCTGCCAGCAACCCAAAGTGTTTTGGACTCGCTGAATGCCGCGGGGAATGCAGTTGGTTCCGCGCGCGAAAAGCTGCCGTGGCCATCATTCAGAAGTATCGCTACCGGCTGTCTGAACCATGCGGTGGTAAAGACCAAGTCAACGGCGTGATCGCCATTAACGTCGCGCGCTTCGATCCGCAGGCCACCCGGAGGGGCGACCAGTCGAATGGATTGCCGCGCTGCTGTGGAGAACTGAAATTGAATCCAGTAGCTGCTTGTGGCGGAGGCGGTGTGTCCGTCTTGAATGCTGGCGAGATCCAAGCGATGATCGCCGTCAAAATCAGCAATGGCGACCGTTAGTCCCGGCCCGGCCGAAGCGGCCGCTCCGTTCTGAATCGCCGCGCCCTTTGCGATGTGATTCCCTGCGGAAACGAACAGCAGCAGCAACGAGGCCCAGAGAAGCGGGCCGCGCGCCGCCGGCCAGTTATCTGTAAGCTTAATTCGCATGTCGAATTTGCGAGAGAGCTCGGCCACAAGGCACTCCCAAGCGCCGTTACGCTCGGGGACTATATCATTCTGGAAGTCGGCGGAAAAGGAGAGCGAACGCAAGACCACGACGACGATGTAGTTTGAGATCCGTTTACGGTATGCGGCGCTTCCGTAACCTTCCGTTCATCCTGTTGTCACACGCCGGCTCGTACACTCTCCTGCAAATTCGCCCGTGAACATACTAGTCGTTGAAGACGAGCCGGAGCTGGCGTCCGCATTGGTTCGCGGATTAGAGGAGGAGCAATTCCACGTGCAGCTATGTCGCGAGGGAAAAGCCGCGCTGCAAAAGTCGGAAGGCGGCAATTTCGATCTGGTGCTGCTGGACGTGATGCTTCCCGACCTAAGCGGATTCGATGTGGTGGAGCAATTGCGGCTGCGCAGCCGTGAAACGCTGGTGCTGATGTTGACTGCTCGCGATTCGCTTGCTGATGTTGTCCGGGGATTGGATGCAGGCGCCGACGATTATCTGACCAAGCCATTTTCTTTCCTGGAGTTGCTCTCGCGCGTGCGGGCGCTCGAACGGCGCAGCGGCAGTAAACCTAAAAATGTCCTGGAAGCCGGAGATCTGGTGCTGGACATCGCGGCGCAGCGCGCTTTCCGCGGCGGCGTTCCACTCTATTTGTCGCTGACTGAATTTCGGCTGCTGGAAGTGCTGGCCCGGAACAAAGGTCAAATCGTCCCGCGGCAGGCGATCATCACGGACGTCTGGGGGAACCGTCGCGAGGTGGAAGACAATACGCTGGATGCCTATGTTCGACTACTGCGAAAGAAGATCGAACGCGATTCGCAATCGAAACTCATTCAAACGCATCGCGGATTGGGCTACTCGATGGGAGTGACCGCGCTCTCATGAATGTGACAATCCGCACCAAGCTTACCGCGCTCTATTTCGTGATGCTGGCGGCTTCGTTGAGCATCTTTGTGTGGATTGGCGACGTGGGATTCCGGCGGAGCATTGAAGTAACCGTAAATGATGCATCCAGCGTGAACCTGCAGAGCCTGGAGCGCCTGGTGGAGCGCAGCGCACCGATGGGAGACGCGAGAGTTCGAAAAGAACTAGAGGAATTGGCGAGCTGGTGGCCGAGCGGCGCCGTCTTCGAAGTGGCCGACGCGAATCAGCACTGGATTTTCCGCTCGCCGCAATTCCAGCAATCTGCCGAGCTGCCCGCAGTGGCCGGCAGCGCCGCCACGTTCCTGACGACGAATCTGAATCACATTCAATACCGCATCGCTTCGCAGAAATTTCAGGCGAGCGGACAAACGTACGAAATTCATGCCGCCGTTCCTACCGAGCCGTTCGATCGAGCGCTCGATCATTTCCGCAATATCGAAAGAGAAACCGTACCGCTGCTGGTGGTGCTGGCTTCGCTGCTGGGATACTGGCTGAGCGGCAGATCGCTGGCGCCCGTGAAGCGAATCATTGACACGGCTGAACGTATTGGCGTGGATAGCTTGTCGCAGCGGCTGGAAGTGCCGCGTCCGCGCGACGAACTGCGGCGGCTGACGGAGGCGCTGAACGCGATGCTGGAACGCATTGACGCTTCGTTCAAGCGAATCACAAAATTTACCGCGGACGCCTCGCACGATTTGCGCACGCCGGTCACCGTGATTCGCACCGTCGCCGAAGTGACGTTACGCAAGCCGAGAACGAAGGAGCATTATACGGAAGCGCTAGCAAAGATTCTGCGGACGTCGGAAGAAACGACGAGCCTGCTGGAAAATCTTTTGACGCTGGCGCGAGCAGACGCCGGCGCGATGGGCATGGAACTGCGCGTGATTGATTTGGACATCCATGTGCGCAAAGCGCAGGAGCGCGCGATTTTGCTTGCTGGAGGTAAATCGCTGGACATTGACGTGAGCACGCCCGGCGGACCGGTTTGGGCGAGAGCAGACGCGATCGCGATCGATCGCTTGCTGCTGATTTTGCTCGACAACGCAATCAAGTACACGCCAGAAGGCGGGTTTTGCGATATTGAATTGCTCGCGGCGGGAGACGAAATTCAAATTCTCGTTCGCGATTCGGGCATCGGCATTCCGGAGCACGAACTAAGTCTCATCTTCGAGCGTTCGTATCGCACGGACTGCGCGCGTTCGCGCGAAACCGGAGGAGCGGGGCTGGGTCTCGCCATCGCCCGATGGATCGTCGAAATGCACGGCGGCACCATCACTGCGGAAAGCGAGATCGGCGCAGGTTCCCTCTTCCGCGTAAGCTTACCCGCCTTGCAGGGCGCGGAAATCCATCCGACCGATGCTCCTCCCGTCGCTGCCGTAATCTGAAAAAAATTCAGGCTCTATTCAAGTTCCTATCAAGATTCGTTCACGCCCCATACTCATCCGTCGCGCCTAATGTGCAAATCAAATCCTAGCACCACAATTACAGGGGAGAACCTTATGTGCTTTGATTTTCCGTTCGGACCACTCAAAGCAGACGGTGCTCGCGGAGTCCTGGCCCTGCCGATCGGCATTCTGGCGCTTGTCGCGTTGATGCTGCTGCCGGCGCCGGTTCAGGCGCAGACTGACCGCGCTACCCTGGAAGGGACGATCACGGATTCCAAGGGCGGAACGATCGCCGGCGCGCGCGTCCAAATCGCAGAGCTAGAAACCGGACTGGGATACGAAAGAGTCACGAACGACCATGGCTTTTATCGCATTCCTGCCCTGCCGCACGGCAGGTACACCGTGATCGTCTCGCGCGACGGATTCCAAACCAAGCAAATTGACGAAGTCGAATTGCAAGTCGGAGAGACGCACACTCTGGATGCGGTTCTGACTGTCGGAACTGTTTCTGAGAGGGTCGAGGTTATAGCCGAAGCCGAGCCATACGAGAGAAGCAGCGCCGAGAGCGCCATCGTCATTCAAACGGACCAGATTGACAACCTGCCCACCAACGGGCGGAATTGGTCAACACTCACGTTGCTTTCGCCTTGGGCGCAGGACGACGGCGGAGGCGATCAGCGGACGATCCGGTTTGCGGGGCGCGCACGCGATGACAACAACTTCACGTTTGACGGCGTGGATGCCACAGGAATTCAAGAGCAGGCGCAGAAATCAACCACCCGTCTGCAAGTCTCGGAAGATGCAATCGCCGAATATCGTGTGGATTCAGCGCTCTACGATGCAGAGTATGGCTCGCAAGCAGGCGGTCAGGTCAACGTGGTGACGAAATCGGGAACCAACGAATTTCACGGCACGGCGTTCGGTTATCTGCGCAATTCAGTGTTTGACGCTCGCGAGTTCATCGACCCCGCCCAAATTCCTGAATTTAGGCTTGGCCAATTCGGTGGAACTTTCGGCGGTCCGATCAAGAAGGACAAGGCGTTCTTCTTTTTGAGTTACGAAGGGCTGCGTCAACTGCAAAATGCAACCACCAGCGCCGCGGTTCCGGATCCCGGATTGCAAGCAGCCATACTGACCCAGTCTCCAGTGTTGTGCGGCATACTTCAAGCATGGCCATGGAGACAATCCGCCGTTGCGCAAAATGAAGGGCTGGGCTGCGCGGCCAAACACGTATTTCCCGACGCTGCGTTTGTCGATCAAGCGCCGTTTGATCCTGCCAATCCCGACACGACTGGAATCGACGCATTTAACAGCGCGCCCACCACAATTATTCAGGAGGACTCCTGGCTGGCGCGCTTCGACTACCAGTTTTCGAAGAACACGACGTTCTATGCCAGAGCGCAGCGCGACATCGCTGCCACCACGGCGCCGCTCGGCAACGCTCTCGATCAGCAGGGTGTCTTCAATCATCCGGCGAATTACATTATGGCGCTGGAGCACGCGTTTACTCCCACCCTGCTGAACACTTTCAAGTTCGGAATCAACCGTTCGCCGTTTCATAATCCGCAGATCTGTAATTTTCCACTCGCCGTCGGCTCAGACAACTTCGAAGCCCTGAACGATTGCAACACCGACAACGAGGTGGGCACGACCTTCTCCTATATTGATGACATCGTCTGGACCCATGGCCGGCATACGTTCAAAGCCGGAATCGAATATCGCCGCGTGCGATTGAATCAGGGAATTACGGCGGACGACACGATCAACTATACGGACAACCTTAGCCTCATTAACAATACGATCGACAATCTATTCTACCGGTCCAGCTGGTCGCTGCATTACTTGCGACATACCTTCATCCTTCCGTATTTCCAGGATGAATGGAAGGTAACGCCGAATCTCACGCTGAACATGGGCTTGCGTTGGGAATACTACGGAGTGCCGAACGAAGCTCATAGCAGCACCACGGTATTCGATCTGCAGAATTTTCAGGGGAGTTGTTTCGGAACTGGATCGGCGAACCACGCCATTTTCAGTGAGCCGGCGGGCTGTCCACAAAATCCCTCCATGCTGTACCCTAATTACAGGAATTGGGATCCGCGCGTTGGTTTGGCGTGGGCACCCGGTCGGCTTCGTGGCAAGACGGTGGTACGAGCCGGCTTCGGTATTTATCATGGTGCGGCGCAAAACGATGATGAGAACGCTGCCTTGGAGAGCGACAACACCCGTCAGGCACTGGTTTCCGGAATTGGCGGCACACCGCCGGTCTTGCAGTTCGGTCCTGGCTATCTGGCAAATCCGCCGGACTTCGGCACCACTTCCACTTCGGAGCTGCAGCCGCGCGCTCTCTTTCGCCACCGCCGTGACCTGTATGTCGAACAGTGGGGATTGACGCTCGAGACCCAGTTGCCTGCCAACTTCCTGGCCACAGCTTCTTACCTCGGCACGCACGGAGTCCGACTGTTTGCGCGCAACTTTGAAAATCTCTGCGACCAGACTCTTTACCAGAGCTCAGGAGGAGCGAATTGCACGCGCCCACTCGATCTGTTTCCGGTCACCGTGCTTGCCACGGGCCAGCAGGCCTTCTTCGGCGACGTGGACGTAAAACGGGATGACGGCGGCAGCAGTTATCAGGGCCTGCTACTATCCTTGCAGCGGAGATTCACCAACGGTTGGTTATTCCAAGCAAACTACACTTATTCGCACTCCATTAACGACGGAAACGTAGGTGGAGGCGAATCTAATGCTCCACAAAATGCATTGTGCGTGCCATGTGAGCGCGGCCCGAGCATCTATGACATTCGCCATAACGTCGTCATAAATTCCGTGTACCAATTGCCGTTTGGCCCAAACCAAAAATATTTCAGATCCGGCGGAGCCGTCGGAAAGCTTGTCGGCGGATGGCAGATCAGCGGTATCGGTACGTGGCACACCGGCCACCCCCTCACAGTTTTCATGAACATTCCCGTAAATCAGATCCCCGACAATAACTCGGGGCCGAGCGAGCGTCCGGATGTCATCCCCGGTGTGCCGCTCACCATGACTCCCACGGCCGCGAACAATTATCAGCTAGTCAACCCCAACGCATTTGCGGCGCCCCCGATTGATCCGAACAGCAGCATTCTGACCCGCTACGGGGACGAATCCAACGGACTGGTTCGGACACTGAACGTGTGGCAAATCGATTTCCAACTGATGAAAGAAACGCCGCTGACGGAGAGATTCAGTCTGGAGTTCGGTGTTCAAGCTTTCAATATTTTCAATCACACTCAATTCGCCGATCCTTCGAATCTGACGCTGGATTTCAATTGCAACGCGGCGGCTCCGTTCGTTTGTTCCACAGCCGGGAGCGGCAACTTTGGCCAGATCAATACGATCAACGGCCATAACAACAACAACGACAACTTTTTTAACGACAACGTGGGCACTGGACTGGCGCGACAGCTTCAATTCATGCTGCGGCTGAGGTTTTAAAGTTCTCGCGGGCGAACGATGGAATGGAGGTCAAGAAAATGAACTTAGGCGAGGGCTGCAAACCAGCAACGCTTCTGGGCATCTTGATCCTTACGCTTTTCGCGAGATACCCGCAGAGCTACAGCCGTGACGATCATGCCGACCGAATAGCTGACTCAACACGGCGACAACCGGGTAGTTCGACCGCGCGATCAGGCTTGGTGCAATCTACAAGCACAACCGAGGCGGTTCTTGTCGGTGCCGGTGACATTGCCGACTGCGCGGATCTTTCTGGCGCGGAAGCGACGGCCAAGCTTCTCGACGGCATTGCGGGTATCGTTTTCACCGCGGGCGACAACGCATACGAGGGCGGCACCGCCGAACAATTTGCGAAGTGCTACGATCCCACCTGGGGCAGGCAGAAGGGGCGGACGCGCCCCTCCGTCGGCAACCACGAGTTCCATTCCGGCGGCGCAACTCCCTACTTCGATTATTTTGGCGCTGCAGCGGGCGATCCAACCAAGGGCTACTACAGCTACGAACTCGGAACGTGGCACATCGTGGTGCTCAATAGCGAATGCGCCGACGTTGGAGGTTGCCAGCAAGGTTCTGTGGAAGAAAAATGGCTGCGCGAGGATTTGAAATCGCATCCTGCTGCTTGCACGCTGGCTTACTGGCACAAGCCGCTATTCAGTTCCGGCGCGAAGCATGGCAACGATCTGGAGATGAAAGCGTTCTGGCAGGATTTGTATGAAGCGCGAGCGGCGGTGGTGATCAATGGACACGATCACGATTACGAGCGCTTCGAACTGCAGAATCCCGAAGGCCAGCCTGATGCGGCGCGCGGCATCCGCGAATTCGTGGCCGGCACGGGAGGCAAGAACCATCGCCCTTTCGCGACACCTCTGCTCACAAGCGAGGTTCGCAATGCGGACACGTACGGCGTTTTGAAACTCACGCTGCATCCACATAGTTACGATTGGGAATTTGTGCCCGAAGGCGGGAAGACATTTCATGATTCCGGCTCGGGTTCGTGTAGGTAGCCAGGATTTCCACTCCGACAAAAGCGAGGCTTCATTGAAAAAATGGCAGATCCTTTGCGCCTGTGTTCTGGTCACGGTTGGTGCGAGTTATGCGGCTGCGGGCTATCATTTATTACGAACGATTCCCGTGGGAGGAACCGGCGGGTGGGATTACCTGACGGTGGATGAACCCGGCCAGCGCCTTTTTGTTTCGCACGAGACCCAGGTGGAGGTGATTGATCTGGCATCGAACAGCGTCATCGGCAAAATTCCAAACACGCCCGGAGTTCATGGCATCGCTCTTGCGGAGGACGCAGGGCGAGGCTTCATCAGCAATGGGCAGGCCTCCACGGTGACAGTATTTGATCTGAAGACGCTCGCTCCGATATCGCAGGTGCCCACTGGGAAGAAACCCGACGCTATTGTTTACGATCCAGCAACGCACCGCGTGTTCGCTATGAACGGCGGGAGCGACAGCTCCACAGTGATCGAGGCCGCGAGCGGCAAAGTTGCCGGCACGATCGCACTGGGCGGCGGCCCGGAATTCGCGGCGGCTGATGGATCGGGAAAGGTTTTCGTGAACCTGGAGGACCAGAGTGAAGTGTTGAGCATTGACGCGCGCGGATTGAAAGTGACGAATCGCTGGCCGCTGGCGCCGTGCGAACGCCCGTCCAGCATGGCGATCGATCGCGCGAATCACCGGCTTTTCATCGGGTGCCGGAGCAAGGTGATGGCCGTAGTCAATGCAGAAACCGGAACTGTGATCGTGACTCTGCCGATCGGCGACCACGTGGACGCGAGTGCGTTCGATCCCGCCACCGGCCTGATCTTCAATTCCACCGGAGAAGGAACGATCGATGTGTTCCATCAGGATTCGCCTGATAAATACAGCGCGGTGCAGCGAATCCCGACGCACGCTGGCTCGAAGACGATGGCGCTGAATTCCAAAACGCACGAACTGCTGGTGCCATCGAACGCATCCGGAACATTTCAAATATTGCTGTTCGGGAACTGACTCCAGCGCTTCGTGATCTTGGATCGCTTTAGTGCGCGGGGCGAGAGGCACAGCTGCGGTTGCCGAAGGAAGTGTGGCATCGAGAGAGGATATCGTCAGCGCAAGTACTTCTGAGGTTCAGCGATCGCTTGCGCCAGGTCGTTCAGGAACAGGGCGCCGCGGGCGCCATCTATGACGCGATGATCGCAGGAAAGCGTGAGCGTCATCATGCTGCGGACGGCGGGTTGACCTTCGAGCGCAACGATGCGATCGGAAATTGTGCCGACCGCCAAGATTGCCACTTGCGGCGGTGGAATAATCGCGGTGAAGGAATCAATCTGGAACATGCCGAGGTTGCTGATGGTAAATGTGGCTCCCGCGAAATCCTGCGGGCGGGACTTGCCGGATTTGGCACGCTCGGCGAGGTCGCGGCGTTGCGTTGCGATTTCAGCGATGCTCGTGACGTGCGCATTCGGAATCACCGCTGCGATCACGCCGTCGTTTACGGCTATGGCGATGGCTAAATTCACTTCAGGATGAAGCTGGATTCCAGCAGGCGTCCAGCTCGCGTTCATGCGCGGGTGCTGCAGCAACACGCGCGCGACAAGCGCGACGAGCAAATCCGTATGGGTGATCTTGGCGCCGGAATTTGTGGAGGCGGAAGCGGCTAGTTTTTCACGTGTCTGATGGAGCGCGCTGGCGTCCACTTCTTTAACAAGGAAGAAATGCGGAACGGTGGTCCAGCTCTGCGTGGTGCGCTCCGCCATCAACCGGCCGATGGCGGTGAGCGTTTCGATTTTCGCGCCGGAGGATGATGCGACAACGCCCGGTGACACCGCCGAGGATTTTGCTGCTGCCTCGATATCCGATGCGAGAATTTCTCCGCCGGGACCTGAACCGCGCACGCCGTCGAGGCTGACGTGCAACTCGCTCGCGAGCCGGCGAGCCTTCGGTGAAATTTTCACCTTCGCGCCGGAATTTGCGGCGTCGGCTGAAAGGACTGCCGATTCAACGGCGCGAGCTGCGGGTGTCGCTCCGCTGGTGGCCGTCACAGCAGCAGAAGCTTCATCCTCGGGGACGGATTCGCCCTTGTTCACAATCCAGGCGATGGTGTGGCCTACTGCGATAACGTCACCCTCCCTCGCTTTCACACCAGCCAAAAATCCGTCGGCGAGCGCCTCCACTTCGACGACGGCTTTGTCCGTCTCGACTTCCAGCAACGTCTCGCCCTTGGCGACGGCTTCGCCTTCTTTTTTGCGCCAGGAAACGAGCTTGCCAGTTTCCTGCGTCAGTTCGAGCGCGGGCATAACAACACTGATGGCCATAATTCCTCGAGGAAAAACTCAGTTCTTAGTCGGTAGCGCCGACCCGCTCAATTTTGGCGCTGGCCTCGACCATTTCCTTAACGCGCTTGCTGGGCGCCGCTTCGGATTCGCGCGTCGTGGACATCGGCCCGTTGACGGTGAAATAATGCGCGCCCGCGACGAGCAATTCCTCCGCTGGGAAACGCGTGATGACCTCGTGGCCGGTTTCGGTGACCACAATTTCCTCTTCAATGCGCGCCGCGGCCCATCCATCGGTGGAAGGCCAGAAGGTTTCCAGAGCGAATACCATTCCGGGCTTGATCTCGTAGGGATGATCCAGCGAAACCAAGCGGCTGATGACCGGTTTTTCCCAGATCGCCAGGCCGATGCCATGTCCGTATTGCAAAGCGAAGGCGGCTTCTTCGTTGGGGAATCCGAATTCCTGCGCTTTCGGCCACAGCGCCGCAATTTCGCCGGTGGT
>Ga0070765_100001820_pt1 | contig 13182 bp, 11 predicted proteins | sample HubBroMetageWFT5_FD_71516 | JGI IMG/M metagenome (GOLD analysis project Ga0070765, IMG submission 71516) | Warmed and freeze-thawed soil microbial communities from the Hubbard Brook experimental Forest, New Hampshire - Hubbard Brook CCASE Soil... | ecosystem: Environmental > Terrestrial > Soil... | reverse complement strand
ATAGGCTTTCGAAGAGCACGCCGCATTGATTGCTCTTTGAATGGCGCTGGTATCATCGGTTACGCTATCGCCCTTCGCGCCGTACGCTGTAACGTCGACAACATACGGTCGGTGTCCAGGTACGGATTGACCCTGCTCCTGATCATTCCCGGGATTACCGGATGGCGTCGCCCTCGACCGGAAGGGATCGCGTAAGACTCGAATACTTGCTGCCAGCACAGAAATCAAGACGAAAAATGAGAAGAGCACGAAGAGTTTTTGCATGCCGCACCATTATTGATCGCTTACATGATCGGGCCAATCATGCCACGCACCCGCAGCCTAGCCAAGTAACGTAACAGTCCTGGCCGAAATTTCTCAAAATAGCCCCTACATTCCTGCCTTTTGCCGCTTAACAGATGTTTGGGATGTTTGCGTGGGCACCAGGCCGAGCGTGAAGAAAAAACCGAGAAGTATGCAAGACCCGCCTAACTCCCGTGGGGCGTTTCCTTTTTTTTAAGATGCTTAAACCTCGACCGAAAGCTCGATCTCTATTCCTAGACGCTGACAGCACCTAGCTTGGGAGCGTAAGGAAGGCGTGAGCTGCACGACGCATTCGCTCACGAATATGTGTCGTCCGAAATCCGAGGCGGGATTCCCCAAACCAACGTAAGGAAATCCGCGAGAGAACTAGAAACAGCAACATCAACAAGGACGCCACCTCGGCCGCAAACGACTCACGTTCAACGAGCAGACTCAGCGTCGGTGAATCCTCCCAGCTCGGCAGGAGGAAATTTAGAATCCTGCGTACCGACGGACCGAAAAAGGCAACGCGCTCGAGTCGAATGTGTTCGGTGTGCGCGTAGTTGTAGCTCGGATCGTAGTTGCGGACGTTGCGCGTTGCTATCGAAAAGACTTTGGGGTCGGCGAGATCGCGCCGGGTAAGGAATTGACCGCTGGCTCCGCGCAACATGACGCGGAAGGAGGGATCCACTACGATCCACCGTCCATCCAGCATAACTTCCGCAACCACATGCCTGGTGCCGCCTGCCGAATCGAGCAGCAGAAGGCGGCGAGCGACCAGTCCGCTGCTGTCTGCCAAATTGATGAACGCATTTGTTGCCGACCCACACACTTGCAGCAAGGACTTGTAATTAAGGGTATCGGTCGGATCGCGGTTCTCGACCAGGCTAATAGGATCGGCGCGGCGCGCGGGGCCGTCCGACATCCACGCCAGGATGGCAACGATTTTTTCTTCCGGCGCGGCACCGGCAGGAACGACGGCGTCCGAAAATCCTGTCAGGTACCTTCGCGTCGAATAGTCCCAGGCCACTGTGTAAAAAACCAGAAACATCGAAGCCAACAGCAGGACGTTTGTTGCATACCAGATAATTCGATATACGAGGTAACCTTTGGCTGAACTAGACACGCTGGAGCATTCCGTCGCCAGGTTCGGTTCCTCCAAGAGCCGCTGCTCGGCAGTGAGCGCTGCCGGAACGGAATTGATGACGTTAGGATCGCTCATACGGCCTTCCCGTCGCCAGTCATCTTCGGCAGGTGCACGTGCGGCCTTGCGTCTTCCGTCTCGGTCTCAGCGATCCTCTTGGTTAAAATGAAGGAGTGCACATTGCTGCCCCGATTTTCGTCGTACAGAACCACCCGGGCACCTTGTGCAGCGCACCATTGTTCGATAAGGTCGCGCGGCAAGAATGTAACAACGGGCGTGACAAAATAATCATAGAACAGATTCTGCGCGTGCGTCCATTTTCGCTTGCCTCTAGTCCTGCAAAAATGAACGAGGAAATAGGGCACCTGCGCAAAGAGAATCACAAGTGGTTTGGCCCACCGTCGTCGCAATCCCCTTCGGATCGGCGACCCCGGAAACTTATAGAGCAGTGGGTATCGCCCGGAAGGCTTGTACACAGCGAGATACAGCTGACCTCCTGGCTTCAAGACGCGAAGGTTTTCTGTGAATGCCGTGTAAGGATATTCGGTGTGGTGGATAACGCCGTCGGAGATGACGACATCAGCAACCGAGTCAGCAACGGGAAGGTGCAGGTTGTCGGCAACGAGTCCCGGCCGTCCATGGCGATCGACGGCTCGGCGGATCGAAACGCGGCTTCGATCAATTCCGATGCAACGCAATCCTCGACGTGCCAGGAATCCCAGCACTCTGCCGGGCCCGCAGCCAACATCGAGGATTAGAGATTTACCGTCTAGATCTGCGATCAGTTCCACCAAAAGGGGCGATACGACCGAATGGATATCACTTTCCCTGTCAGTCACGGCCCAATCGAAAGGGTGTTGGTCGTAAAAAGTGCTTGGCTCAGTGTGTGCCATTTTCCGATGCCAAAACGTCGGTGTAATACCCTTCCATCTGCTGTGTCAAACGATCCCAGCTCAGCTGGGCTGCGACTTCCGTGCAGCCTTCCCTCAGTCGTTCAAACAGGGGCTTATTATCGATCATGTTGCGGAGGGCGTCAGCCAAGGGTTCTTTTTCCGGGGGAACTATCAAACCCGCACGGCCGTCAACTAACGAGCGGATGCCACAAAACGGGGTGATGATGACGGGAATGCCGAAGGCAATCGCCTCCGCCGCCGCGTTCGCGAAGTTTTCATAGCGGGAAGGAAGGGCAAAAAGGTCACTGTCCACAAACACTGCTCGCTTCTGCTCGTCATAAATAGGGCCGGTGAAAAGAACTCGCCCCCCAACTCCGACGTCGATAGCGCATTTTTCGAGAAATGCGCGATAGCCCGTTTCTCCCTCCGGCCCTGCTATTACAAGCCGGCCCGACTGCGGGCAAGCTTGCGCGAAGGCTTGGATCAGAACATCGGCTCCTTTGCGAGGGATCAGCCGACTGAGAAACAAAATCAAAGGTTCATTCGCCGAGATTCCATGCTGGCGGCGGAATGAACCGCGGAGAATCCCGGCCCTGTCCGGCACAGAATCGACGCCGTTGTACCGCATTACAATTTTGTGAAGCAAAACGTTGTCCTCAAGCAGTTCCTCTTGCTCCATTTCAGAGGTAGCGACGATCCGTGCCGCATTCCGCCAGTACCTCCCACCCATGCAGCGGTGCCAAAGCCGCTTCATCTGAATGTTTCTATCGATCGGCCTATTCATTCCCATGGGTTCAATCACATAGGGGATTCCGTACCGGCGGCAAAAGAAACTTACTGTCGGGCCAAGTAGATCGTAGAGCCCATAAAAATGAACAAGATCGAACTCCCTGAGGTGAGATCTGCAGAACTCTATCACATTTGAATTAATCGTGAGGGCGCGATAATGGCCTAAAGTCGGCAGATAGACGGTCACAACGCCATCTTGTTCGACGCGCCATCCCCACCGGGAGCGCTCGATTTTCATTGTAGTATCGTCGCGTGCGGCGACTCCAAGATCTGCGGTGAGCACTGTAACCTCGTGACCGTGTCGAGCCAGGGCGCGCGCGAGCGCTCGGACTTTTACAACCGCGCCCCCATTCTCCTGAAAAGGATAGTAGGCTTGCACAACCTTCAGGATGTGCATGGTCGAGCCTTGATCCCAGTGAACCATACCTCGTAAGCAAACCACGGCCACCGGTTCGCCACCCATTCATCCACTTTGCAAACGGTTGGAAAGATGCTGGCGGGAGGAAATTGGAATGCGCCGATCCTCAGCGGCACCGTCGCGACAATGCCGTCACCGCGAAGGCCGCCAAGTTCTATCCCCGTCCCCACGAGGAGTTTGCCAAAAGACGCAGGGAAGCGGAATTTTTGGACGAAACCCTTCTTGCGGCGGTTCCAAAACTGAACTGGAAGTGCGTACGGCGACAAGGCGTTGTTGATGCTGCATACCAACCGACCGCCCGGGCGCAGCACCCGCACAAGTTCGCGCACGGCGAGATCACTTTCCATTATGTGCATCAGCACGCCAGTGCAAAGCACCTTGTCGAATGCACCGTCCTGGAAAGGTAGGCGAACCGCGTCACCCATCAAAGGCCATGCTTCGCCCCGCACGGAGCCGCGGCGAAGATGGCGAATCATTTCCGGGGATTGGTCGACTCCAAACCATTTGATTTCGGCAGCTGCCCAGAGTACCTGCGATATCCAGCCGTAGCCACAGCCGACCTCCAGCACCCGCTCGCCATCGTGAAGCTCGAGAAGTTGCAGAACCAGTCGGCGATCGCGATCGGACTTATATTGCCGGTAGGAGTTTTTGGACTCGCGCCAACTCTGCCAAAAGTCGGGGGTCCATTCGAAGTTGTTCTGATTCATGGGCCAAGGTCGTTGCGCAAACCAGAACCCTGATCATACTACAGGCGCGCGGGCGCGATGTGCGACGGCGCAAGTTGTCGGAGGACTTGCTCGAGCTCAATCCTGAAGTTTTCGAACCGGTGCTTCCGGCGGACCATTTCTGCGCCGCGCTGACCCAATTCTGCACAAAGCGACTCATCGAGTAGCAGACGGTTCAGTGCCGCAGCCAGTTTCTGGTTGTCGCGCGGTGGGATCAACAGGCCATTGACTCCGTGCTCGACCACCTCGGTCGTGCCGCCACAGGCTGACGCAACGATTGGCTTCGCGAATGCCATGGCCTCCAGGAAAACCAGTCCAAATCCTTCGCCGGTGCTTGGCATGGCAAAAACATCAGCATTGGCGTAGCACGCCGCGAGTTCTTCTCGTGAAAGATGTTCGAGAAAGTCGACCGAATCTTCAATCCCGGCGTCGATCGCGAGTTTCTGAAGGCGAGGAAGATCGTCGCCACCTCCAACCGCCACTAAATGCAAATCCCTATGAGTGGACCGAAGCTCCGCGGTTGTCTGGATTAGATCATCGATCCCCTTGTACTGCTCCGACCTAGCCCACCGGCCCACGGTTAGGATGACATGACCCGGTGGGAAGGCGGACGGCAACCGCAGGCTGGCTGGCCGATCGGCCAATTGGAGGAACTCTTGACTGAGGGGCCACCCTAGCTTGTAGATGCTTTTAGGCCGAACCCCTTGCACCGTCGCTAGCTTCTCCGCTGTGTCTCGGCTGGGAGCAAGAATCACGTCGGCATCCAGCAGGGCGCTGCGCCGTATGGGTGCCAAGCGGCTCCACACTTCCACACCGTGCGTCATAACGATAGTCCGAACGCGGCGCGAAAATCTCTTCATTCCGCAAGCTGGCGGAGCCAAATTCGGATGTGCTGCTAGCAGGAGATTCAGACTGCCTCCCCCCCGCCAGAGCGTCTGGTGAATCATCGAGAGAACAAAGGAGATTTTTCTGCGACCGAAACCGTAGAAACCAACCGGACGATCATGGGATGGAACCTGTTGCTTGCCCTGCGCGTCATTGAGGCTGAATAATTGCAGCTCCCAACCATTTTCTTCTGCGATGGCGCTCAGCGCTTTAGCAGTCTGACGTCCCGCCTCTTGAACACCGCCGATCCCCAGCAATTCCGGAAAGAGCCCGATAACCCTCAATCGCGGCGAGCTGGGGGCTGGCACCGTACTTTGTGCAAAACTCGAACTTCGACTCACGACAATTGTGCTAGTGGCTGGCTTGGGGATTTGCTCTTTCGCTGCAAGACCGCTTCGAAGATACTGGCTAAGTCCTGGCCGTTACGTTCCCAGGTATATTGCTGGGCTGTTTTCGCGGCGTTCTCGCCGAGTCGGACGCGAAATTCTCGGTCCTCGAAAAGTTTCAGAATCATCGACGCAAGCGTTCGCGAATCACCAGAGTCTTTCAGAACCATTCCGTCAGTTTCGTGGGTAATGATTTCCGATGTGCCGTTTTCCGCCGACACAATCACGGGCAATCCGCAAGCCATAGCCTCAGCGGGCGGCAGTGCGAAGGTGTCCTCCAGCGATGGTCCCGTATACGCGTCGGCTGCGGCATAGTAAAACTCGATATCTTTGCGTGGCGGGAAAAAATGGACGCGATCGTCGAGCATCTGGCGATGAGCCATGTTCTGAAACGGCGCCGGATCCTCTCGACCGACAATGAGTAAATCAACCGGGACGTCGCGCAACCGAGTCATCGCGTCCAGCAGAACAGAGATTCCTTTTTTGCGCAAGTCATTGCCAACCAAGAGAAGAGCGAACCGATCACTTGGTAGACCAAGCTGCCTACGCGCTGCGTCACGCAAAGAATTACGTCGTACGGGATTGAAAATGTGGTGATCGAGCCCGAGGTACAAGATGGGCAGCTGATCACAGCGGCCGTAAAATCGTTCGAGGTCCCTGGCGGTTTTCTTCGCATACAGCACCAGCAATTTTTCCGGATCTTTGTAGACGCGTTTTTCCAAAGCAATGATCAGACTGTAGTAAATCCGTCGGTGCAGAAGTCGCGGCCAGGAACGGATATGGTTCCGTCCAAGCTCGAGTTCCAACCGAGACTGGCGGAGAAATTCGGCAAAGACAATGTGAACAGAGATTACGTCAGCATCGAAGCAATTAATTCCAGGGCTATAAATCAGATCGTAGTGCAAACCTCGAATCCGTTGATCCCAGGCGCGAGCGATCTGGTTAGCCGCAAACCACCACAGAAACGCTAGTAGGCCCGGACCAGAAATCGTCGGAACCCTGTGCCAAATGAACTTACCAGGTGCCACATCTTCCAGGCGCTGGCTATAGACGTGGATCTCGAAAACATCCGGCATGTGGGATAACCATTCGATTACCGTCCGCTCGGTACCGTAGCTTTTGTCAAGGAAAGGAGAAATGACAGCCAGGCGGGGTTTGTGCTTTGGTTCGTTCATCAATCGTTGCGCCAACTTCTGATTTCTTTGTGTCGATTCACAACGAGAACCTTCTTGTGCCGTGCAGCGCGCGCGAAGTGGTCGTCGAGGGAAGTGGTTGATTCGCTAGAACACGGGGCAGCTTGAACAGAACTCCAACCAGAATCCATAGGTACATGTTGCAGACGTAATTTTGAAAGGCGGTCAACGAGCCGTAGGTTTGCACGTATAGCAGGACAAAGGAGTACCAAAAGATCGCAAATCCTATGGGGAAAAAGCGTGTTTCGCGCAAACCGCGGACGACTTTCCAGGAGAAGTACAGAAGGGTCGCGGACCAAAAGATCCAGAGGAATGGAGCCAAAATGCCCATTTCCATGATCAACAGACCAAATCCTTCCTCCACATTGAGAGACGTCGGTCGTGTCCCCAAGATCTTTGCGACATATTGTGTTCCGAGCGATCCCGTTCCGATACCGTTCCCCATTATCCAGTTAGGGTTCGTAAACGCGAGCTCGAGATTGTAGATGGGATAGGTCCAGGAGCGATTCCCCAGCTCGTAGGCCGAACTGTTGGGCAACAGAGTTTCCGTGTAAAAGGCGATGCGCGAGCCGGCCTCTTCGGGAAAAACCAAAATGATCGCGGCCAATCCCAACGTAGCCACTATGCACGAGCGCCGGATCGCCTTTACCATTCGATGCGCCTGTCGCCAGCGCCATGGGGCTCCATATAAGAACCCGGCGGAAAGAACAAGTACACTCATGATTGCAAACATGACTGCGCCACGTGAGCCGCTAAACAACGTCGCGACGCCGACGATTCCAAACACAATGAACATGAGGGTTCGACTACGCTTGGTGTAAAGAAGCACGTAGCCCGTCGCTCCCATGGTCAGGATTGCGGCCAACGTCAGGTATTGGCAAAAGCGTCCGGAACTAACAAAGACCGAGCTGGGCAGATTCAGAATCTGTTGGGTCAAAGGGGTTACCTTATCAAGGTTGCCAAGCTCGGTGAGTTCCGGTGCAAGCGTCTCTGGATTCAAGAAGCTACGACCAACGATCGCCTGAACAATCCCAATCACACTGATTACGCCTGCTAGGACGCCGTTGACCACCAAGAACTTTCGAAGGTCTTCATCGCTCCGGATGAGGGCATATCCTACGAACATCAGTGGGATGTAATAGAAATAGATCTTGAACCCCATGAGACCGTAAAGAATATGAGGAGAATTGGAATTGAATACCTGCACGACGCCGAGCCACACGAAAATCATGAGTGGCAGGAGAAAGGGTGGTCGAAAACGCTCTGCCCGGCCACGCCGAATGTCAAGGAATAGCGAGACGTATACGAGACCGGCCAAGACATCCTTGGCAAAATAAATCGCGATGTTGTTCCCAAGGAACTTGCGCACCAGGTCTTCAAAAAGAAGCCAGACAAGAAAGAAATAAAATCCCAATCGCCAATTTCTTAGGATTGCCACTGCCACCACACATCCAGCGAAACCCAGCGCTATGAATTCAAGCGACGCGAGATCCTGTCCAGCAATACGATTGCCGATCTGCCAAGCAAGCCAGATCGTAATCACAAACATAGCTAAGCCGACCACGGCTTGGTTTCTTAATGCGGGGATGCGTGAGTTCAGCATCTTATGCGTTATGTTCGAATCCCATCCTGAGTGTGCGCCGGAGGTTGCATGTTAAGGACTTCGGGAAATTCGACGAAGACTATAGTTTTGCGAGGGGCTCCCGAAAGCCCATCAACGCATGATTGATTTCAGGAACCGGACATATAACCGAGCTTTGCGATTCCTCAAGACTCGATCACGATCTTCGAGATCTAAAACTATCATTGGATGGTGCCGTTAGACACAAAAAATGGCGACGCTGTGTCGCTATGTCCTCGAACCATAACCGAGCTGCTCGGTGCTCTTGTCCCTCATGCAAAGTCAGTTCGTCGTAGAGCTGTGGGTCCCATGCGAGGCGCATTTGACCACGTCTTGCATTGGCCAAGTCGCACGGATGTGAGAGGTGAGTTGCCTCTCGCTGAGCCACTCCACGGTATACCCAAGAGCTTGCAAGCGAAGGGGCACAGGATGCCGGCGCGGTTGGCCACCGTCGTGATGAAGCTCGATAATCAGAACCGGATGGAACCGTTCAAGCGATTTTAGTGCCCCTTCCAACACGCTGTCTTCGGCCCCTTCTACATCCATTTTTATCAGGTCGACCTGAATCTGCCGATCGGACGCAAAGTCGTCAAGCGAGACGCAATCAACCGTAAAGGTTCCTTGGTTGTCACTGTCGAGAACCGGGCCTGCAATGAGGGACGCTTCGTGGGTGGGGAACTGAAAACTGATCTCGCCCGTGTGATCGGCTACAGCTTGATGCTCCACAATCACATTTTGCAGTCTATTCAAACCAACATTTTCATCCAACAGCCGGTAATTCGCGGCCAAGGGCTCGAATGCAATCACTTTCCCGTTGGATCCGACCAGCTTTGAAAGCAGTAAGGTATAGAAACCGCTCTGCGCCCCTATATCGAGTACAATCATTCCTGGGCGGGTGTTTTCCTCGATTGCCCGCGTGACTTCTGGCTCCCAGGAACCGTACACGAAAGCGCGATGGATCTGCCAGTCAATGCGCATTCGATATCCCTCTAGCGGCCCTCCACAGGAGAGAATGGGATAGCGGTCCACTGGCGCGCGATTCAAAATCCCATGAATTATATTCGCGAATCGCCGCGGAGAGCCATGCTGCCCCCTAAGCGCAATTCGTACAGGTTGAGGAATCCATTTCGCCAGTTTCGTAATAAGTTTCTGCAGTTTCATGATCTGCTAGAAAAGTCCATACGCCCAGGGGCGCCTGCTCAACGACGTAACGCCTCCTGATAAACGCCAAGGTGATCTTGAATCATAGTATCGCGATCGAAAACCGTGTTGGCCCGGGCGCGTGCCGCCGAACCTAGCGACGCCGAAAGCGCTGGCCGTTCCAACACCTTCCGCATGCAGGAAGCCAAGTCTTCCGCATCTCCGTTACGGAAGACTAGTCCCGTGTCACCCACCACTTCCCGGAGGGACCCGAGATCGGAAACGATCAGGAGTTTTCCGCGCAGCATGTTCTCCGAGGCAACCAGTCCAAAAACTTCACCACTGAGCGACGGCATGATGATTGTCGCGACGTCCGAGAGCGCGTTGTCAAGCTCCGCGGCAGGTAGGTGCCCAAGGAATTCGACTCGGCTGCCTAAGGGAGCCGCCAAGGATTTGAGGCGGGCGAATTCAGGGCCGTCTCCAATAATTTTCAAACGGAACTCGCAGCCTTGTTTCTGCAACCGCTCGGCTGCTTCGATCAAAAGCGAAACGCCCTTAGTCGAAACCAAACGGCCGTGGTAAGCAAATGTAGCCGGAGAGGGATTCGCGAAACTGCTGCCAGCGCTACCTAACATCCCATGGTGTACGGTTTTCATTCGTCTGAGTTTTAGAACCTTGCCCAACCATTCGGTTGGCATGATATTCATGTCGGCTCTGGCACTTAAACATCTGCGAAGACCGGTCAGAACAAGCATGGAGAAACTCTTCGTCGAGCCGACATTGACGCTATTGCATTTCAGACATTTGCCATAATTCCCGGCCATGAAGTGTCCGGGACACAGAGCTTGCTCAGGCTCATAGAACAGCAAGCCATTCGGGCATGCTACTTGGAAACCGTGGTGCTCCACAATGACTGGCTTGCGAAGCATGAGACTGAGCGCCAAGGGCAACATGGCTGGTCCGGCAAGATGGACAACATCCGCATCGCGAAGAAGCTTAATCAGTGCCCATAACCGCGGACATCGCACCAGACGAAATGGCAACGAGTCGTCCTGCGGCGAAGCCTCACGCGTTCGCGTGACAACTGTCACTTCGGCCGGACCGCAGTCTGCGTGACTCGACTGCCATTCCGCCAGGCCCGCAGCCAGTTCAAACACAATCGTTTGGGTGCCGCCTGGAACCGGCATGAAAAGATGAGAGTAGAGGAGCACTCTCATTCAGTCCTCACGCTCAACGTCCGGACGAATTCCCGAGCCACTGAATCCCAGGAGAAATATTTTCTTTGTGCTTCGAGGCTTTTTTTGTGGAGTTCATTCCAATGATGATCATCCGCCAGGATGCGGGTAAGTGCCGCTCCCAGAGCTTGCCGATCGCCTGGATGGACCAATTCAACCCCTGCTTCGGCCAGGGGAGTACCCTCGGTGGCCCCGGCATAACCAACCAGCGGAACCCCGCACGCAATGCCCGCCAACGCGCTTGCCCGCCGCAGATTGAGAATCCCGCGAACACAGAGCATTGCATCCGAAGATGCCAGAATGCGGCTTACTTCCTCCGCGTCCTGCAAGCCGAAATTCAAGGCCTCTATGGCTGATCCTTGGAAGACGCGATTGATATCGACTGCGGCTTCAGGTGTTCCGCGCCCTAGAAACACAACACGCACTTTTATGCCCGCTGCAGCGGAATGGCGCAATGCGGCGGAAATGTCACTTAGTTCAATCTGACGATGGGGAGGGTCGCTAAGGCAGAAAACTGCTACGGTTCTCAAGCCGCCAGTAAGCTGATGCGGCGGCCGAGTGCCCCAAGATATTTCTGGAACATTGGCTCCCAAGGGAATGAAAACACTTTTGCTATCGTTTTTCGGCAACCAGGTAACGGAGCCAAGTGGAATGGTAAAGACGCTGTAGGCCGAAAGGCGATGAAGGGTATGAATGACCCCATCCTGGAAACGGCCTCGGATGTGGTCGATGCAGGTGACGCTCTTGTCGCCCTGGCGGAACGATTCATGAAAGACGATTCCGCAATGTACCCGCTGAAGACTAAGCACGATCATCGTCGCGACAATGCCAAACGGGAAACCGCGGCGAGACCATCCGAGCGCGGTGTATTGCAGCAGGACCCACTGTCCGCGCCACTGCTTGCTGATTCGTCTGAGTTGCAATAGCGCGCGCGTCCATCCTCGTTCGATTACGGGAACTCGGACGATCTTGAGCTCGACGCCGCGACGCTCCAAAGCGCTGCTAAGGAACTGACAATAGTCCGCGAGGCCATCGGTGGGGCTGTCGGGCCGTCCGAGAAGAGCAACAATCGGGCTCAGTTGGTTCACCAAGAGGTGTGGTTACGAGCGTTTCGACCAAGATGGTTTGTGCTGTGGGTCCGACACAGTGCGTAGCCTAAATCCGCAAGATTGGACGTCTTGTACGGCGCTCGGAATCATATCGGCGGCGTGAAATCGCGATCCGTAGTTCGTCCTATAGTATATAGCAAGCCCTGCCATAGAAAATGTATCGCCGTCAGGGAATATGAACGCAGCTGGCTTCCTGTCCCATTGGATTTCCTTTGCGTTTTATTGGTCGGCCTAATATTCAATCTGCTCTGACAAATGCCAGAACATGGCAATCATCCGCAGGTTCCACGGTATAGTCAAAGCGGCTTAGGATCTCGCGCGCGGCTCGATCATTCGCCGGCGAATGCATTTCGCAGACGACCCAGGGGTGCTTGGCCTGCAGCATTCTCTCCGCGCCTCGCAGCGCTTCGACTTCGGCGCCCTCGACGTCGCACTTGATCGCATCGGGAGCCGGAGCACCCAAGCTGAAATCATCAAGTGAGAAACACGGAGTAAGGATGCCGCCTCCGCCTTGAGCCGCGCCGAACTGGCCAAGTCCGTGATCCGGTGAGGCAGCATCAGCCGCAACGAAATTCAATTTTTGCGTCGCAGACCAGATCCCCGCGTCGACCACCGTAACGTTGGTGAATCCGTTGCGTTCGATGTTGCGCCGAAGACGGGTGGCGTTCTCTCCATCAGGCTCGAAGCTGAAAACCTTTCCGGTGTGGCCCACCAGCCGCGCGGCCAACAGAGTAAAAAGTCCTATGTTTGCGCCCAGATCATAAAAAACCATGCCGGGACGCAGGCGTTCGGCCACAATTCGCTGCACTTCGCTTTCGACCTTCCCCTGAACATAGCCTTGGCCCGTGCGTGGGTTGAGCTCGAGCCAGAGGCCCTTCGCCGGGCCCGCTTCAATGCGGGCCCAAACCTTTTGATTGGCGGGAATCATGCGGTAGCTGAGACGATGGATGAGGTTGCCAAGCCACGGAATGTTACGGAGCAAACGGAGCGGTGCCGGCAAATACAGCAATCGTTCACCGATCCATTGTCGTGTGCCTGACACCTTATTTCTCGATCACGAAATTGCCGATCACCAGCGCGTCCATGCCCGAGCTGAAGAAGGTCCGGATCGCGTCGGTCGTCGAGCAAACAATGGGCTCGCCCCGAAGATTGAAAGAGGTATTCATTATAACGGGCACGCCGGTGCGCTGGCCGAATTCATAAATAAGTTTCCAATAGAGAGGATTCACATCGCGTTCGACAGTTTGCGGACGGGCGCTGCCGTCCACGTGAGTTACCGACGGAATTACGCTGCGTTTTTCGGGTTTCACCTGCGCGGTAAGGGTCATAAAGGGAGAGTCTGTGGCAGATTCCAGGTACTCG
>Ga0070765_100001819_pt1 | contig 13186 bp, 10 predicted proteins | sample HubBroMetageWFT5_FD_71516 | JGI IMG/M metagenome (GOLD analysis project Ga0070765, IMG submission 71516) | Warmed and freeze-thawed soil microbial communities from the Hubbard Brook experimental Forest, New Hampshire - Hubbard Brook CCASE Soil... | ecosystem: Environmental > Terrestrial > Soil... | reverse complement strand
GATGCTCGCGGAACACCGGATGGGTGAGGAACGCCGAGGCGCGCCGTAGCGCAGGCGGCAGCACGTCGGGGGCGCCGACGGCCAGCTCCACGTCAGCGGGCCGTTCCACCTGGCAGATGGCGGCCACGACCTCCCGCAGCTGCTCGTCGGTGGTGGTCTCGTCGCAGCTGACCTGCAGGGCCCCGTCCGGCGCCAGGTACAGGTTGTAGCCCGCGGCGCGCGCGCGTTCCAGGGCCTGTGTCGCCTCGTGGGCGCCGCCGTGGAACACGATGCGGACGGTGTCGAAGAAGTCACCACTGTCCGTTCGGTGCCCAAAAGCGCGAACCGTGGCGGCCAGGACCGCGGCGCTACGGTGAGTACCCCGTGCGATGGCGGCCAGCCCGTCGGGCCCGTGGTAGGCGGCGTACATGGCGGCGGTCACCGCGAGGAGCACCTGCGCCGTGCAGATGTTACTGGTCGCCTTCTCCCGGCGGATGTGCTGCTCCCGGGCCTGCAGGGCGAGCCGGTAGGCCGGGCGGCCGTCCGCGTCGACCGACACCCCGACGAGCCGGCCGGGAAGCTGGCGCTTGAGCGGATCACTGACCGCGATGTAAGCCGCGTGCGGGCCGCCGAACCACAGCGGGACGCCGAACCGCTGGGTGGAGCCCACCGCGATGTCCGCGCCCATCTCGCCGGGCGGCTTGAGCAGGGTCAGCGCCAGCAGGTCGGCGGCCACCGCGGCCAGCGCGCCGCGGGCGTGCGCCGCCTCGATCAGCGGCTCCAGGTCGCTGACGACGCCCGAGGCGCCGGGGAACTGCAGCAGCACGCCGAACAGGCCGTCCTGCCTGGCGATCGCCTCAGCCGTCACCGGCTCGACGACCAGGTGAATGCCGAGCGGCTCGGCCCGGGTGCGGAGCACGGCCAGGGTCTGGGGCAGGCAGTCGGCGTCGGCCAGGAATACATGCCCTTGTCTGGTCGCCCGCCGGGCTAGCGTCATGGCCTCGGCGGCAGCGGTGGCCTCGTCCAGCAGCGAGGCACCCGCCCACGGCAGCGCGGTCAGGTCGGCGACCATGGTCTGGAAGTTCAGCAGCGCCTCGAGCCGGCCCTGGGCGATCTCCGGCTGGTACGGGGTGTACGCGGTGTACCAGGCGGGGTTCTCCAGCACGTTGCGGCGGATGACGGCCGGCGTGATCGTGTCGTAGTAGCCCAGGCCGATCATCGGGGTCAGCACCTGGTTCCGGCCCGCCATCCGGCGCAGCTCGGCGAGGGCCTGGGTCTCGGACAGCGGCGCGGGCAGGTGCAGCTCAGCAGGCTGGGTGCCCTCGGGCAGGGCAGCGCTGGTCAGCTCGTCCAGCGATGAGTAGCCCAGGCTGTCGAGCATGCGCCGCTGCGCGGCCTCATCCGGCCCGATGTGGCGTGCGGCGAAATCTGTCACTGGAGAGCCTCCCCGGACGAGCGCGGTCGCTGGCTCCCCGTCTGTCGCGGCGCCTGAGATAGCGCTACCGCTCCAGAGATGCCTATCCCGCCCGGTTCGTGTGCCTGAGAGGTTCCGGGGATGTTGCCCCTTCGGCGCCCGCGCGGTTCACGCGGGATCTCTCCCGGCCGGTGTCATCAGCACCTGAAATCTTACCCGAGCCGGACCAGATTGTGGGATTCGGTACTAGCTGGTGCGGCGCAGGCGGCGCTTGGCCAGGTCGTCCCCGGCGCCCGGGCCGGGCACCACGGCCACGAAGCCGTCCTCGGCCCGAACGGCGGGCAGCACCGCCAGGTCCCCCTCGACCTCGCGCCAGACACGGCCGAGTGCGATGCCGAACACTCCCTGGCCGCCCTGGAGCAGGTCCACCACCTCGTCCGCGGAGGTGCATTCGTAGACGCTGACCCCGTCGCTCATCAGCGTCACCTGGGCCAGGTCGTCGCTGCCGTGATCGCGCAGGTGCTGGACCGCGGCCCGGATCTGCTGCAGCGAGATCCCGGTGTCGAGCAGTCGCTTGACGACCTTGAGCACCAGGATGTCGCGGAAGCTGTACAGGCGCTGGGAGCCAGACCCGTGGGCGGCCCGTACGCTCGGCTCGACCAGGCCGGTACGGGCCCAGTAGTCGAGCTGGCGGTAGGTGATCCCGGCCGCCGAGCACGCGGTCGGCCCGCGGTAGCCGATCTCCGCCGGTCCGGCATCGGCCTCCGGGGAGGTCTCGAGCGCCTCGCCAGCCTCAAGCCCGCCAGCCTCAAGCCCGCCAGCCTCGAGCTCGTCAGCCTCGAAGAGGGCATCCTGCGAGCCTGGGGGGTCGCCAGCCACGGATCTCACGCCGCTGCTGTCATCCCTGGTTACCGCCACGCCTACCTCCACGGGAGCTGACTACCCACGGCACTCGCACCGTAAGCCGGCCCGGGTGGCGGCGTCAACGACCTCCAGCGGCGCGTCGCGACATTCCCGACGGCACCGAGGCATACCGGGACGCAGGAGGTCAGAGGGACACTCCGCGGGTTCACGTGGCCCGGCCGAAGTCCTCGGGGGAGATGGTGTCGAGGAACTCCCGGAACTTCTCCACCTCGGTTTCCTCGTTCTGCTGCTCGTCGGGGATGGCCACGCCCGCCTCGTCCAGGATCTCCTCGCTGGCGAAGATCTGCGCCCCGGTGCGCAGCGCCAGCGCGATCGAGTCCGACGGCCGCGCGCTCACTTCGGCACCGTTGGAGAAGACCAGGTCCGCGTAGAAGATGCCGTCCCGCAGCGCGGTAATGTTCACCGTACGTAGCTGGATGTTCAGGACCTCGAGCACGTCCTTGAACAGATCGTGCGTAAGCGGCCGGACGGACACCATCCCCTGCTGGGCGAATGCGATCGCCGTTGCCTCGACCGCCCCGATCCAGATAGGCAGGTACCGATCGCCCTGCGTCTCCTTGAGCAAGACGATGGGGCTGTTCGACGGCATCTCGACCCGTACCCCGATGACCTCCATCTGCCGCACTGCAGCTCCGTCCTCACGTGCCTGGCGAGCCCTATATGGCCACCTCTCCCCTTGCCAAGGTACACCCGTAATCGCCCGGAAGCCGACCTCAGGGCCCCTGCCGAGGGCCCGGCGGAATCAGCGGTCTGGTCCGAAATGTCCGCTGCAGGCTCGTACCTGCTGGCCGGCGTCAGCCCGGAAACGGCGCCCAGGCCTGCCTCGGCCAGCGCGGATTCGACCAGCGTGGCGTACAGCCGCAGCGTAAGGTCCGCGATCTGCCAGGCGGTCCTGGCCGCCGCGTCCCTGGCCCCGGCACCGCGCTGACGCAGTTGAGGCGCCACCACCTGCTCGATCAGGTTGGCCTCCCGGTCGGCGGCCGCCCGCACCGCCCGCAGGTGCCTGGCCTGCACGCCGTACTGGCGCAGCGCGGCCACGGTCCTGGCCACCGCGAGCGCGTCCGGGCCGTACTGCCGGCCGACGCGGCGGATCAGTCCGTAATCCTCGAGCTCGGTCAGTTCCGCGTCACCGATGCCCGCGGCCTCCAGCAGCTGGCGCCGGGACATGTCGGCCGGCGCCCGCGCGGACCCGTTCGGGTCCTCTCCTGCTGCGGCCGCGGCGGATCCCGGCGCGAGGCGCTCCCTGATCACCCGCAACGGCAGGTAGGAGTCCCGCTGCATGGTGAGGATGTCGCGCAGCCGCTCGATGTCGGCCGCCGAGAACCGACGGTAGCCCGATCGCGACCTGGCCGGCTCGATCAGTCCCTCGGCCTCAAGGAAGCGGATCTTGGACGTGCTGATGTCGGGAAATTCCGGGCGCAGCTGGGCCAGAACCTCACCGATACTGAACTGGCCGCGCCCCTCCAGCTCGCTCATGAGCCCTATGCGCCCCTGCCGCGAGGGTCGGCAGAGGTGTATCTCGGGTCAAGGTTCTGGCTGGTCAGGAACAGCAGCCGGAACTTGCCGATCTGGACCTCGTCCCCGCCGGCCAGCTGCGCCTCTTCGATGCGCTCCCGGTTGACATAGGTTCCGTTGAGGCTGCCCACGTCGCGGACGGTGAAGTAACCGCCCCGGCGGTAGAACTCCGCGTGCCGCCTGGAGACCGTCACGTCGTCGAGGAAGATGTCGCTGTCCGGGTGCCGTCCGGCCGTGGTCAGGTCGGCGTCCAGCCGGAACCTGCTGCCCGCGTTGGGGCCACGCATGACCAGTAGCAGCGCGCTGCCCTCCGGCAGAGCGCCGAACGACGCGGAGTCGGGGAACAGGTCCTCGCCGAGGTCGTCGTCCGGACGGCCCAGCGAAATCGTGGTGGTCTCGCCGGGACGCGCGCCGCCCGCTCCCGGAGCGCCCGCCGGCATCGTCCCCGATACCCCGGTCCCGGCCAGCTGGGCGCCGCAGTTGGAGCAGAACCGGGCGTCCTCGGGGTTCGGGCGGCCGCACCGGGCGCAGTACACGCGTGGCATGGCTCCGATCGGCCTCCCCTCGGCGAACTCATCGGTTTCTGGCGATGCAGCCCAAGGTACCTGGGCGGGGGCTCGGCGGTCCATGCGCCACGCGAACAGCCCGCGCCGGCCACGCCTGTTCTTTTCTCCGCGACGTTTACGCCACACCGCCGTCTCACCTCCGCCATGCACCCGCCGCCCGTCGCGGGCGATGACCGCCGGGCGAAACTATTCACACCGTAGTGGGCGCGATTCTCTCATATTTGCGAATTTCGCGTGGTTCGAGCCTTTCGCATCATCGCGTAAAGGTCACAGCTTACCCGGACGGAGCACCAGCATCCGGGCGTGGTGCTAGCGGCCAGCCTGCTGCACGACCCCGGCCCAGGAGTCCAGCAGCAGCTGCGCGGCATCGGCGTCGCTGCCCTCTGCCCACAGGTGGGTGACGGCCTCGGCCGGGTCCGGCAGCACCAGGACCCAGCCGTGATCCTGCTCGACCACCCGCACCCCGTCCGTGGTGTCAATCTCGTGATCACCCGCGGCCTCCATCACCGTGCGCATCACGCTGCCCTTGGCCGCCCACGGCGTCGGGATGGACCTCCTGAGCAGGTGCGCGACCGGGATCCTGGCGTCGATCTGGCTGAGCGTCAGCCTGGTCCGCGCGACCAGGCCGAGCAGCCGGACGAAGGCCGCGATGCCGTCGACGGTGCGGCTGCACTCGGGCACCACGAACCCGCCGCGCCCGTCGGCCGCGAAGATCACGTCCTCCTGCGCGGCCGCCACGGTCAGTGCGTCCATCGACGTCGGCGTCCAGGTGACCTGGACGCCGTGGAAGCGGCACACCTGCTCGGCTACCCTGGTCGTGGTCACCGGCAGCGCGACCCGGCCCGACCTGCGTTCGGCCGCCACCAGGTCGAGGACCGACAGCAGCGCCCGGTCCTCGTTGACCTGCTCGCCCTTCTCGTCCACGAGCTGTATCCGCTCCCCGACCGGGTCGAACCTGACGCCGAACGCGGCACGGTACGACGACACGACCTCGGCCAGCCGCTGCATGCCCGCCCGCTGCTGGGCGACCGTCTCGGTCGGCGACACCTCGTCAAGGCGGTTATTCAAGGTCAGCACGTCGACACCGATCGTGCCGAGCAGGCTCGGCAGCACCAGGGACGCGGTGCCACCCGCGCAGTCCGCGACCACCCTCAGGTTCGCCTCGCGCACGCCGCTCATATCGATGCACCTGAACAGCTCGTGGGTGTACGACTCGACCACCCGCGGCGGGTAGCTGAGCTCGGCGATCTCCCCGGGGAAGGCCCGCCGGAACTCCTGGCGGGAAAAGACGCGCTCCAGCTTGCGCTGCTCGGCCTGGGACAGCTCGGCGCCGCGCTCGTTGAGGAAGATGATGTCGACGGACTGCGGGTCACCGGGCGTAGTCCGCAGCGCGATGCCGCCGCTGTAGTGGTCCCTGGCCGTCTCGAACCTGGCCACGGGGAGCGGCTGAGCCTCCAGGTCCACCACGTTGATCGCGCTGGCGTTGAGGGCTCCCTGCACGGCCCGCTTGAGCGTCCGCGCGGCCCTGGACGCGTCCCGCGACGTGGTGACGGTCGAGCCCTTGCGCAGCGTGGTGGCGTAGGCGCTGGCCAGCCGCACCGCCAGCTCGGGAGTGACCTCCACGTTGATCAGCCCAGACACGCCGCGCGGCCCGAACAGGGTGCGCTGGCCCCGTGACTCCCAGATCACGCTGGTGTTCACCACCGCGCCGGCCTCGATGGTCTTGAACGGGTAGACCTTCACCCCGGCGGACAGGTATGCCTCGGGCTCGATCACGCACTCATCCCCGACGACCGCGCCCTCTTCGATCCTGGCCAGCCGCATCACGTCGGTGTTCTTGCCGATGACGCAGCCGCGCAGGTTAACGCCCTGGCCGACGTAGACGTTGTTGTGCACCACCGCGCGGTGCAGGAACGCGCCCTCCTTGACCACGACGTTGCTGCCGATCACGGTGTACTCGCGCAAGTGCGCGCCGGCCTCGATCTTGGCGTAGTCCCCGATGCACAGCGGGCCGGTGAGCACCGCGTCCGCGTCGACCTCGGCACCCTCGGCGACCCAGACGCCGGGCGAGACCTCGAACCCGGCGATATCCGTCCGCACCCGGCGGTCCAGCACGTCGGCCTGCGCCTTCAGGTAGCTCTCGTGGGTCCCGACGTCCTCCCAGTAGCCGTCGGAGATGTAGCCGTAAAGCGGCGCGCCGCGCTTGAGCAGCTTCGGGAACACGTCGCCCGACCAGTCGACCATCTCCCCCGGCGGGACCTCGGCCAGCACCTCGGGCTCCATGACGTACACGCCGGTGTTGACCGTGTCCGAGAACACCTGGCCCCAGGTCGGCTTCTCCAGGAAGCGCTGGATCCGGCCGTCCTCCTGGGTGATCACGATGCCGAACTCGAGCGGGTCGGGTATCCGGGCCAGCCCGACCGTGACCAGGGCGCCCTTCTCCTTGTGGTAGCTGACCAGTTCGGTCAGGTCCATGTCGGTGAGCGCGTCGCCGGAGATGACCAGGAACGGCTCGTCGTGCAGCGCGTCCTCGGCGTTCCTGACGCTGCCCGCGGTGCCGAGCGGCATCTCCTCGGTGGCGTACTGCAGGCTCATCCCGAACTCCTCGCCGTCGCCGAAGTAGTTGCGGACGAGCGCGGCCAGGAACTGGACGGTGACGATCGTCTCGTCGAACCCGTGCCGCTTGAGAAGCCGCAGCACGTGCTCCATGATCGGCCTGTTAACCACGGGAAGCATGGGCTTGGGCTGGTTGGCGGTCATCGGCCGCAACCGTGTCCCTTCCCCTCCTGCCATGACGACGGCCTTCAACGGTTTGGCCCCTCCGCTCACGGACTGGTCCTCGGCGGGCTGATCAGGTCTCTGACCTGGACGAGGTACAGCATCGCGGCCCACCAGTACAGCGTCGTCCCCCAGATCGCGAAGGCCCAGCCTATGACCCGGGCCAGCGTCGCTCCCGAGCCGGGGTGATCGCCGAGGAACAGCAGCGGGAAGGCGTAGAGCAGGCACAACGTAGCGGCCTTGCCGACCAGGCTGACCTGCAGGGTGCCGAAGCCGGCCCGGCGCCGCAGGACGGCCAGCGCGGTGCCCACGGTGAGCTCGCGCACGGCCAGGATGGCGACCAGCCACCACGGGATGATCGCCCGGACCGCGAGCGCCACGATGGTAGCCGCGATGTAGAGCCGGTCCGCGGCCGGGTCGAGTATCTGACCGAGCCGGCTGGTCTGATTCAGCGCCCGGGCGATCTTGCCGTCCAGCCAGTCGGACAGGCCCGCCGCGATGAGCAGGCCGACCGCCCAGTAATCGGCGACCGCGGTCCGCGGCCCGAGCACAAGCCACAGGAAGACCGGCACCCCGGCCAGCCGCGCCGCGCTGATGCCGTTCGGGATGGTCAGGACACGGTCCACGGACCCAGTATCCTCACGTGAGTGACAATGGCGGATACGGGGGCGCTTCCGCGTGCCCCCACGAATAGCTCCGCGCACCTCCCCAACCCCCCTTCACTGAGAGTGCCCGACTACACGGTTCTAGCCGAGGCGGGCAGGCGCCGGGTGTTCGCGGTGATCAGCCACCCGGACGCGGGCAAGTCCACCTTGACCGAGGCCCTGGCCCTGCACGCGTCGGCGATCACGCAGGCGGGCGCGGTGCACGGCAAGGCGGGCCGGCGCGGCGTGACCTCGGACTGGATGGCGATGGAGCGCGCCCGCGGCATCTCGATCACCTCGGCGGCGCTCCGCTTCGACTACGGCGACGCGGTGCTCAACCTGCTGGACACGCCCGGTCACGCCGACTTCTCCGAGGACACCTACCGGGTCTTGTCCGCCGTGGACGGCGCCGTCATGCTGCTGGACTCGGCCAAGGGCCTGGAACCGCAGACGCTGAAGCTGTTCGACGTGTGCCGGAGCCGGGCGGTCCCGGTGATCACCTTCGTGAACAAGTGGGACCGGCCAGGCCGCGAGCCGCTCGAACTGCTCGACGAGATCGAGCAGCGGATCGGGCTCCGCCCGGCCCCGGTGAACTGGCCGGTCGGGGTGGCCGGCGACTTCCGCGGGCTGATCGAGCGGGCCACCGGCGAGTACACCACGTTCACCAGGACCCCCGGCGGCGCGGGGCGCGCCATCGAGACCAGGCTCGCCCCGGCGGCGGGGGCGGCCCGCGACGGGGCCGCGTTCGCGACCGCGCAGGAGGAGCTGGCGCTGCTCGACGAGATCTACGGGTCTCTTGGCGATTTTGGGGCTTCCGGGATCGACCTGGAGTCGTTCCTGGCCGGGGTGTCGAGCCCGGTGCTGTTCGGCGCCGCGCTGCCGAACTTCGGTGTGCGCCGGCTGCTGGACGCGGTGACCTCGCTGGCCCCGCCGCCCGGCGCGCGCGCGGACATCAAGGGCGAGCCGCGCCCGGTCGACGCCCCGTTCTCCGGCCTGGTGTTCAAGGTGCAGGCCAACATGGATCCCGCGCACCGGGACCGGGTGGCGTTCGTACGGGTCTGCTCGGGCCGGTTCGAGCGCGGCATGGTGCTCACCCACGCCGCGACCGGCCGGCCGTTCGCCACCAAGTACGCCCAGGCCATGTTCGGCCAGGACCGTGAGACCGTCGAGCTCGCCTACCCGGGCGACGTGATCGGCCTGGTCAACGCCACCGCGCTGCGCCCCGGCGACACCCTGTACGCGGGCGATCCGCCGGTCGAGTTCCCGCCCATCCCTAGTTTCGCGCCCGAGCATTTCGCGGTGGTGCGCGGCAAGGACGCGGGGAAGGCCAAGCAGTTCCGGCGCGGGATCGAGCAGCTCGACACCGAGGGCGTCGTCCAGGTCCTGTCCTCTGACCTGCGCGGCGACCAGGCCCCGGTGCTGGCCGCGGTCGGCCCGCTGCAGTTCGACGTGGTGCTGCACCGGCTGGAGCACGAGTTCGGCGCCCGGGCCGACCTCGACCACCTCGATTACACGCTGGCCCGCCGCACCGACGCCGAGGGTGCCCGCGCGCTGGCCGGCCAGCGCTCCACCGAGGTGCTGACCCGCCGCCACGACGGCGCCCTGCTGGCGCTGTTCAGCGACAAGTGGCGGCTCGGCCAGGTGCAGCGGGAGCAGCCCGACATCGTGCTCGAGCCCCTGCTGGCCAGCTAGGGGTTCTTCAAACCCACGGGGTGCGGCACCCTACCGAAACTAGCTAGGGGGTTGTTCGTGCTGCCGCTTTCCCGGTGCCGGACAGTCGTGGCGGACGTCGGCTTAGCCCGACTGCCTGTCGCGGGGGTAGACCTCGAGGTCGGTAGCTTTAGCGGTGAGCCATACCTGGCTGCCGGGGTCGAGGGACAGTTCTGCGACCGCTGCTGGTGTGACGTCGACCAGGGCGGGTGGCTGGCCGTGGAGATCGAGCCGGACGCGGTCGGACAGCAGCGTGAGGCCGGCGACCCGGGCGGGCCAGGCGTTGCGGGCGCTGCTGGCGGTAGGCCGCTGGGCGCTGACGACGATGGCAGACGGGCGGACGGCGACGAATACGTCGCCGTGCTGGCCGTGGTCGGGGATGATGAAGGCGCCGCCTTCGGTAAGCGCCACTCCTGAGCCGTCGGCGTGGCCGGCGTACAGGTTCAGGCCGACGAGCTTGGCGACGTACTCGGTGCCGGGCCTGCGGGCGACGTCGGCGGGGGTGCCTTCCTGGGCAATGCGCCCGTGTTCCAGGACCAGGAGCGTGTCGGCCAGCACGAGCGCTTCGAGCGGGTCGTGGGTGACCAGCAGGCACGGTCCAGTGAAGTCTGCCAGGTGGCGCTTGAGCTCGGCCTGGACGTCCAGGCGGGTACCGGCGTCCAGCGCGGACAGGGGTTCATCTAGCAGCAGCAGTGCTGGCTGCCCGGCCAGCGCGCGGGCTAGCGCGACGCGTTGCGCCTGCCCGCCCGACAGTTGCCCGGGCTTGCGGCCGGCCAGGTCGGTCAGCCCGAGCCGATCCAGCCAGTGGCTGGCTGCCGACTTGGCGGCCCGTCTGCCCAGGCCCCGGGCGCGGGGTGAGAACGCCACGTTCTCGGCCACGGTCAGGTACGGGAACAGCCGGTAGTTCTGGAACACGAAGCCGACCGGCCGGCCCGCGGGCTCGACGAACGCTCCGGTGCTGGCGTCGTCCAGGACCTGCCCGGCCAGCGTGATCCGCCCGGACGAGATCGGGGTCAGTCCGGCGACCGCGCTGAGCAGCGTGGACTTCCCTGCCCCGTTGGGCCCGAGCACGCCGACGACCTGGCCGGGCGCCGCGGCGAGGCCGACTGCGAGGGTGAAATCACCGCGCCTGACCTCGGCATCAACGGTCAGGCCGCCTCCGCCCTCATACCTCACGGGACCGGGCCGCGCCGCAGCCAGCTGTCGCGCAGGGAGACCAGCACCACTACGGACACCACCAGCAGCACCAGGCTAAGAGCGATCGCCGCGTCGGGGTCATTCTCCAGCGCGTAATACACGGCGATGGGCATCGTCTCAGTCTGGCCGGGGAAGCTGCCGGCAAACGTAATCGTCGCCCCGAACTCGCCCAGAGCCCTCGCCCAGCACAGCACGGCGCCCGCTCCCAGCGAGGGAGCGATCAGGGGAACCGTGACCCGCCGGAACACGGTCATCCGGGTCGCGCCGAGCGTGGCCGCCGCTTCCTCAAAGCCCTGATCCGCGGATCGCAGCGCCCCCTCGACAGTGATGATCAGGAACGGCATGGCCACGAAGGTCTCGGCCATCACCACGGCGATCGGAGTGAACGGGATCGTCAGCCCGAACCAGGAGTCCAGGAGGCGGCCGACGAACCCGGTCCGGCCGAAGGCTAGCAGCAGAGCGACCCCGCCGACCACCGGCGGCAGCACCAGCGGCAGGGTGACCAGGGCGCGCAGCAGCCGTTGTCCCGGGAAGCTGGTCCGGGCCAGCACCCACGCCAGCGGCACACCGATGACCAGGGAGATCACCGTGCTCACGGATGCGGTCCACAGGGAAAGAACCAGTGCCTGGGTGGCGTCGGACCCGCTCAGTGCGGCCCCCATTCGGCCCCAGGGGGCGCGGATCAGCAGCCCGGCCAGGGGCAGCACCAGGAAAGCGACCGCGATTAGTGCCGGCGCCAGCAGCGGCACCGGCACTGACCGCGACGCACCACCCCGTGCTGCGCGCCTGGTTCGCTGGCGGGCGGTCAGGCGGGATGGCGCGGCGGGAGTGACCACCATGGCAGCTCCGGATGCTAGGTCAGGGCGCTTGGAACCCCGCGGCGGCGAGCACCTGCTGGCCCGTGGGCGACAGCACGTAGGCGACAAAAGCCTGAGCTTCGGCCTGATGCGTGCTGCTGCTGACAGTAGCGATCGGGTAGAGCGTCGAGGCGTTTTCGCTGGCCGGGATGGCCACCCCCTTGACCTTGGCGCCGGCCGCCTTCACGTCGGTCACGTACACCATGCCCGCATCGACGTTGCCGAGCTCAACCTGGGTCAGCACCGACTTCACGTCGGGCTGGAGCGTGACCGGCTTGACCGTGATCCCGGCGTTCTTGAACACCGCCGCCGCCACCACCCCGCACGGCACCTGCGGCTGGCACAACGCCACCTTGACCGAGGACTTGGCCAGGTCGCTTACCGATGTCACGTTCGCGGGGTTACTCGGGGGCACGGCGATTTCCGCGGTGTTCTTGGCGAAGTCCTGCGGGCTGGCCGCGTCGCCCGCCGTGACAACCGTGTCCATGTTCTTCGGCGCCGCCGAGGCGAACACGTCAGCCGGCGCGCCATCGGTGATCTGGGTAGCCAAGGCGGAACTGGCCCCGAAGCTGAACTTCACCGTATCGCCCGGGTGGGCGGCCTCGAATTGGTTGCCGAGCTGGGTAAAGGTCCCCATCAGCGATGCCGCGGCGAAGACGGTGATCGTCCCCGTTGCTGCCGCAGCCGCACTGGTCGCGGCCGCCGAGGGCGAACTGCTCGGGCTCGACGTGGAGCTTGAACTGCCGCTGGAACAGCCCGCAACCGCGACTGCAGCCACCGCGGCGACCGTGAGAGCGAAACGGCGCATGCTTACTCCTCAGGGTGAGCCGGCGCAGGCCGGGATCAGCTGGTCTTGGGGATCTCGACGGAGACGTTGGTGGCCTTGACGGTGGCAACCGCGAGCATGCCCGGCTCCAGCCCGAGCTCGTCGGCGGCCTCGCGACTCAGCAGCGACACGAACCGGTGCGGCCCGGCCTGGATCTCCACCTGAGCCATCACCGTGTCGCGGACAACGCGGCTGACCAGGCCGCTGAACCTGTTCCGCGCCGAGTGAGCCACCACCACCCGGCCCTCGGCATAATCCGCTGACCCGGCCAGCTCCTGCGCGAACCTGGCCAGCGCCTCCCCGTCCACAGCCAGTCGGCCAGACGGATCGGTGGTCGTTTCGATCCGACCCCCGTCGGCCCACCGGCGCAGGGTGTCAGCGCTGACCCCTAGAAGGCTGGCCGCCTCCTTGATGCGGAACGTCGGCATCCTGCGACTTTAACGCAGATACGGCTGTCGACGCCAATAACAACCGCATTCGCGCCAGGTCTCAACCTGCACGGTCGCGTATGTGGCTGCCGGCTACGGCGACGGTCATCCGAGCCGCCCTCCAGCGCTGCGCAAAGCGCGGGCCGGTCTGGGGTCGGCTCCTACGGCGCCGGTCGTGTGACGTGCTTGCCGCACGGCGCCGGGTCATAGCCGGGCAAGCTGGCCAGCTGGTCGAGCAGCCACCGCGAGGACAGCACCTTGCGCAGGTCCTGGACCTCGCGTTTCATATCCTGGCAACCGCCGCGCCGACCATGGGCAGCGCGACGAACGCGCCTCCCACCGAAGCCA
>Ga0070765_100001818_pt1 | contig 13199 bp, 11 predicted proteins | sample HubBroMetageWFT5_FD_71516 | JGI IMG/M metagenome (GOLD analysis project Ga0070765, IMG submission 71516) | Warmed and freeze-thawed soil microbial communities from the Hubbard Brook experimental Forest, New Hampshire - Hubbard Brook CCASE Soil... | ecosystem: Environmental > Terrestrial > Soil... | reverse complement strand
GTCGGCTCGTGCAGCCACCTGGTCCGGAGTTTCGCCTCCCGGGCAACCGTCGCGGAACAAAAACCAGCCGGGCCGCTCGGCCAAAATATCGGCGGTGCGGCGGCCCTCATATTGCCCGTAGTCCCATTCGGCCAGGTCGGGATCGGTTTCGGCCAGACTGCCGAACCCGGCCAGCTCGGCCGTCCGCCTTGCCCGCTGCGACGGGCTGGTCAGCACCGTGGCGAAATGTGCGCCACGCAGCCGCTCGCCGAGCGCGCGTGCCTGCTGCTCGCCCCGTTCGGTCAGCCGCAGATCGGTGCGGCCGGTATGTTGACCGGAGAGGCTCCAGGCGGTTTCGCCGTGCCTCGCAAGATAGACGACGGGCAGCGGTTCACTCACGATTTGCTCCTGCGCCGTTGTCCCGCGGGTAAGCCCTGCGGCACGTATATAGATCTAATTCAAGGCGGGTACCAGACGGGGAAATGTCTTCAGTCCAAGGCCCAGAAAGCCCGTCACTCCGTGGCGGGCATGTTTATTATTCCGCGGGCTGGGGTGTAAGCATCGAGGAGGTGCGTCGCAAGCGGCCGGGCAGGAACAATCCGGCAGCGGCGACAAACCCGGCGCAGCCAGCCAAGGTGAGCCACAGCGGCGCGAAACTACCGGCGCCGTCATAAATTACGGCAACGAGCTTGACCCCGATCGTGCTGACGCCGAGCGCCAACAGGAACTTGGCGCCGAAGGCGGTGGCCCGCCATCGCGGCGGGCTGTAGCGCGCGAGCAGCGCATTTTCTGCCGGCACCGACAGCACTCCGAGATAATTGACCGCGACCATGGCGCCGAGGAGCGGCACGTTGCGCGCCTGCGTGGCGATGACGAAGAGCGGTACCTGAGCCCCCCATGCGAGCACATACACTGCTTTCATCGCAAAGCGGTCGGCGAGCCAGCCGCCGGCCAGTTGAGCGGTCGCCGCGACCAGAAACACCAAGGTGACGAAGCCGCCGGCATCGAGGGTCCCGCCATCGGTGAGGCCGGTCAGCCCGGCGGCAAAGGCCTTCGGCAAGGCGACCGTGATTGATTGTGAGATCGTGCCGTCGGCCAGCATCGTGAGGGACAGCACGACGAATGTGCGGATCACGTCGTTCCGCGAGGCCTCCGGCTCGGGCCTGCGGTCGCTCGCTGCCACGGCAACGCCCCCGCCGTGCACGCAGCATAGTAAAACCGCCCCGGTCATGGCGCACAGTGCTCCCGGTAGGATGAAGGCCGCCCGCCAGCCGATCGCCTGTGCCAGCGCGCCGGCGACGAACGCCGCCGCGGCGAGGCCGATGCTGCCTGCTATGCCGTTAACACCGAGCGCCCGCCCGCGATTCCTGGCATTGCGGACCAGCCACGCAGTGCCGACCGGGTGATAAATCGAGCCGAACAGTCCGATCGCGGCAAGACCGAGCGCCAGCGCTACCGGCCCGTCGGTCAGGCCGGTGGCAATCGCCGCGCCGCCCGTGCCGACGAAAAAGATGACCATCATGCCCTCGGCGCTCCATCGGTCGCCGAGCCAGCCCGCCGGCAGCGCACCGAGGCCGAACAGTACAAACCCGCCGAGCGACAGCGACAGGAGATCGCCGTATGACATGCCCCATCGTCCTTCGAGCACCAGCAGGACGGTCGGGTAGAGCAGCATCAACAAATGCGCAAAAAAATGGCCGGCGCTCGAAAAACCGAGCGCCAAACCGGCAGACCGTGGGTTCATCTGCCTAAATTCTCACACCCTCCGCCCGCCAGCAACGGGGAGAGGTAGTGCGGGCGCCGTTACACCGGCGCGAGCGGGCGATGCGGCCGCGGCGGCAGCTCGACCCGGATCGAGTCTCCTGGCCGCACCTCGCCGCCGGCGATGACGACCCCCATGATGCCGGCCTTGCGGACCAAGTTGCCGTGCTCGTCGCGGCCGAGGGTCGCCGCCATGAGTCCCGGCTGGATGCGGTCCAGCTGTGCGCATGGGTTGCGCAGGCCGGTCACCGCGACGATCGCCGCGCCGCCGAGGCACAGCCGCGCACCGGCCGGCAGATCGAGCAGATCGACCCCTTGTGTCGTGATGTTCTCGCCCATCTGCCCGGCCGAGACACTAAAGCCCGCTGCGCGCAATTCCTCGTGCAATTCGGCGTGGATCAGGTGAACCTGACGCAGGTTGGGCTGGGTCGGGTCGCGCGCCACCCGCGAGCGGTGCTTGACGGTGGCGCCCTGATGCGCGTCGCCGTCGACGCCGAGCCCGGGCAAAAGCCGGATGCTGTCCTCGTTGGGTTTGACCAGCGTGTGCTTCGCGCTGCGGCTGACCGCCGCGACCACTGCGTTCATCGCTTTTCCTCAGGCGATCGGCACGCGCCGCTTCGCCAATTCCGCCTCATTGATCTGCACTCCCAATCCCGGCGCCTGCGGCAGGGGAAAGACACCGTCGACGGGCCGCGGGGGATTTTCGAACACCGCATGCATCCGCGGCGACGGATCGTTCAGCTCGCATGGTTTGGTGGCGTGCGCTTGGCTCGCCGCCAGATGCAAATTCGCCATGTGGCCGATCGTCGGCTGCGTCTGGTGGGGCACCAGCTCGACGCCATGCGCATTGGCGAGCGCGACGCAGCGCATCAGACCGGTGATCCCGCCCATCTTGACTATATCGGGCTGCACCATCCGGACCCCGGCCGCGATCAAATCCGCCAATCCGGCGAGCGTATAGGTCTGTTCGCCGGCGGAGACCGTGATGTCGAGCTTCCGCGCAACTTCACCCAGTGCCTTCACATGGTAGTGCTGCACCGGCTCCTCGAACCACCAATAGCCGAGTTCTTCGAGCACGCGCCCGACGCGTATCGCGCCGCCGACCGAGTAGCCGTTATTGGCGTCGAAGGCGAGCGGGAAATGGTCCCCGACGAGTCGCCGAACCGCGCGCGCCTTGGCGATATCGCCGAGAATGTCGATGTCCGGCCTAGTGCGGTCGTTGTCGAAGCGGATCTTTACAGCCGCCGGCTTGTCCTGCAGCCTCACTTCGACGACGCGCAGCACCTCGTCGAGGCTGCGCTCGCCATTGCCGCCGATCGAGGCATAGAACGGGAGACTCGTGCGCCAAGCGCCGCCCAGCAACTTGTAGATCGGCTGTTTGAACAGCTTGCCTTTCAAATCCCACAGCGCAATGTCGAGCGCCGCCAAGGCGCCGGTCAGTGCACCCTCGGGTCCGAGCTTGACAAAGGTGTGCAACAAGGTATCGAGCAGGACCGCGTGGTCGAGCGGGTCCTTGTCGATCAGCGTCGGCGCCAGATTGTGTTTGACGATCCCGAGCGAGGCGAGGCCGCCCTGCATCGGCGACGCCTCACCAATCCCGCACGGGCCGTCGTCGCACTGAACTCTGACCCAAGCGCTGCGTTGCGCGGGCTTGTCCTCGGGCGCCCATTGCACCTGAAACACTTCGACGTCGCGGATTTTCACGACTGCTCCTCCGAAAATCGTCATTGCCGGCCCGACCCCGGGCAATCCACAGCTTGTAAAGGGTGGATCCCCGGGTCAAGCCGGGCATGACGAACGAAGCGCCGTGCGTGCGGGATCACGCACCTCATTTAAAATCGAAGTAGCTTTTCGCAGCGCGGATCAGAACATGATCCAGGCGTAGGCGAAGATCGTGTTGTTGTTGTGCGCGTTGCGGCCGGCGCCGTTAATGTTCGTGGTGGCACCGTCGAACTTATTCCACAACGTGTACTGCAACCCGATGCGCATGTTGAGCCATGGCCAGAAGGCGGGGCCGCCGTAGCTGAAGGGAAGGTAAGCGATCTCGGTGACCCAGCCGGCGCTGTTCGGGCTGCCGGTGAAGGTGCCGTAAAGCGTTGCGTCCGCGGTGCCGCCGATCGAGAAGCGGCCGGCGCTCAAGCTCCATGTTTTATCGTAGATATAGGAGATCGAGGCGTTCAGAGATCGCAGGGTGTCGTGGGAGTTGTCGGCAAGCCCGAGCGTCTGGCTCGCGCTGGTGTTATGGTTCTCGTGAACCCAGGCGGCGCGCACAGTGACCGTGTGTGGATCGCCCAGATATTGATATTGGGTATCGACGCCGATGTCGGTAAACGAATCGGTGCCCGCGGCGGACATCCCCATCGGTACGACTTTGGATGCGAGCCCAAAAGTACCGATTTCCCACGAGTGGTTGCCGAAATTCGGTTCAGCAGCTACCCGCCAGTACGGCGCAATGCCACTAATCGGGCTCTGCCCCGTTGTGTCGACCCCGAGGACGAGCTGCGTGTGGGTTGACAATGGCCGGTACCCACCGAACTCGAAATAGAACGTGTCGTCGAGAAAGCCATATCCACTGAGACCGACAACTTGTTGCGCGTACATTTGGTCGATAAATGGGCGGACAGCCGGCGTCGGCGCGAGCCTCGAGCTGATATACGGAAAGCTCCACGCGGGTATCGTGTTCCAGACGTCCTGGACTGTCGGATTGTTGTTGGCGGTCACGCCCCACAAGAAATTGTGCCCGCCGAGATTGACCTGATCCGCGTACCGGATATCGGTGTTGTCCCAGCCAAATCGCCGCGCGACCCCATCGTAGGTTCCCTGGATGAACGCGCCGAGATTGTCGGTGATCCGTCCGCCGGTAAAAAGGCTCACCTGTTGCATGGCGAAATTATTGTTTGGGCCGAAATGGGGAGCGGCGCCGCCCTCCTGCCCGACTTGGGTGTGGGTATAGGTCGGCTGGAGCATGACCGCGAAGGGTGGTCCCGACCAATCGCCGCCGCCCAAGGTGTAGCCGCCGAGCTTGAAGCGGCGGCCGAACGGGGTCAGCTCCAGAAAAGCGGTATGACAGGTCGCGCACGGCTGCCCGGTCTGACGGGCGTAGAGGGGAAGCGAGACGGCACGCCGCGGCGTCAGGCCGATTATCAGTACCGCGGCGATCGTCGTCGCGCTGAGGAGAATAGTCATCAATAGCTTGGCGTAGCCGATCGCGACGGCTCGCAGCCGCTGGCTCCGACACCCGATCATGCCAAAATTTCCCCAAAGCGGCGTGCCGGCAGCGCCAATGCACTGACCAGCTGAGTTGCTGACCGTTACGACTCCCCGGTGACGAAGTTATTCCGTAGGGGCGTCTGCCTCATGATTGCCGGACCGGCACGAAGATCCGGCAAGAACCCTGGGGGCTGATCGGCCCCTCGACCATCTTGCAAGCGTCCGGCGGCTGAAATTGCGCGCACTTTTCACATTGCTTGTCGCCGTCCGGGTGATCTTGATAGGCAACCGCCTTCTTCGAGATCTTCGGCGCCGCGGCGGCAGGGTTCGGCGGCGCGCAGCAGATCGCCACGCCACTGGCCGTACATACGGCGTACTGCAAAAGTGCGCGCCGGCAAAGCGGCGCAGACCTCGCACTCATATCACGCCTCAACTCGGCGCGTCGGGGATCGACGCTTTGAGCCATACGACTCGTTGCAAGGCGTTTTATTCCTCGCACCCCACGATCGCGATCGGCGGGCAATGAAACGCTGGGAATAAATCGGGCGCCCGAGAGGTCCTGATAATTGTGATCAGGGTCAGTTTTACGGGAAGGATGTGTTGAATTGGGCCGATTTAGTTAACAGAAATGTGATTACACCGTGAGCGACAGAGTGGCGATGATAGCGGGCATACCGACCGGAACCGTGGCGCGAGGCAGGACATGGCCGCTGACGGGCCGGGAATCGTGGTGGCCGCCGCGGAGCCGTCTTTCAAACGGTGAGGCAATGCCGGACCGAGCCGCTCTGATCGAAGCGCAGATCCCCGGGTTGCGCCGGTTCGCGTGCGCCCTGCTGCGCGGCGACCGGGAAGGAGCCGACGACCTCGTCCAGGATGCCCTTGAACGCGCGCTTTCCCATTGGAACCTGCGGCGGAACCAAGGGAATTTAAAGGGGTGGCTCTACACGATCCTTTACAACCGGTTTCTATCCAACCAGCATCGCGTGCGGCGGCGAGGCCGGCATGACGCATTGACGGAGGAGACCGAACTGCCGGGTATAGACGGCGGGCAGCATTCGGTGCTGGAGCATCGGGATCTGCTGCGCGCCTTTGCAGCGTTACCAGAGGAGCAGCGGGCGGTGCTGCTGCTGATCGGCGTCGAAGACCTCTCCTACCAGGACGCGGCGCGCGTGCTGGGAGTGCCGATCGGCACGGTGATGTCGAGGCTCTCGCGCGGGCGCGAGCGTTTGCGGCGTGCTATGCATGGGGAGCTGGAGGAAAACACTTCGCGTCACGGTGCGGCGCTGCGGAGAGTGAAGTGAGGGCGGTGAGCCGCTCGATAGAAGAGGACGACCTGCAGGCGTGGGTCGATCGCCGGCTGACCACCAAGGATAATGAGGCCGTCGAAGCCTATTTTGCGGCGCATCCCGAGTCGCGGGCGCGGTGGTCGCAATATGCGGAGCAGCGGGAGGAATTGCGGGCGGCCTTTGCTGGGCCGGCCGAAAAGATGATGCCGGCGCGCCTGCGGATCGCTCGCCTGCTGGCAGAGCAGCGACGCCGGCGTCACCGACGGTTGGGTCGCGTGGCTGCGGCAGTCGCGCTGCTGATTGCCGGTGGGATCGGTGGGTGGGGCGCTCGCGATTTGCTGCCCGCTCTCACCTCGCCGGCGTCGGCAGTGCTCGCCAGTGCGGTGTTCGACGACGCCATCGCGGCGCACCGGACCTTTTCGGTGGAAACTCGCCACCCGGTCGAGGTTGGCGCCAATGAAGAGGCCCATCTCGTGCAATGGCTGTCGAAGCGGCTCGGCCACCGGCTGATTGTTCCGGATCTCAACGCGCTCGGCTTCCAACTGATGGGCGGACGGCTGCTGCCTGCCGATAGCGGGCCCGCCGCACTGTTCATGTACGAGGACGGTAAAGGTACCCGCCTCAGCTGTTATTATCTTGTGGTCGATGTTGCCGGCGAGACGGAGTTCCAGTTTCGCGAGCAGAACGGCATCAGCGCATTCTATTGGGTGGACGACGGGCTGGCCTACGCGATTGCCGCCAACGTTCCCCGCGGCCCGCTGCTCAAAATCGCAGAAATCGTCTACCAGCAGAACTCCTCTGACGGCGCCAAAGCCAAACTGCCGCCAGCCCCCGGCAAGGCGAGCTGATCCCTCCCCAAGGTACGCGCGCTCTCGACGGCCAATCCTTCCGGCCGATGGAATAAGCGACGCGTTCGCGAGTCCCACCCTTTGTCGGCGGTGCAATCTGACCACACGCGGGAAACCAGTGCTGGACCGTCCCCGCTTCGGGCCGCGCTCGCCGTCGCTCAGCTTGTGGGAGGGCAAACTTCATGAAACTTGTCATTCGCGGCCTCGCTTTCGCTTCGCTTGCAGCAATGTGCCTCATCACGACCTCGGCTGTTCGCGCCGACGATGACGGTGATAAGTCAAACCGCTACGTGGTCACCAATTTGGCCTCGGATATATCGAACTTGACCCCGAACCCCGCCGATCCAGTTTTGCAGAACGCATGGGGCGTCGCCTTTACCCCTGGCGCCAGTCCCTTCTGGATTTCCGATAACGCGACGGGGTGTTCGACCCTCTACGACGGTGCCGGCGTGAAGGCAGCACTGCAGGTCCAGCTCCCGCTGCCCGGAGGCAGTGTACCTGCTACCGCCTGCAAACATTTCGACCCCAAAAACCCGCCTAACCCCACACCGGCAGCGCCGACTGGCCTTGTGTGGAACCCGACGAGCGGCTTTCTGGTGCCGGGGACGAGCCTGCCGGCCGTGTTTATTTGGGATACCGAGGACGGGACTATTTCGGCCTGGGCCGGCGGCCTGAACCCAGCTGATCAAGCAGTCCTTGCCGTCGACAATCCCAACCCCACGAATGGCGCTGTCTACAAGGGGCTGGTTTTCGGCGTTAATGCAAAAAACGGCGTCTTGCTGTTTGCGACCAACTTCCGCGCCGGAACGGTTGACGTGTTCGACCACACCTACACCAAGGTTACTACCGATGGGGGTTTTGCCGATCCGAGGATCCCGCCCGGTTTCGCGCCGTTCGGGATTCAGAACATCAACGGCGATCTCTTCGTGACCTACGCAAAGCAGAACGGCGCGAAACACGATGACGTGGCCGGTCCGGGCAACGGCTTTGTCGATGTGTTCGACACCGACGGTCATTTGCTGCGCCGTTTCGCCCGCCGCGGGCCGCTGAATTCGCCCTGGGCCGTCGCTCGGGCATCATATGCCTTCGGCCGTTTCAGCGGCGATGTGCTGATCGGCAACTTCGGCAATGGAGAGGTGAACGCGTTCGATTCCGACGGCGATTTCCTCGGCACGCTCGGCGACGTCAAAGGCAAGCCACTCGTCATCGACGGGCTGTGGACGTTGACCTTGGGCGGCGGCAAAAATTCGAGCTCCGACACGCTCTATTTCGCGGCTGGCCCCAATGGCGAGACCGACGGCTTGTTCGGTACTATCACGCCGGTCTCGGACGAATAATCCGCCGCCCCGGTGAGACCGGGTCACCACGCCAATGCCCAGCCGTCGCGGCGCGGGTCGGAGCCGGCGAGCAGCATGCCGCTCGCGGTGTCGCGGCGGATGATCTCGACGCTGCACGGGCCATCGAGGTCGCCGACTGTCTTGACCGGGTGACCGCGGCGCGCGAGCTCGCTGCGCACCTCTTCCGGAAAGCGGCGCTCGATGGTCAGCGCGTCCTCACCGCCATGCGGCCAGTTGGCGTATTGGCCGGGGACATTCGAGGTCCAGCGCGGCATTTCAGCAGCTTGCTGCGGGTCGAGCCTGAAATCGATCATTGCGGTCAAGACCTGCAGATTGATCTGCACCTGGTTGTCGGCGCCAGGTGTGCCGAAGACGCACCAAAGCGCGCCGTCCTTTAGAACCAATGGCGGGTTCATTGTATGCCTGACCCGACGACCGGGCTGCAGCCGGTTGGGATGGCCGGGCTCGAGGTGCCAATAGCTCATCCGGTTGTTGAGCAAGATCCCGGTGTCGCCCGCCATGACACCGGAACCGAAGCCGCTGTTGATGCTCTGCACGCCGGAAACGGCATTGCCCTCGCCATCGGCGGTGCAGAAATAGGTCGTGTCGCCGGCGGCAAGGGCCATGGGGCCGGTCGGGGCCGCGCGCCGCAGGTCGATTCGTCCAGCGAGCTGCGCGGTATAGTCGGTGGACAACAGCTGTGCGAGCGGCGCTTCGATCGAATGCGGGTCGGCGCCCCAGCGCTCGCGGTCGGCGAAGGCGAGCTTTTTCGCCTCCACCATGACATGGACCGCATCGGCGGACAGGAGCCCCATTCCGGCGAGATCAAACTGCTCGAGGATCTTCAGCTCTTCCAGCAATACGAAGCCGGTCGAGTTGGGCGGCGCCTCGAGCACCGTGAAGCCGCGATAGTCGATCGCGATCGGGTCTTGCTGATCGGCCGAGAAGGCCTCTAGATCGGCCGCCGAGACCAAACATCCGGCCCCCTCCAGACTAGCCGCCAGCCGCCGCGCCAAACGGCCGCGGTAGAAGCTGTCAGCCCCATCCAAAGCGATTTCCTCGAGCGTGCAGGCGAGGTCCGGCTGGAGGACCGCAGTGCCGAGGGGAGGGGGCTCACCGCCGTTCAGAAACGTGGCCGCGCTCCGCGGGTCGACTAGCAGCGTCGTCCGGTATTCTTCGGCGAAATGGGTGTAGGCGCGCGTCGCGCCGAAGCCGTCGCGGGCAAAGGCGATCGCCTCGGCGAACAGGTCGGGCCACGGCAGCCGGCCGTATGCTCGATGCATCTTGCCGAGCGCCGACACGGTGCCCGGCACCGAAACCGACAGCGGTCCGGTGCGCGGGATGCGGCCAACGTAACGGTCGGGCGTCGCGGCGGCAGGAGCGGGGCCGGTACCGTTGAACACGACGGCGCGGCCGGCCGTCTGGTCCCATAGATGGTAGAATCCATCGCCGCCGAGCCCCGACATCATCGGCTCGACGACTGCAAGCGTCACTGCGGTCGCGACCGCCGCATCCACCGCGTTGCCGCCGGCGCGCAGCGCCAAGAGGCCGGCCTGGGCGGCGAGCGGATGATTGGCCGCGACGGCCCCGTGCGCTCCGATGATCACCGGCCGGTAGGAACGCATTTCTGCGGCCACTTTCATCTCCTTTGCGTGGCATATTAGCCGGATAAAGGCCTACCAGGCGGGAATGGGCAATAGGCGATGAAACGAAGGTGCTGGTTTGCCGTGATTGGATTCGTGCTCATGCTGTCGGCGGCGGGCTGCGCCGACACCGGCGCCACGTCCGACGATAATAGGCATGGAGCATTCTACGGGGGCGCTTCCGGGGGCCGCGCTTGGCCGTGACCTCGCCGCAGACCAGTTGCGGTGTGATCGTCACCGATGGCCAGCAGCTTCTTCTCGGTCATGCAACGCGCTCGCCCCGCTGGGACATTCCCAAAGGGATCGTGGAGCCGGGCGAAACCCTTGCCGTTGCGGCGGCACGAGAACTGCTCGAAGAGACCGGCCTCACGGTTACCCCCGAGGAGATCACCAATCTCGGCGTGCACTCTTATCTTCGCGGGAAGGACCTGGCGCTTTTTATGTGGAGGCCGCCGCAACTGCCCGATCCGCAAAGCCTGACCTGCACCTCGCGCTTTGCGCTCCCCAACGGAACATTGTTGCCGGAATTCGACCGGTTCGGGTTATTTCCGTGGGAGGAGGCACTTTTACGAGTCGGCAAGAACCTCGCGCGAATCCTCGGCGCGATCCGGCAATCTGTCGGGCGGGAGTGACCCGGAGGCGGCATGGGTACCACGGCGACGAGCCTGCACATTTTGAGATCGTCGGGGAATACGGCGTCATTGAGCGGCGAAATCGAGAAGGTGTACCGCAGGCTCGGCTACGCCAGGCCGAAGAAGCCGGCCGGGATCTCAGCAAAGCAAGTGATACTGGTTGGTCGCGATGACGACGACTTCCTATCGATTTACGACTCGGACAATGACCAGATCGACACCGGCGAGCTGAAGGATCTGGCGGTGCAGCTGTCGAAGCGGCTCGCCTCGGTCGCCATTCTGACCAGCATCTACGATGGCGACACGTTTGAATTCGTCCTGTTTCACAAAGGCAAGCAGGTCGACGCGGCGGTCAGCGATCCCGGGTCGCATCAAGGCGGGCTGAAATTCCTTGCCGGCAAGCGACGGGCACAGGCGTGGCTCGACATGTTTTACATACGGGATCTTATCCGCGCTCGCGGTGCGGGCGCGCCCGGGGCGTTCAGTCAACGCCACGCCCTGGAGCGGTGGCAGGACGAACTTAAAAAAGTGGAGGCATCCGAGAGCCTTGCCGAGAATGAACTCGCGGAATGGTGCGAGGTCGTCGGACTCGATCCGGATCGCGCGTTCGGGAATTACGGCGATTTCACCCGAAGAGCGGCCGCGGACGGGCAGATCATGCTGACGCTCGAACGGACAGGCACTCCCGCTGGCAAGGCGAATCCGCCGGCGGCCCCCGATGGCGCCGTCGCTCTCAAATATTTGGTCTCCGAGGACGACTGCCCGTATCACGGCTTCTTCCCGGCGCCTTGGCCGGTGCCCCCCGGGGCAACCGCACGATACCGGTGGTATGTGGCCAGCAGCGGGGCCGGCTTCACCGGTCTCACGCTGCGGCTCGAGATCGAGGGAACGGCGCCTCTGCGCGTCGAGGGCATCGGTCTCTCAGTCTATCGCTTCTACAATGGCCAGGTCACCTCGATGACGCCCGTTGCCGAGCGTGCCGGGCCGTTGCCGGCTGAGGGTGTCGTCGAGATAGCCGATTTCACGGTGCCGACGGTCGAGCCGCAGACCCGCCGGCAATTCTTGCTGCAGCTCGACGTCAATGTGCGGATGCCGGAAGCCGGCGAGGCTACCCTCATTCCGTGCTGGCGCCGTTGGAGGCGGAGGTCCAATCGCCAAGCCTGCCGCCGTTGCGGCTCGCCGCCGTCCAGCCGAGTTGGGTCCCGATCGTCAGCCGCTCGGAAAAGCCGGATGCCGGCCGGCTGCAGGCGATCCTCCGACTCAACACGCCCTCCGTTCTGTCCGCGGCGGCGATCTTGCCCGATGACGGGGATACGAGCCGGGACCGGGCGCGCGAGCTGATCGAGGCGTGGCTTCGCCGGCTCAGACCAGAGCCGGGCACGACGGCCGTCGTTCACACTCAGCGTATGAGCCCCAGCAAGAACCTCGCGAAGGCGACGCGTCCTGTGCCGCTGGAGGCGCTCACCACCGACAAGCTGTGGCCGAAGCTGTTCGCGGAGGCGAGCGGCTATCAGTCGGTGCTGATCGGGTTGCACCGGGCGGACACGCCGCATCCCCACGCCGGAGTGGCGCTTCAAGGGCCGATCCAGCTTTTCCGCAGAGCCGTCTTTGAGCCGACGCTCAATTGTGCGCTCTGGATGCTGGATCACCAGACAGTGCACCGGGCGTTGGGCGCATCGCCCGAAGCCACGATCGACCTTTTCGAGACTTGGCTCGCCTCGGTCGATCCTTTGCAAGCCTGGGTTACTCGCGCGGCATGGATCCCCCAATTCGACTCCTGGGAGGACTTCGCGCAGACCCTCTACGAGGGTGCGGCAACGGTCGACTGGTTCCGGTCGATGACGGATGATTTTGCGGCTGGCGGCCGGATTTCGATGGCGCGCCGATTGCGCTTCGTCGCGCCGAAGCTCTGGCTCGACGAGTCGCTGATGCGCGAGGTCGACCGTGCGGCCCTCGAAGAGGTTGCCGCTTTGCGCCAGCGACGGCGGGCGACCGAAATCGAACTTTTCCCGGGCAGGAGCCTCGCCGAGCTTGAAACCGCGTTGGCTCCGCTACTGCCCGACATTCGCCAGGCTTGGATAACGCGCCGGTCGTGCTAGGGTAGCCCATCAGCAACGCAAGGAGGTTCCGATGCCAAAGCTGCGTCACATCGCGATTGCCGCGGAAGACCCGGAGAAGATGGCCGATTTCTACAAGAAGGCGTTCGACTTCGAGGAGGTCGGGCGGCCGAATGGGGTGCTGGCCGACGGCGTATTTCTGAGCGACGGCACGCTCAACATGGCGATCCTCAAATTCAAGACCGACCAGCTCGGCAAGGGCCTCGACTATCGCGGCATCCACCATTTCGGCGTGCTGGTCGAAGACGTCGACGAATTCTCGAAAAGGCTGGAGAGCCTCGGCGCCGAACACTACTTCGACCGCAACCAGATGGGGCAGCAGGCTGGGTATTTCGAAAAGAAATTCTACGGCCCGGAGCGCGTCCTATTCGACATCGCCGAGCACG
>Ga0070765_100001816_pt1 | contig 13202 bp, 9 predicted proteins | sample HubBroMetageWFT5_FD_71516 | JGI IMG/M metagenome (GOLD analysis project Ga0070765, IMG submission 71516) | Warmed and freeze-thawed soil microbial communities from the Hubbard Brook experimental Forest, New Hampshire - Hubbard Brook CCASE Soil... | ecosystem: Environmental > Terrestrial > Soil... | reverse complement strand
GAATACCAGATGCTGCGCAGCGCCAGCATCAACGTCATTCGCGCGCTGGAAGTTCAAGGCGGCTGCAACATTCAGTTCGCCCTCCGTCCCGACCGCAGCGAGTACGCGATCATCGAGGTGAATCCGCGCGTTTCGCGCAGCTCAGCACTGGCCTCCAAAGCAACGGGATACCCGATCGCCAAGATCTCTACGCGGATCGCGCTCGGTCAGCGGCTCGACGAAATTCCTAACCCCGTGACCGGCGTAACCCGAGCCGCGTACGAGCCGACGCTCGACTACGTCGTCGTCAAATTTCCCCGCTGGCCGTTTGACAAGTTTCCCTTCGCCGATACGTCGATTGGAACGCAAATGAAATCCACCGGCGAGGCGATGGGCATCGGACGCACCTTCCGCGCAGCGCTTCTCAAAGCCGTTCGTGGCCTCGATCTGAACCACGAGACGCTCACCGGCGGGCTCCGCGAGTGGAGCCGGGCCGAGCTGGAGACGATCGTCGCTCGTCCGACCCACGAACGTCTCTTTGCGGTCTGCGAGCTGCTGCGGCGCGCGGCCGTCGAGACGCGTCGCGACGCGATCGAGCAGATCCACGCGCTCTCGGACATCGACCGTTTCTGGCTCTACGAACTCGCCGAGATGGTCGGCCTCGAAGAACGCCTTCGCGGCGCGCCCACGGCGGCGGACCTCGCCGAAGCGTCGTCGTTCGGATACTCAAGCGCGAGCTTAACGAGGCTCAGCAAAAGCCGGACCGCGCGAAACGGAGCAACCCGCCTTGTTCCCGCATTTCGCATGGTCGACACGGCGGCCGCCGAGTTTCCGGCGCGATCGCCGTACTACTATCTCTCCCCAGGCGAGCTCGATGAGATGCGCCCGACGCCGGCGGATGCCGTGGTGGTCGTCGGCAGCGGCCCGATCCGTATCGGGCAGGGAATCGAGTTCGATTACAGCTGCGTCCACGCGGCCTGGGCTTTGAAGGACGCCGGACATTCGCCGGTCGTCATCAACAACAATCCCGAGACCGTGTCGACCGACTTCGACATCTCCGATGCCCTCGTCTTCGAACCGCCCGGCGCCGACGAAGTCGAAGCGGCATATCGTGCGACCAACGCCATCGGCGTGATGCTTGCCTTCGGCGGCCAAACCGCGATCAATCTCGCAGCCGAGCTCAGCCGGCGCGGGGTGAAGATCATCGGCAGCGACCGCCGATCGCTCGACATGGCGGAGAATCGCGAGCAGTTCGATGCGGCGCTGGCACGTCTGGGCGTCGCGCGACCCCAGGGGAAGGCCGCGCGAAGCTTTCGCGAGGCGCGCGCGATCGCGCGCGAGCTCGGCTTTCCGGTGCTCGTCAGACCGTCGTTCGTGCTGGGCGGTCGCGCGATGGAAATCGTCTACAACGAGGCGCAGCTGGCGGCCTATGCCGAGTCTGCTCCCGCAATCCAGGCCGGTGCCCCGTTGCTGGTCGACAAGTATATCCGGGGTTTGGAGCTCGAGGTCGACGCGATCTTTGACGGTGACGATATTCTCATTCCGGGGATCTTCGAGCACCTCGAGCGCGCCGGCGTACATTCCGGCGATTCCATTAGCGTCTATCCGGTTCAGACGATCGATGCGGAGATGGAGCAGCGGATTGCCGGCGTCACGCATGCGATCGCGCGCGAGTTGCGAATTCGCGGGCTGATCAACATCCAGTTCGTGTTGCACGACGCGACGCTCTACATCATCGAAGCCAATCCGCGCGCCAGCCGCACGGTGCCGATCATTCAAAAGGCGACGGGCATTAATCTGGTTGCCGCCGCAACGCGTATCGCACTCGGCGAGAAGTTGGCCGATATGGAGTACGGAGTCGGACTCCGGCCGCACGTGCCGTACGTCGTGGTGAAAGTGCCCGTTTTTTCGTTCGCAAAGATGCTTGGCGTCGAAACGGTGTTGGGGCCGGAAATGAAGTCGACCGGCGAGGTGCTCGGAATCGACGACTCCTTCGGCGGAGCGCTTCGCAAGGGATTTCTCGCCGCCGGCATACGCTTGCCCGGCAGCGGCGGCCGGATTCTCGTTTCGATTGCGGATGAAGAGAAAGATGAGTCTATACCGGTGCTGCGCGCCTATGCGGCACTCGGCCACACGCTCGTCGCCACGCCGGGTACGCACGCGTTTCTCGAAAGCGCCGGGATCACGACCGAGCCGATCAACAAAATCGCCGATGGATCGCCACATGTACTCGACCTGATCGCTTCACGCAGCGTCGATCTCGTCATCAACGACGCCAAAGGGCCGCGAGAGATCTCCGACGACTACAAGATTCGCCGCGCGGCGGTGGAAGCGAATATTGCGTGCTTAACGAGTCTCGACACGGCGCGGGCGCTGGCGGAGGCACTCGCAAGCAAGTCCGGACCGCCACGCAGCCTCCAAGAGTACCGCAGCCTGCTAGGATTCGAGGTGAGCCGTTAAGCGGCCGGAGCGAATCGCGTCCTGCATCGCCGCGTAGTCGCGGTCGACTTGAACGGCATAGGCCTTGGTGTATTCGAAGATCGCCGTATCGAAGACATCGCTCCGGCCCAAGTAACCGCTGATCGCGTCGGCGTCGCCGGCTTTGGCGTGAGCGCGCGCGAGCGCCCAGCCACACATCGTTGCGTAGTTAACCAGCAGGCGCGGATCGAGCTTCTCGAAATCTGCGGATATCTTCATATCGCGTAGCTGACGCACGTAGAAATCGCGTTCCCCCGGCAGCTCCGTCCAGCCGAGGAAGATGTCGCCGGCGGCCTGCATCAGCCGCTGCCCGTACACCACGCGCTCACCCTCATGCGCAAAGCGGCTCTTAGGGCCGGCCGGCTCGAGCACGGATCGCCGCGCCTCCTTCATTTGGAGAAAGAGCGGCTCTTCCCCATTTGCGAGGAAGAGCGCGATATAACAGTGCGTCCCGACGCTCCCCACGCCGACGACCTTTAAGGCGGCGTCTTCAAATTCGTAGCGGTTCAGCAACTGACGAAGCTCGGCAGTTGCCGACGCCTTGTACCGGTCGATAACCGTGGTCGCCCTCTCCTCCCAGCCCAAGCGCTGCTTATACTCGTGGCTTATGAGCGGCGGATCGTCGATAATCTTCGCCCGACCGTCGACGATCTTCGTCAACTTCGGGTAGACCGACTCTGAGGTACGCTTTGCTGCTTGGCGGCGTTTCTTCAGCAGCGTACGCTCGGTTTTGCGATGAACCGAAAAGTGCTCGATCAGATCCTCGATGCGGATGCCTTCGTACCAACGTTCGATGATCGTCCGGTTGGCTAGCTCGGCCATCCGCAAACGGTACGATGCGACGGATGCGCGGACGGCTTCCTCTCCAATGTTTTCGGAAAAATCACGGCCCCGAGCGGCAAGCAGGATGCTGACTCCCAGCCGCTTGACGTCCCATTCGAACGGCCCGGGGAACGTTTCGTCGAAGTCGTTGATGTCGAACGCCAAATGCCGCTCGGGCGTCGCAAATCCACCGAAGTTCATCAGATGACAGTCGCCACACAGCTGGACCACGATCCCCGAACTCGGTGAGCGGACGAGATCGTGCGCTTGAATCGCGGCCGTCCCTCGAAAGAAGGCGAACGGTGATAGCGACATCCTGCCGTAACGGACTGGTACGAGTTCTTCGATTCGACCTTCGTCCGACGCGCCGAGGATTGCAACCGCGTCGTCGGACCGTATCGTCCATTCCGCATGCGCCGCCCGGGGAGAGCGCGATCGCAGGTTCTTCCCAGCAGCCCGGCGTGCTGCCTTGGTCATCATCTCGCAAGCGACAGCGCGTCGGCCGAGGTATCCACGCTTGCGGTGAGCGTCCCGGGCACGACGACGTGGACGACGAGCGCATCGGCGTCGACTCCAATGCCGTTCAGCCCGACCGATGCCGGCACCGCACGTAACGCAACCGTCGTGCCATCCGAGGTGGTGAAAGTGTGATCGTAAGGTTTCATAAACGGCGCGGTGTGCTCGTCGATGAGCTTCGACGCGTCAAAAGTTGCGGCATTGCGCACTCGTGAGACGACGAAGTTCGAGGTCAGCAGTGGAGCGAACATGCGTATCAAGAGACGGCTCGTGTCGGTGGTGTAGTTGAGATCGGGCATCGAGATCACTCGGGTCGCCGGATCAACGGTCGGCGTTCCCCAAAGGTAGAGTTTCCCCGAAGCGCCCCCCGAAAAGTCGACCTCGATGACGAGCTTCGGCTGCGGCGCCGTGACCGTTCCGGCATCGGTCGCGTAAATATCCACGTTGTTGATGCGGACCGTGCCGATCACCTTGATCGGAAGTTCGGTCCCGACGATCGACGATCGCGCGCGTTCCACCATGAGGGTGAATGGTACGCGGACGTCGATGGGCAGGCGGAACTCGTCGGGAATGTCGAGAGCTGAAAAACTCGGAACCGAAACTTGCGAAGGCGGCGGCGCCGCGCTCCCTAACGAAACCTGGGGACGCGCAGCTAACGCCAGGTTGAAGTTCGCGAGCAGATCGCTGCCGCTGGTCGCAAGCGATAAATTCCGTATGGTAGCGTTCTGCAAGTTCGGGGTGAGCCACGCGTTTTCCGAGATCTGGATCGGCTGCGCGAGCTGCTGCGCCACGGTTGCGAACTTTGCGCGAACGACGAGGTCGAAGGTACGTTGTATCACCATCGCGACGGTCTGCGCTACTTTGTTGAGGGCCCGCAGATACGGCTCGCGGAGTGCCGGAGTCAAGTCGATTCCGCCATTGTTGATGAAGGAGCGGGCGGTATCGCAATACGCGGGAAGGCGCCCGGCGAAGTCTGAGATGCTCGTTTGAAGAGTTCCGTCGGGGCGGACTCTGGCGGCGATTGCCGCCGATGCGCGCAGCGCCGCGTTCCCTTGAGGGCCGCAGACGTACTCCCCGGCTCGCGATCGCAGCTGGAGCTCGAAGCGTTCGTTGAACCCGATCCGAATGACGTCGCCTTGACCGCTCTCCCCGACCTCGCCGCGGCGCGCCGTAATCCGAAACTCCGTCGGCACGAACCGCGACCCGACGACTTTGCTATTGAGGTAGGTCGCGATGATCGTACGAACGTCGGCGTAGCCGTCGTTGGAAGCCGTTTGAACCGCGCGCCAGCCGGAGTCTAAAATTCGCGAGGATCCTGCGCGGCTGAGTGCCTGTCGGAAGTTTCGGACTCGCACGTCAATCGGGATCACGATGACCGACGTCTGCGCATTCGTCCCTGGCGGGAACGATGTGGCCCGTGGCGGCGCGGGTGGAAATGCCGAACCGCAACCTTCGAGCGCGAGTGCAGAACAAACAATCACGGCAGCCATGCTGCCGGCGAATCCGCGGATCGTCAGCGGCATGATCCGTCCTCCCACGGGCGACTGTAAGGCAGGCTTGCCTAGAGGGAGGTCATCCCCCTGCCAGCATGGCCACACCACCCAACTACAAGATTCGCCGCGCGGCGGTCGAAGCGAAGCTTGCGTGTTTAACGAGTCTAGATACGGCGCGGCGGCCGGCGGAGGCGCTCGCAAGCAAGGCTGGACCGCCACGCAGCCTGCGAGCGAGACGCAGGTATTCGCCATCGGCGGAAACGAGACGACCCTCGCCTTCGTCAACTCGCTACGCCCCGATGGTGCCGGTGCCGTCACTGCGACGCTCATCCCAATCGCAAGGACGCCACTCGGCATCGCCGTCGGCGATGGGCGTCAGGAGGTCGCGATTCCGCTCGCCGGTCTCTTCGAATGGGCGGATCGCACGTTTTCGGCCGAGGACGAACGGGCATTCATCACATCAATGCGCGATCTCGAACTGCTCGCGCGAGTCGGCTGGGATTCGCGCTTTCCCGATACCGTGGACGAGCGCAGCATCGTTAATCTCGAAGATCTTCCCGACGAAGTAGCCGACGGACTGGCAGGGGCGCCAGTCGCGCTGGTTGCGTGCGCGACGTGCCGGCGACTCTGCGTTCGCGACGACTTTATTTGGAAAGAAAAGCAGCTCTGCGCCTGGGACTATCACGCGCAGGTCTTCGGTCGCCGCGGCCCCTGGCACGAGGGCCCCTACGAGGAACGTCACTTCGAAACGCTTCCGGTTTGCTCGTATATCGCCGATCCGCTCCTCGTCGAATTGGCCGTCGAACCGGTGATGGCCGGCGGAGAACTTCCCGAAGCGACCGCTCGCGCAATCGTGAATCTGATTCTCGAGGCCGACGCGAAGCGGCCGCACCTTGCGGTCCGCACTGCGCTAGGTCTATGGGTTTTGCGGGAAAAGGCCGCCCCGAGCCACGCGCAAGAGTGACCAACCGCGCAATCCGTGACCTCTCACTCTTTTTCGTGCTCCTCTTCGCCGTGCTGGCAATCCGCCAAATCTACGTGCAGATCGTCAACGCCTCGGCAATCGCCGCGCGTCCCACGAACCCGCGCCACGTCATGCTCGACGCCGGGCGGGGCGCAATTCTTGCGAGCGACGGCACGGTGCTCGCGCAGACCATAGGTGGACGACGCGTCTATCCGTTCGGCGCGCAGCTCGCCCAGCAGGTCGGTTACGTATCGCCGCGCTACGGCACCAGCGGGCTCGAAGGAAGCTTCGACCGCGCGCTGACGTCACCGGATCTCAACGGCGACCCGCTGGCACAGCTTGGTGAGCTCGCGGCGACGCTGCGCGGTACAACGGCCCCCGCGAAAGGAGCCGACGTCATCACGACGATCGTTCCCGCAATTCAGACGAAGTTGTTCGGGCTCCTCGAACAGTATTCACGAGCGGCCGGCGTGGTACTCGATCCTCGCAGCGGTGCCATCCTCGCGCTGGCGAGCGTGCCGAGCTACGACCCCAACAATTTTGACGCTGAGTTCGCCGAGCTAAGCGGCGACCCGTCGGCGCCGCTGGTGGATCGCGCGCTCGACGGGCTCTACCCGCCCGGCTCTACGTTCAAGATCTTCACCGCAGCGGCGGCGCTCGACAGCAATACCGTGACGATGGATTCGCACTTTGAGGATCCGGGTTACCTCGTCATCGGCGATTTTACGTTGCACGACAACGAGAGTGAAGCCACCGGGTACGCCGACCTGACGACCGCCTTCGCACTTTCGAGTAACGTCGACTTTGGTCAGATCGCGCTCAAGATGGGTGTCGACACCTTTTACGACTACCTGCAGCGCTGGGGCATCGGGGCGCCGCTCGATTTTCAGCTACCCGCGCAGCGCAGCCGCGTGCCTCCGAAATCGAGCATCGTGCCCGGCGAGCTCGCGCAGATGGCCTTCGGACAGGGAGCGCTGCTTATGACGCCGCTGCAGATGGTGCTCCTCGGAGCGACGATTGCCAACGCCGGTAACGAGCCGCGGCCATTCATCGTCCGAGAGGTCCGTAGCGGCGGGATCGCCGCTAGCACCTCTCCAAGCGCCGTGCTGGCAAACCCGGTATCGGCCGACACTGCCGCGAACGTTACCAAAATGATGGTCGCCGTCGTGCAACGGGGAACGGGCACTCCGGCGCAGCTGCCACACGTGACGGTTGCCGGAAAGACCGGTACCGCAACGAATCCGCAGGGACGTTCCCACGCATGGTTTGTCGCTTTCGCGCCGGCCGACCATCCCCGGGTAGCCGTTGCAATCGTCGTGGAGAATGTCGGCTACGGCGCAACCTACGCGGCGCCTATCGCGCGCGAAGTGCTCGAGACGGCGCTGGAGAGCCTCGGAAATTGATCGAGGAACGGATTTTCAATAACCGGTACCGGCTCGATCGCAAGCTTGGCGAAGGCGGCATGGCGACGGTCTACTGCGGCACGGATATTCTGCTGCGCCGGCGCGTCGCAATTAAGGTGTTGCGCGAACAATACGCGGCCGATGCCGAGTTCGTGCGTCGTTTCTACCAAGAGGCGGAGTCGGCGGCGAAACTCTCGCATCCCAACATCGTCAATACGTTCGACGTCGGCCATCAGGACGATACCTATTTCATCGTGATGGAGCTCGTGGACGGTCCATCGCTAGCGGAGATCATCGCCGCCGATGGACGCCTTCCCGAGCCGGTCGCGATCGACTATGCGGCGCAAATCGCCAGCGGTCTCGCGTACGCACATCGCCAAGGCCTCCTCCACCGCGACATCAAGCCGGCAAACGTGCTCGTCACCAAAGATGACGTCGTGAAGCTCTCCGATTTCGGCATCGCGCGCGCGGTTTCGCAACAGACGATGGCGCTCACCAAGCCCGGGCTCGTGATGGGGAGCGTCTACTATATCTCTCCGGAACAGGCGCAGGAGCACGAAATCCACGAAACCGCGGATCTCTACAGTTTGGGGGTCGTCCTCTACCAGATGTTGACTGGGAAGCTGCCGTACACCGGCGAGTCGCCGGTGACCGTCGCGCTCAAACACATTGGCGATCCGGTACCCACGATCGGCATCCGCGAGACCGGTGTAAGCCCGGCATTGGCCGCAATCGTCAACCGATTGCTGCAGAAACGACCGGAGCACCGCTTTCAATCGGCCAGCGAGCTTGCGACCGCGTTGCGCGAGGCCCGCGAACGCCCCAGCATCGCCAGCTTTCGAATTTCCGACGACGCACCTTCGTCGCCCTCGTCACGAGCCGGCCAACGTCTTCCGCCGCGCCGCTCGCCGCTGCCCGATCGATCTTCGCTCGACGAGGAGGAAGCACCCGAGCGCACTCCACGCTCGCGCTGGATTGCCGCGGCGCTCATCATTGCGATGCTCGCGGCAACTGGCCTGGGATACTTGCTCTTTGCGCGGCCACTGCCGGGCCTCGCTCCCGGCGTCATGGTCGCCGACTACACCGGCATGACGCAGGCTGATGCGCAACAAGCCGTGGTTAACGCGGGCTTGCGCACGCGCTTTCAGGCGAGCGCAAGCGAGACGGTACTGCCCGATCACGTCATCCGCCAATCTCCGCCGGCCGGAACCAAAGTCGAGAAGAATCAGGTCGTCGAGCTGGTCATCAGCAACGGAAAGCCGCTGCGCGGTCTTGAGGACGTCCGGGGGTACAACGCGAACGACGCGCAGCGCACGCTGCAGCAGGAGGGCTTCGCCGTCACGCTGCTGCGTCGAAACGACAACACGATCAAAGACAACGTCATCGACCAGCGGCCGCGACCCGGCGCCAAAGTGGCGGATGGCAGCCGCGTGACATTGATCGTTTCGAACGGGCCGCTTCCGGTCACGATCCCGAACTTCGTGAGCATGTCGGTGGAAGGCGCACGTGCGCTTGCAAGCCGGCTCGGTATTACGCTCGACACGACGCAGACCGTCCCCGGATCGCCGCCCGATACGATCGCATCGCAGAACACCGCGCAAGGCACGCAGGTCGACCGCAACGCGATCGTGCGCGTGGTCGTCAACAACGGCCAAGCCACCTCGCCGCCACCGCTCGTCGGGAACGGACCGATCGGCACGCTTCCAAACGTCGTCGGTCAGGATTACGACTCGGCAGTTCAGACGTTGACGCAAGCGGGCTTTCAATTTGCGGTGCGCTACGTCCAACAGAGCACGAACAACGGAAAAATCGTCGAGCAATCGCCGCCCGCGGGCGACGTTTCGCAGGGGTCATCCGTTACGCTCATGCTTTCGGTTTCAGGCGAGGTGCCCGATACGGTCGGCATGACGCCGGTTGCCGCTATTCAGACGCTGCACGCCTACGGTTATGCTCCCGGAAAATGGGAATGGACGACGACCGTCGGCGCCGACGGTAAAGTCATCGGGACCAAACCCAGCGCCGGCGAGCCGCTCACCCCCGGATCGCGCGTCACCGTGACCGTCAACGGAACGCCGCCGCCATAGCGCTCGCACTCGGCGCGCGGCCCGTGCTGCGCATCCTTGGCATCGATCCTGCGTTGCGAACGACGGGATATGGCGCGATCGAACAGTGTAACGGACGCGTGCGATTGGTTGAAGCCGGGGTTGTCGCGCCGCGCTCCTCCGGCACGCTCGAAGAACGTCTTCATGAGCTCCATGCCGGTATCTGCGAGGTGATCGCGCAGACCAATCCGAGCTTCGTCGTCATCGAGGAACTCTACACGACGTATAAGAACCCGCGGGCCGCGCTGCTGATGGGACACGCTCGAGGGGTGCTCTGTCTAGCAAGCGCCCAAGCCGGCGTCGCCGTGCATACGCTCGGTCACGCGCGCGTGAAACGCGCGCTCCTGGGGTCGGGCAGTGGTCGAAAGGAGCAAGTTAACGCGATGGTGACGCGTTTGCTGAACCTACGCCGGCCGCCCAAGCCATACGATGTCTCCGACGCGCTCGCGCTGGCGCTGGCGTTCTTAAACACCGTCGATCGCTTCGGCTCGCTGCGTGTTCAATAGAATTTCCGGCGCGCTGGTCGAGCGTAACGGTGAGGCCGCCGTCGTCGAAGCGGGCGGCCTTGGTTACGAGATCGTTCTGCCGCCATGCATTGCCGAGAAGATTCCGACGACGCCGGGGGAGCGCGTGACGCTCGAGGTTTACTCGGTCGTCAACCTCGACGGCAACAGCGGCAGATTTACGTATTACGGATTCACCAATGGAATCGAGCGCGAGTTCTTCGAAGCCCTGATCACCGTGGCGTCAATCGGCCCGCGCTCGGCGGCGCGCGCTTTTTCCGCGCCGATGTCGGTGATCGCCGGCGCAATCGACCGCGGAGATTACGTCTTCCTGAAGAGCCTGCCCGGAATCGGTCAGCAAAAGGCCCGCGATATCGTCGCGAAACTGCAGGGAAAGGTTACGAAGTTCTTACTCATCCGCGATGCGCCACCGGCGCCGGCGGCTGCGATTCCCGATTTCGCCGACGAGGCACTCGCGGTGCTGCTCCAACTCGGCTATCGCCGCGCTGAAGCCGAGGCGATGATCCGCCAGACGCTTGATGCAGAGCCGGCGATCGATCACGCCGAGCAACTTCTCGCGGAGATATACCGGCACAAGGCGCCGAAGGAATCGTCATGAACCAGCCAGACGCTCGCAGACGTCTGCTTGGCCCCGCCGACGTTTCGCTGGAGCCGGTTGGGGCGCAAGAGCACGACCGCGTCGTCGATCCGCAGGATACGCTCGAGGACGAAGTCTACGGCGCCAGTCTTCGTCCGCGATCTTTTGACGAATACGTCGGCCAAGAGCGCCTCGTCGAAAACCTTCGTATTGCAATCGACGCGGCGAAGCGACGCGGCGAGCCGCTCGAGCACGTGCTTTTTTACGGCCCGCCGGGCCTCGGCAAGACGACCCTGGCCGGGCTGATCGCGCGCGAGCTCGGCGCAAACTTTCGGCCGACCAGCGGCCCCACGCTTGAAAAACCGAAGGATCTCGTCGGCATTCTCACCTCGCTCGACGTTGGCGACGTCTTCTTTGTCGACGAGATTCACCGGCTCAGCCACGTTGTGGAAGAGTTCCTCTACCCTGCGATGGAGGACTTTCAAATTGACTTTGTCGTCGACCACGGCGCCTACGCCAAGACGCTGAAGCTGCCGTTGCGCCGCTTCACGCTCGTGGGCGCGACGACGCGCGCCGGAATGATCACAGCGCCGCTGCGCGAGCGTTTCGGCATCGTCCACCACCTCGACTACTACGCGCCTGCCGAACTCGAGCGGATCGTGCGCCACTCGGCGAGCGTCCTGGAAGTTCCGATCGACGGTGTCGCGGCCGCGACGATCGCCTCGCGTAGTCGCGGCACCCCGCGCGTTGCGAACCGGTTGCTGCGTCGCGTTCGCGATTTCGCGCAGGTACGTGGCGACGGCCGCATTACGCCCGCGATTGCCGACGAAGCACTGCGACGCGAGGGCGTCGACGAACTCGGGCTCGATCGTCTCGACCGCGCCTTCTTGCGCACGATCGTCGAGCAGTACCGCGGGGGGCCGGCCGGAATCGCCGCCATCGCCGCAACGCTCACCGAGGATGCGGAGACGCTCGAAGACGTCGTCGAACCCTTTCTGCTCAAAGAGGGCTTCGTTACGCGAACCGCCAGCGGCCGTCGCGCGACCGCGCTCGCCTACAGCCATCTCGGCGTTGCCGGCGGCGCGCCGGCGCAAGAGCGGCTGCTCTAGCCAAATTCGCGATGCAGCGCGCAGATTTTATGCTTCTCAGCGCCGCGATGGTCGCCGCTCCGCTCACGGCGCGCGCGCAGGACGACGTCGATCCGGCGATTACCTCGCGACGTCCGGCGCTGCGCGTGCTGCTTGGCCGCGGTGAGGCCGTCTTAGGCCCAGCGCAAACGTTCCAGTTCGATGGCGCACCGTACCGTGGAACGTTTCAGCGGCTCGACGATGGCCAAATCGTCAACTTCGTCGACCTGGAAGCGTATCTCTACAGCGTCGTTCCGCTTGAAATGCCGCCCAGTTGGCCACCTGCGGCGCTGCAGACCCAGACGATCTGCGCGCGCACCTACGTTTTGCAACGTAGCGATCCGCGGCGCGCGTACGACCTCGTGCCATCGGAAGTGAATCAGGTCTATCGCGGAATCTCGAGCGAAACACCTGCGGCGATCGCGGCTGTCGACGCGACCGCAGGGCGCGTACTCTCCTTCGGCGGAAACTTCGCTCAGGTCGCGTACTCGTCGTGCTGCGGCGGGCATACCGAGGCATCGTCGGAGGCGTGGGGAAGCATCCCGATCCCCTATCTGCAAGGCGTCGTCTGCACCTCGTGCTCCCAATCGCCGCACTACCGCTGGACGACCACGCTGTCGCTGGACGTGGTCGCGCAACGACTTTCGGTGACGCTGGCACCATTCGGCCGGCTCACCGACGTGCAGTTGCAGGACCGCGACGGCAGCGGTCGCGCTCGTTCGTTGGAGCTCGTCGCCGACCACGGCAGCACCAGCGTCACCGGAAGCGCTTTTCGTCGTTCAATCGGCAGTCGCGTCCTGCCGAGCTTATTGCTTACCAATGTGCGACGCGCGCCCGACGGCGCATCGCTTCAGCTCGAGGGCGGCGGACTCGGACACGGTGTCGGCTTATGCCAGTGGGGCGCGCGCGGCATGGCGTTCGCGGGTAGCCAGGCGCCCGACATTCTGGCGTTCTACTTCCCCGGCACGGCCATCACATCGTCGTAGCCAATCGAACAGAACGTTGGTCTCGGACTACGATTACGAGCTGCCGGAAGCGCTTATCGCGCAATCTCCCGCGCCGCAACGGGATGAGAGCCGCTTGATGGTGCTCGACGGAGATGCGACGCTTCATCGCCGCTTTCGTGATCTGCCCGCGTTTCTGCGGCCGGACGATCTTCTCGTGCTCAACGAAACGCGGGTGATCGCCGCGCGGCTCTTGGGGGTTCGTGAACGCGG
>Ga0070765_100001814_pt1 | contig 13208 bp, 11 predicted proteins | sample HubBroMetageWFT5_FD_71516 | JGI IMG/M metagenome (GOLD analysis project Ga0070765, IMG submission 71516) | Warmed and freeze-thawed soil microbial communities from the Hubbard Brook experimental Forest, New Hampshire - Hubbard Brook CCASE Soil... | ecosystem: Environmental > Terrestrial > Soil... | reverse complement strand
TCCCTCGGTTTTGAGCCAAGCTTCGAGGGTCTCGCGCGAATCGGAGCGGAACTCGGCGAACATTTTTCCTTCGAGCATGTTCACCAGAACGCGTTCGGCAGAGGCGGGGCCACCACCTTGCATGCGTTGTGCGAGCGTCTCCGCGCCTTGACGTGTGAGGCAAGCGAGCGTGTGTTGTGAAAGGTAGCGTGGCATGGGAACTCCCGGGAGTGAGTTGGACTCCAAGTATTTCATAGAAGGCGATGCGCATGCACGCGCCGACGACGAAGAAGAATTTTTACTTCTTAGAATTATTTTTCGCGCAGGTGATGCAACTCGGTTTTTGTTGCTCGCATCTCGGTTATTAAATCCGTAATTCGCTCGGGGCAAGGGGTGGTCCATGAAGCGAGTTCTACCAGTACTGTGTCTTTGTTTCCTGTTTTGTTATTCAAATCCAGCGCAAGAAAAAAATGCTGTGACACCGAGCACCGCTGCGGAGAATGAGGCGCGCGAATCCTCATCGAGCGGTTCGAGCGAATCCGCGGCGAAGCTGCCCGTGCGGCGCGTGGTGCTCTACAAAAACGGCGTGGGTTACTTTGAGCATCTCGGGCGCGTGCGCGGCAGCAAGGACGTGCACATTGATTTTACGAGCGCGCAGTTGAACGACGTGCTGAAATCGCTGACCGTGCTCGACCTTGCGGGCGGGCGGATCACCGGAGTGGATTACAACTCCGAAGCGCCGCTGGCGCGCAGGCTGGCGACCCTGCGGCTAGCACTCGGGGAGCGGCCGAGCGTTTCTGAATTCCTCGGCGCGCTGCGTGGTGCGCGACTGGAAGTGCGCGGCGGAAGCGGCCCCGCGCTGACAGGAAGATTGCTCAGCGTGGAGCGAAAGACACGTTCAGCCACGAACTGGACCGTCGAGACGGATGAAATTTCGTTAATCAGCGAGAGTGGCGAGGTTCACAGCGTGGATTTGAATCCCACGACGAGTGTGCGTATCGCGGAAAAGGATTTGCAGGTCGAGGTGGGACGCTATTTGAATCTGATTGCGTCGTCACGCGACCAAGACGTCCGGCGCATGACGATCTCGACTGCGGGAAATGGCGAACGAAATCTGTACGTAAGCTACATCAGCGAAGTTCCGATCTGGAAGACGACCTACCGCATCGTGCTGCCGACGAAGGCCGAAAAAAAGCCGTTGCTGCAAGGCTGGGCGATTGTGGACAACACAGTCGGCGAAGATTGGAACGAAGTGGAATTGTCGTTGGTAGCGGGCGCGCCGCATTCTTTTATCCAGCAACTCTCCGAACCTTTTTACGGAAGACGTCCTGTAGTGCCTCTGCCGGAGAGCGTGCAGCTTTCGCCACAGACGCACGCGGCGACGCTTTCTGGCGGGAACGGTCATCTGAGCGGAGTCGTTGCGGATCCGTCGGGAGCCGTAATTGCGGGCGCCAACGTGAAATTGATGGACGAGAACGGCTTGGTGGTGTCGCAGACGACGACAGACAGCGCTGGGAATTATTCCTTCTCCTCGCTTTCGCCTGGAAATTATCGGGTGCAAACCGAACGCCCGGGATTCAAAACAAATTTAATGACGCAACTGAATGTTGCGCCGGGGGAAAACCAGGCGAATGCGAAATTAGACGTTGGCGCTTCCACAGAAACGGTCACGGTAAATGCGGAGGCCGCTACATTGGAGACCATGTCGGCCGGAGTTCTGGCGGCCAATAGGCTGAGCGGCGTAGCGAATCGTCCCCACGTCGGCGTGGGTAGTGTCAGTGCAGGAGGTGTGGGGTATGGATTTGGAGCGGCGGCTCCTCCACCGCCGCCTCCGCCATCGGTCGCGAATCTCGAAGAAGCGCGCGCGATGGGAGAGGCCGCAGCAAGCGGACAAGAACTGGGCGACTTGTTCGAGTACAAGTTGAAAGACAAGGTGACGCTGAAGAAGAACCAATCGGCTTTGGTGCCCATCGCGCAGACGGAAATTGAAGCAGAGAAAATTTCGCTGTGGAGCGGAACGTCCGGCTCGGGGCGGCCGCTACGCGGCGTTTGGCTGAAGAACACTAGCCCGCTGACCTTTGATGGCGGCAGTTTCAGCGTGCTGGAAAACGAGGTTTTCGCGGGCGAAGGCTTGACCGACCCGATCAAACCCGGCGAACGGCGGCTTCTCTCGTACGCAACGGACCTGGGCTTGCTGGTGGAGGCGCAAACGAACAGCCGACCGCAGCATGTGACGCTGGCCAAAATTTCCAAGGGGATTCTCACGCACGTGAGCCGCCTGGAGGAACGCACGCTTTACACGGTGCGCAATCAGGACGCCGCGGCGCGCACGTTAGTAGTCGAGCACCCGGCGCGCGTTGGGTGGTCGCTGGCCAAGGGCGCCAAGGAACCAGAAGAGAAGGCTCCGGGAACGTACCGCTTCCGATTGGAAGTTCCGGCGAAGGCGACGGCATCTCTGCCCGTGGAAGAGATGCGCGCGCTCGATGTCACCTATTCCATCTCCGATCTCAACGCGGATCAGATTGGTCTCTTTGTGAAAAACAAGACCATCACGCCGGAGATGGCGCAAGCGCTGCAGAAAATCATGGACCAAAAAGCGGTGGTGGCCAAGCTCGAAGAAGAAATGGAAAACCGGCAGAAGGACGTCGACCGCATCGTCGAAGACCAGGGTCGGCTGCGCGAAAACATGAAAGCCCTGCGAGGGAGCGCCGAGGAAAAGGCACTGCTGCAGCGCTACACCAAGCAGCTCGATGAACAAGAAACGCAACTCGAATCGCTGCGCAAAACAATCCGCGACACGGAAGCGCAACGCGACAAGGCCAACGAGCAGCTTGAAAAAATGATCGATGAACTGCAGATTGAGGCGACACTGTAACATGCGAGGAAATGCATAGACGCCGAGGAGACACTGGACCGCGGAATCGGTGAGAAGTCATCGCATGTTATACTCCGCGGACGATGGATTTAAAGAAACGCAGATGGGCAGAAGCAATACTTTGCGTTTGGATTTTGGCCGCGCAAGCGTGGTACCACCTTCAGTTCCGAGAGCAATTCCGGCCTATCCTTTCGCCCATCCTGCATAGGTTATGGCGTTAGCTGCATCCGCGGGAGCTTTGCTGGCGGCGTTGCTCTTTGCGTTTGTTGCTGCCGCGCTGGGCCATCGGTTGCTCCGGCGCTGTTCCGTCGAACTCCCGACGTCCACGGAACATCTCTTGTGCTCCACGGCTGTTGGAGTGATTTGCATTGAGATTCTCCTATTCCTCAGCCAACTGTCGAGCAACGTCCGCGCCGGAGTGGTAGTGGTGATTGCGGCGGTTGTCCTCCTAGCCTCCAACGATTTCGTGGCTGTCTCGAGAAGAGTCTTGCAAGTGCTTAGCCCGATTCTGAATGCTTCGAGGTTGGAGAGGGCTCTTGCCACGCTCACGGGATCGGTCCTGCTCGTCCAAGGCTTTGCTGCCATGGCTCCTCTCACTGGCTCCGACGCGCTTCACTATCATTTCACGGCGCCTCTGCTCATCTTGAAATCGGGTTTTCATCCCAACTTCTTTCTTTCGCACAGTTTCTTTTGCGGACAATCTCATCTTTTGATTCTGCTGGGGCTGACGCTCGGAAGCAGTCAGTTTGCGATGGGCCTCCTCTTCCTCGGTGGGTGGCTGGCTGCTGCAGCGTGCGCATGCTTAATGTGCCGCTGGGCCGGCGGCTCGTGGAAATGGACGGCGGCCCTTGTGTTTTTGCTAACGCCTGTCGTCTTCTGGCAGATTTCAGCTGCAGGCGCGCCCGATTTGTGGATGGCTTTTTTTGCCACCACGGGCGTACTGATCATTTCACGCGTGAATGAGCTGCCGCGCACTGCTCACGCAGTGCTGGCAGGAGCTCTTGCGGGAGGCGTCGCAGGAACAAAGTACACGGGGTGCGTCATCGCCGCCAGCATGGCGGTCGCATTTTTCTGGGAGGCGCGCTCCATCATCGGCCGGCTTCTGTTTCTTTGCGGATCGCTGGGCGCTGGTATTTGGCCTTACGCAAGGAATTTTGTTTGGACCGGTGATCCGATGTTTCCGTTTCTGACGCGGTGGCTCACGCCAGGAAAGGTCAACGCTCACACGCTCGCTTCTTATCTCGCCGACACGGGGGCCGGGGAATCCAGACACGTCTGGCAAATCCTGAAATTCCCTCTGTTCGCGGCAATAGACCGCACGCATCTAGGATTTTGGCAGTTTTTAGGCCCACTGGTGCTCGCGTTCGCGCCACTTTTGCTTTTGGTGGTGCGAAACACCCCCACGTGGCGAGCAGCCCTGACGGTCTGGGTTCTGGGTGCGATCGGAATCGGCGCGACCTCTGGCATGATGCGCTTCCTTCTTCCGGTGTTGCCGATCGCAACCGCAGCGGTTCTGGCGGGCGTGGCACAGCTCAAGCCGGATGGATGGAGGTTAGCCCGCTACATATCTCTTGGAAGCGTGTGCTGTTTTCTGCTGCTCGGCGTTGCAGGTCTGCTGGTTTACAGCCGCTCCGCCATTTCAGCCCCGGTTGGCATCACGTCACGGGAGGAGTATTTGCGTCAGCATGCGCCCGAATACGAAAAAGCGCAATTCATCAACGAAGTGCTCGCCGGAAAAGAACCGGAAGGAAAAGCGCTCGTGTTTTTGCGCCATGTCTACTACTTGCGCGTGCCATTTGTATACGGCGATCCGGCGGCAAGCTGGGCCATCGACCCCTCAAAATTTCAGACGACGGAAGAATGGAAAAAGCTCTTTAAGAACGAAGGCATTCGCTGGGTTGTCCGCTCGCCGGAGTATCCGCCGGAAATAGCAAGCTCGCTTCAAGAGCTTGAAGCTCACGGTGAGCTTGAGCCATTCGCGGAAACCACTGTTTCTGATTTTCAGAGTGCGAGGATATCCGGAGAGCGTAAATTACTTCGCGTCGTAATTTTCCGAGTAAGAGAATAGCCCTCCAAGAACGTATCTGCCCCCCTCTGGCTCTCATTCTGGGGGAGAGTAGCCGTATGATAGATGCGCAAGATAGCGTCCATTACTGAGTCTGTGCGATGCCAAGCCGTTGACGTTGCACACCGCCGCAAGAAAACTTATATAGGGAAGCGAGTTCAAACTCCTGGACAAGAGTCTTGAAAGACCCCAGTTCCAGAAAGAATTGGCGCTATACAAGGAATATTCTTTCTCAAGGGTGGTTGAGCCAGTAATAATTGTTCCGTTGAGCAAAAGCGTACACCAGAAACTTCGCGAATGAAAATCCTTCTCTATTCCCATTTCTTTGCACCAAGCATTGGTGGTGTCGAAACCATTGTATTGTCGCTCGCCCGTGGCCTCGCGGAACTCCGCTCGCCAAGCGGCGGTCCAGAATTTGATCTCCTACTTGTCACGCAGACCCCAGCTGAGAACTTCGATGATTGCTCGCTGGTATTCCGCACAATCCGGCGCCCGAGCCTCGTTCAGCTCTGGCACCTAATTCGCGGGTCCGACGTCATTCACGTCGCGGGACCTTCCCTAGCGCCTCTTTTTCTTTCTCGCCTTGCTGGCAAGCCGGTCGTTCTCGAACATCACGGCTACCAGGCCATCTGCCCCAACGGTCTCCTGTTGCATGAGCCGGACAAGTCCGTGTGTCCCGGCCACTTTCAAGCCGGCCGATATGCGAAATGCCTGCGGTGCAACGCGCAGGGAACTTCCTGGCTCCGGAGTTGGATTAGCCTCCTCCTTATGTTCGTTCGCCACTGGCTCGCAAGACGCGTTGCTGCGAATCTCGCGATCACACAACACTCCCTCCGTCGCCATGCGCTCCCTCGCTCCTCCGTTGTTTATTACGGCATTGAAGATTCCTCGGTGCACTCACCACAAACTGGGTCCGACTGCGCAGCTCTTCCGACGCTTTGCTTTGCTTTTGTGGGCCGCTTCGTTCAAGAAAAGGGGATCCCGGTGCTCCTGGAGGCAGCCCGTATTCTGTTGGCGGAAGGCTACACGTTTGAGGTCCGGCTGATCGGGGATGGCCCAGAGCGTTCCCACATCGAGGAAATCATCGTCCGGCACAATCTGAGCACTTGCGTTCACATTACAGGCTTCCTTAAGGGCGCGGCCCTGGCGGAAGCACTCCGCGCTGTTCACGTCGTTGTCATGCCTTCGGTCTGGGAGGAAACTGCCGGATTGGCCGCCATCGAGCAAATGATGCGCGCAAGGCTAGTCATCGCTTCGGCTATCGGCGGATTACGAGAGGTAGTTGGTCCTGGGGGCCTCACGTTTCCTGCTGGGGACGCGCCAGCCCTTGCGGACCATATGAAAGCCGTGCTGCAAAACCCGACTCTCCTTGAAACTCTTGGCCAAAATGCCCGCGACCGGGCTCTGAAACTCTTCCTTCGGGGGCGTATGATAGTGGAGCACATTGAACTTTACCGCAAAGTTGTTCGCGGACGGAACATTTGATGCTCCCTACGGCAACGCCCCAAGGTCTGCATGAGTTCGTTGGCGAGCGCGTGCTCAAGCGCTACGTTCGCGCAGGACTTCATGCGGCCGACCTCGGTACCGGTCCTGGGGCGATGGCTGATCGGTTGCACTCTCTGGGTTGCGATGTCGTGGCTGTGGATCGCGACGCGAATGGCTTTGAAGCTGGCGTTCTCCATCGGTGCCTCGATTTCAACGAACCGGATTTCGCTTCGCGACTGGGTCCAGGGCAGTTTGGTCTCGTCACGGCCATCGAAGTCATCGAACATGTCGAAAATCCGATCGGATTCTTGCGAAATGTGGGCAGGTTGCTGGCGCCCGGCGGTGTTGCCGCGCTAACCACGCCGAATGTGGATTGTCTGCCAGCTCGGCTGAAATTTCTTGTTTCTGGAAAAATCCGAACCATGGATAAACATGGAGACCCCACCCACATCTCCCCGATTTTCTTCGATCTTCTTCAGCGGCAGTATCTTGCGCAGGCAGGAGTGAAACTCCGGGAGCACTTCGTCTTTCCACCCAATGGCTTTCAACTGACGAGGAAGCCTTTGGCGTGGGTGTTAAGACTGGCCTCGCTGGCGTTTTCCGACCGAACCATCATCGGCGACAATCATGTCCTGGTAATCGAGGCACGAGCATGAGACTTGCTTCTGCTCTGTCTGCAAGCCAGTTCCGCAGAGGTCCGCTAGTCGTTTTCGGCATTCTGGTCATTGGTACCTTAGGCGCATATGAAGCCGCCCAGTATGTGATCAACGACGACATGACAGGCTTGGCCTACGCTGCCATGTGCCTTTTGGGTGGAGCGATCCTGATAGCTGTCCTCAACAACTGGCGCAACGGCGTGTACTTTTTTTTGAGCTGGCTCTTGTTCGAGGATTTTGCCCGGAAGTTCCTTGGCAATAACATGGCGATTTACTTTGCCAAGGATTTTCTGCTGCTCGTGGTGTTTATTTCGTTTGTGACCGCCTTTCGGCAGAAGGAAGTTACGATTTTCCGGCCGCCTTTTCTCATGCCTCTGTTGATCTTCATTTGGTTCGGAGGGATGCAAGTATTCAATCCAGCTTCGACCACTATCTGGTACGGCCTGATGGGTTTCAAAATATTTTTCTATTACGTACCGTTGCTTTTCATAGGCTACGCGCTGCTGAATACCGAGGCGGAGCTGCGCCGATTCTTCAAAATAAATTTGATTCTAGCCCTCATTATCATTTCCTTGGGTATCGCTCAGTCCGTCATTGGTCCAGGCTTTCTCAACCCCGCGGTTCAGGCTGAGGATATCCGTCTCCTAAGCGGAATGTATCGGGTGGCTCCCATTACTGGCCTCGCCGCCTACCGGCCTACATCCGTATTCGTCAGCGCGGGCCGCTACGCCGATTTCATCATGGTGGCCTGGATGCTGGTTCTGGGTTTCAGCGGCTATCTTCTCCTGCGACATAAGAGAGGGCGAGCTCTCGCGTTTATCGCCATTCCCATAACGGCGGCGGGAGCTTTCTTGACTTCGTCCAGAGGCTCGTTCATGTGGGGGATGATCAATGCGCTGGCAACCAGCATCGCGTTTATCTGGGGCGCCCCATGGCGGCAAGGCGAAGTGCTGCGCGTGTTCCGCTCGCTTCAGCGAGTTGCCATTGGCATCGGACTGGGAATCGTTTTGCTTTTTTATGCCTATCCGGATGCTCTCCTTTCGCGCCTCGCCATTTATCAGGAAACGCTTTTGCCAAGCAGTCCCACAAGCGAACTCGCGCATCGCACCTGGACTTACCCGATGGATAACTTTCTCGGAGCCTTTAACTACGAACGCTGGCCCTACGGCTATGGCATTGGAACAACCGCGCTCGGCGGGCAATACGTTGCGAGATTTTTTAACGTGAAGCCCCCGGTAGTCGGAGTGGAAAGCGGCTACGGCGCACTCGTTGTTGAAATGGGAATCCTTGGACTAATCCTCTGGCTGGTCATGAGCGTGGCGATTCTGTTCGCCGCTTTGAAAGTCGTCAAGAAGCTGAAGGGTACGCCCTGGTTTTCGCTCGGGTTCGCGATTTTCTGGTATGCCTTCTTTTTGCTTTTTCCAGCGACCTTTAGCGGGATTCAAGCTTACGAAGATTTTCTTTTGAACGCATATCTTTGGTTGCTGCTCGGCTTGCTCTTCCGGCTTCCCACCCTCGCTCTTTCAGCGCAGTTTGCGGCCAACGCTCCCGTAACCCAGCCTGAGCGCCGCTGGACGCGCTGACTTGCGGCTCGCGGTTGTTTCGCCGTTTGTCGACCGCCGCCATGGCACGGAACGCGCGCTTGCGGAACTACTCGAACGGCTTGCCCGCGAGTACGGCTGGGAGATACACGTCTATTCGCAAAGCGTCGAAGACCTTCAGCTAAGCGATCCTCAATCGGGGCGCTCTGCTGAATCGGGCGCGATCTTCTGGCATCGGGTTCCGTCCATTCCCGGCCCGCATGTGGCGCAATTTATCGCCTGGATGTTCCTGAATGGGTTCCTGCGAAGATGGCACACGATTTTTGGCCGCGCTCCTTACGAACTTGTTCTGTCACCGGGAATTAATTGCCTCCATCCGGATGTTGTAATCGTTCATGCGTTGTTTCATCGATTGAAGGAGTTCTCTCGGGAAGGGCATGAGAATTCTGATGCGTATTCCGTTTATTTCCGGAAGATCCATCGCCGGTTCTATTACGGGCTGCTCGCCGCACTCGAGCGCCGAATTTATACCGATCCCAAGGTCGCCCTAGCCGCGGTCTCAAAGCGCACGGCGGGTCTCCTAAAGGAGTACTTTCATAGAGAGGATGTGCGCGTCATTCCGAATGGAGTGGACACGGCGCATTTTTCTATGGCGACAAGGCTTGCGCGACGCGCCGAATCACGTCAACGGAGAAGTTTTCGTGACGAGGATTTCGTTTTGCTTCTAATCGGCAACGATTGGCGGGTCAAAGGCCTGCCGACGATTTTGGAAGCGCTGGCGGCTCTTCGCGTACTGCCGGTGCAATTGCTGGTGGTTGGGAACGATACCGCGGAGTCCTTCCGCGCGCGCGCAGTGCATCTCGGAGTGCAGGGCCGATGCCACTGGGAACAACCTCGTCAGGATGTTCTCGATTTTTACGCGGCGGCAGACGTTTACGTCAGCCCGAGCCGCGAAGATTCGTTTGGACTTCCCGTGGCAGAAGCCATGGCGTGCGGGTTGCCGGTTATTACGTCCGTATTTGCGGGCGTCGCCGACTATGTCCACGACAACGTCGATGGTTTCGTTGTGCGCGAACCGCGCGACGCGCAAGTGCTGGCCCAGCTCATTCAGCGGCTTCATGCGGATGCGGATCTGCGTCGCAACTTAGGTGAGGCCGCCGCCCGCAATGTCCTGGATTGGAATTGGGACCAGCACGCGAAGGCGACATGGGAATTCTTGGTAGGCATAGCCGCGAAGAGATCTTCTTCCCAGGATTCCTAGAAAGCCCTAGGGGATTTGATGCCGCGCGTGGCTGAAGTAAGATGCGTTCCTCATAGAAGTCGTGTACTGGCATTCCTAAGAGGTATTGGATGGCTCGAAAATTCAATCGCGGCGTAGAGATGCAGCGCAAGTACTACACGGATACGGCCGCGCAATATGAACAGATGCATCAGCACGAAGGTTCCGGCGACCCTCTCGCCAACAAGTTTGTCCACTCCATCCTTCGCATGATTGACGCTCGGTCCGTTCTCGACGTAGGTACGGCAACAGGCCGGGGTCTGCGGGATCTGAAAGAGGCATTACCGAATGGTTTCGTCTGTGGCGTCGAACCCGTGGCCGCACTCGTTGAGCAGGCAGTACAGAAGGGCAACACCGCTTGCGGGCCAGTGGTCCGAGGCAGTGGCGCGGCGTTGCCTTTTGCCGATGCCAGCTTCGATGCCGTCTGCGAATTCGCTGTGCTTCATCACGTTGCCAATCCCAACGCTATCGTCAAAGAAATGCTTCGCGTGGCGAAGAAAGCTGTGCTGATCTCGGACAGCAATCGCTTCGGGCAAGGCTCGCGAGCGGCGCGGCTTATCAAGCTCGGCCTATACAAGAGTAAGTTGTGGGGGGCGTACAACTACTTACGAACCTCCGGCAAGGGCTATAAAATCACGGAAGGTGATGGTGTCGCGTACTCTTATAGCGTTTTCGATTCTTTTGAATTGATCTCGCAGTGGGCCAACCGAATCATTTTCTATTCTGATATGAACAAAGGCACGAGTAGCTTGGCCCATCCATTGCTTAATAGCGGGGGTGTTCTTGTATGTGCTCTGAAGGAGTACTCCTAGTTTAAGGGGCTGATCTCTCTGCACGGGCGCCATTTGCTTTGGCAGCGACGGCTTTTCGCGTGGCGCCGAGCGTGAAAGCGAGCGTTTCCTTCGGGATGCTCGTGACGAACGGGCCGACCAGCCACCCAAGCCCTGTGGGAATATCGCGTGTCAGCGACGCTACCTCGCTCTGCACGTAGACTCCGCCGTCGCGTTCTTCCATCCGCCACCAAGTTTCCATACGCCACAAATAGCCGCCGTCATTCCCGGTCGGCTTTTCGCGTTCGTCGCTCTTGCTAGGATTTTCTACTTCGGCGATGCGCACCGCGGAGCTGCGGCTATGGGCTCGTCCAGGAGCGTCGCGAAAATAGCTCACCTCGTGCTCGGTGTTGAGCACCACGGTGATCACCTTGTGCCGCCGGAAGCGCAGGAACACGCGGAAGTAGTCGCCATCATGCGACTCGATCTTCGAGCGTTCCACGTCGGGTGCGTAGTAGGTTGACTGGTGATCGTAATCTTGCAGAACGCCGAGCACGTCGGCCAACTTCACGTCAGGAATGAAAACCACGCCCACCCAGTGATGAATCATCCCGCCAGGGCAGACTATGGGCTTGCCGTTGTCAAGAGTGCTGAGCTGATGAATCTGTACTTCGCCGCGCTTCAGGGCAGCGTAGGCCTCCGTTCGCTCAACTTCGGAAAGCGAATCTATCCACAAGAGTGCCGAGCCGCGCTTCAGTTGCATGTCGTTGCGTTCTTCGGTCTGGTGGATGTAACGGTCGAAGGCCGCAACCGTTTCGGTGTGCAATTCGGCAGGGGCCGGATTTGCGGCTGGAGCGGATTGCGCGGAAGAGGCGGATGCCCCAAGGAAGGCCGGCGCAAGGAGGCTAGCGGCGATGAGCCTGTCCGCCAATCGCCTCAAGTGTCGCCCGAATCGTTCACCCACAGCTAAAGACCCTCCGCAAGTTTATGATGGCGCAACTCTTGTGTAATGGAAGCAATAAACAGCAAGTGTGAACTGCACGAAGGCTGCCCATCTTTGCTCGCAACCGAGGAATGGTCTAGAAGTACTTGGAAGCCTGATTCTGAGTGTTCGAGTGCCGGTCGCTCGGAGGTCGATTAGAGAGTGGCGGGTTGGGTAGCTCGCACACGGCCCCTTGCGGAGCCGCTGTCCCCGCGCGGCCCCCAACCCGTTCTTAGAAGCCTACGCGCCGAATGTGGGGTCCTCAATGGGCCGCTAGAGCCACTGAGCGCGGTACCGTGGTCGTGGTACTAGGCCAAAGCCCTCGTTCTCGGAGCGTTCCCGTATATCTCTTTTATTTACAACAGTTTGCAGCCAGAAATGCCCTCTATCTGATTGGGAAAGGTACTAGTTGGGACCATTAACTCCGCTAAGAAATCCGCCAAGATGCCCGGTCAGCCCGACGATTGCCACGGCCAAAGTCTCGAGCCCCAGGCGAAACACCGGAAGCCCATCTGTCAACTGCCGCCTTGCGCGCAGATGATGCATTCCCCAAGCAATCCAGATGAGGAGCGTGGACATGCAACCCAAAACCAAGTGCATAAGCAGAATGCCTTTGAGTTTTTGCCCCTCAAGCTGGAACTGCCAGGCGAGGATCCCCGTGACGACTACCGGCACGGCGAAAATCGCCGCGCCCAGCAAATTGTAGTAAGCCGCCTCCGCAAGACCGCGCTTCTTGGTTTTCTGCGCGAGAAAATCAAACACGACCCCCGCAATAAACAGTGCAATGGGAAAGTGAATCAGCACCACATGCTGCGCGTGCTTCGCAAGCAAAGCGGCCCTGATGTCAAACGGGTTCAAGTTCACTCCTCCGTTTGCTGGCGATCACTGTACGACTACTTTCCCGGTCATCTTGGGATGGATCGAGCAAAAGTAGGGATACTCGCCTGCCTTCGTGAACGTATATGAAAACTTCTCGTCTGTATCGAGCACTTTGGACTTGAACACTTTGTCCGTGCTCACCACGGTGTGCGGGATGTCGTCGCGATTGATCCAGGTAACGGTTGTTCCAACCGACACCGTGATTGCCGCCGGTCCAAAAACGAAATTGTCGATTTTCACTTCCGCCGTCGAGGCGGGCTTTTCCTGCGCGCTCGCCACGAAGCTTTTATGTTTGCCGACAATTCCGCCCAGGCCTATTACCGCCAGTGCCATCAGACTTGCTACGAACACACTTCTTCTCATGATTCTTCTCCTCGTCATTCCATTTTGAGAATCTACTTGCCGATTTGCTCGTGCGTTCGCGTCTCGATCACGCCAACGTCGAGTCCACAACCGCCAGCGCATTCTTGCCGCGCACATAATTCACATCTGTGATGCCCAAGACGCTGCGCAACTGCTCGGCGGGCACTTTCATAGGTCCCGGCGAAGGTGCCTCCCCCGGCTTAGGCTGCGGGAACGCAGTGGAGCAGGCAGTGTGAAACGTGACGTTTCCCTCTACCTTTTGCATAATTTGATGAATGTGTCCGTTGAGAACGGTCACGGACCCAAACTTTTTCAAGTACGCGAGCGCCTGCGC
>Ga0070765_100001813_pt1 | contig 13211 bp, 5 predicted proteins | sample HubBroMetageWFT5_FD_71516 | JGI IMG/M metagenome (GOLD analysis project Ga0070765, IMG submission 71516) | Warmed and freeze-thawed soil microbial communities from the Hubbard Brook experimental Forest, New Hampshire - Hubbard Brook CCASE Soil... | ecosystem: Environmental > Terrestrial > Soil... | reverse complement strand
TCGGAAATAAATCCTGACCAGCGCCACATGGGCGGCGGTCAGACCCGGCTGTGATTGCGCCGCTTGTTCGATGAGCCCGGCGGCGTCCACCAACTGACCTTTGGACTCGTAACATAAACCGAGCTCCAGTTGGAGCCGCCAGTCGGATGGGTTCATACGTTGCGCGCTCTTGAGCCGTACGATGGCATCGTCTAAGTTGTCCGGTCCGGCACGGCGCAACGCCGTCGCGTAGGCGACATAGTACTCGGGATCCTTGGGATTTTCGTCAATTGCCTTGCGATAGGCACTCTCCGCCTCATCTAGCTTGCCCATCGACAAGTAGGAGTCACCAAGGACATGTTCTACCTTATCTTCGCGCGGAGGATTACCAAGTAAGAGCTTCTCCAGGACTTGTGCCGCTTCTGAGTAATGGCGCTGATTATAGTAAGCCAGTCCAAGGGCATATTGATAGTTCGGAAGGGCACCAAACTTCGTTTCCACGGATTTCAAGAAAGCAACCAGTTGTGATGGTTGCTTCAAAGCCAACAGTACCCGCACCAACCCAAAGGCATATTCGGCAGAATCGGGATTTAGTTGAACTGCTCTTTGAAAGCAGTCCGCGGCGTTCAGAAGCTTTTTTTGCTTGAGGTACATCTCTCCCAGAGCGCCATTGGCGTTCGCCTGGTTTGGGTCCATGGAGAGACTATTGATAAGCAGCTTTTCCGCAGGTTCAGGTGCCTCGTTCTCTAACAGAATAGCCGCGATCTTGCTCTGATCCGCAGGCCCCGCTGCCTTGTCTCGAATGATTTCGTCGGACTCGCGCTCCGCCGCAGCCCGCTGTCCAGTTTTCAAATAACATTCAATCAGGGCTGCCCGTGGAGAAATCCCCAGTTTCGCATCCTGCTCGAGGGCCTGTAATGGTGCAATCGCTGCGTTGTACTCGCCCGTCTTCATCAGAAGCAGACTATAGTTCTGCAAAGCGGTGGATTCTTTGGGGCGGAGCGCCAAACCAGCGCGATAGGCTTCTTTGGCCTTGTGCACCTCACCCTTTCGCCAGTACACAAGACCCAGATTGAAGTAGGTGTCCGCCTGCCGCGGAGCCAGAGCGCGAGCGCGCTCGAACGCAGTGATCGCCTCGTCCAGTTCGTTGGTCTCCACGCAACTTACCCCTAAGTGAAACCACAAAGCTCCGTCCTTAGGATCTTGCTGAACCGCCTGGCGCAGCAGCCGACGTGCTTCGGCAAAGTTGCTCTGCTCCATGGCCGCCTTGGCCTTGGTCCAGAGCAACTCTGTGGTCTCCGTTTCTTGGGCTGCAAGGCGCAGCAAATGGGCAGGTTTCCGGCCTACTCGATCGTTATTGAGAGAAATCCTCGCCGAGCAATTGATAACCAATCCCAGTGCGAGAAAACAGGAGAAGAACGGGAAGACACAGCTAGCCATTCGAGGTTCCGGAACCGCATTGTAGTCGAGCCCAAAGAGAAAACCCAGCGGGCCAGCCCAAAGCTAGCCCGCCGGCGAACCTCAGAAGTAGAACTTCAAAGCCGCTTGGCACACCCGCGCCGAACCGTAGCCGTTGTAGGTGAGCGCATTGTCGGCGGTAATTTGCCCAAAATTGGAAGTTGCAGACGGATTGTAATCGTTGTTCGGGTTGCTGAACTCCGTGCGATTGAAAGCGTTAAACATGTCCCAACGAATCTGCACCCTGTAACGTTCGCGGAAATTGAAGTTCTTCGAAACCGACAGGTCGGCCTCGTTCCACCCTGGTCCGAACATGCTATTTCGCCCCGAAGTGCCGAACGTACCCGGTGCGTTGAAGGTAAATGCGGCGCTATTGAAGTAATGGTTCAGCCAGTGGGACTTTCCACCCTGATGCACGCCCAGAGACTGGCCCGCGATTCTGTCTGCAGTGTCGGACCCAACACCCGAGCAGGAGGCATTTTTGTCTCCGCAAGGTGAGATTGGACTATTGCCTCCGTTGATCGTCAAAGCCTGTCCCGAGTGCATGACCCACAATCCACCGAGCTCCCATCTGCCGAGCACTGCATCCCCGACTTTGCCCAGTTGATGCAGCGCGGGCATCTGGTAGACAAAGGTGCTATTCCAGATGCGCGGCACGTCATAGTCGGAAATGCCATAGGCGGCGTTGGGATTGAACGGGTTGTAAATCGACCCGACGTTCGAAATGGACGCCTGCGAACTCTGATCCAGGTTCTTGGACCAGGTAAAATTTGAAGTGAACTGAAGTCCTTTGGTGAATCGCTTTTCAACCGCGATCTGCAGGGCATCGTAGTTGCCTCTGCCAATCGACTCATAAGCCAAGACAGACTGGTAGTTTGGCGAAAGCAATGGGGTTGATCCGTTGTTATTGAACTGCGTCTGAGTGCAATTCGGACCCTCCGGAGCGCAATTGAAATTCGTGGGGCTCAGCTGAATGGGAATGTGGAGGTGATCATCGTGTCTGCCAATGTAGGTAGCCGTGACCAGGAACTCGCTGCCCAAGGCGTGTTGGATACTGAAGTTCCAGGTCTTCTCCTTGCCTTGCTGGAACCCCTTGGTGAAAACCGCCTGCAGCGCCAGCGGCAGGGTAAAGGCGACATCACTGGCCGGTTGGAGACCAGGTCCAGCGAACGGAGGAAATGGATCCGCGAAGTTTGTCGGCGCGTAACAGGCGAACGGATCGGCGATGTTTAGCGTACAGTTGCCAATCTGATTGTAGTTAATGTTGTAAGCGGGACTGAAAGGAGCGTTCGCGCTCTGGTGGTTGTAGTACGAGTAGTCATAGGGGACCGCCATCAGGGCAAAAGCTCCGCGAATACTCGTTTTGGGCAAAGCCCTGGGCGCCCAGGCAACGCTCACGCGAGGCAAGAAAGTAGCCCATTGATTGTTCCACCCGCCGGCCGCCACCCCCGGGTCTCCGGGATAAACCGTGCCTAGCGGCGCGTTCGTGAAACGGGTGCTCTGTTCGCCAGGTATGAAATCCACAGTCTTTTTGTGATCCAGAGAGACCGGAGCGATCTGCGGTTCCCAGCGCAGGCCGAGATTCACCGTCAGGCTCGGGGTCAGCTTGATGCTATCCTGCCCGAACAAGGCTAAATTGAAAGCACCGTACTTGTTGTATTCGCCACCGGAAGCCTGGACATTGTTCGGCAGGCCCAGCAGGAAATCCGCGTCCGAGTCACCAGTAATCGAACCGTTGAAGGAGAGGCCCGGGTCGCCCTCCCAGGTCGCTTGTTCAAGTCCATACTGCGTGAGGATACTTCCGCCAGCCGTAATGGTGTGCTTGCCCTTGTTCCAAGAGATCGTGTCCGCGAAATTCCAGTTGTGACGCCCCTGGATCACGGGGATTTCTGACACGAAGAAGCCGTTCGTGCCAAACCATCCGAACCATTGACTGGTGGTGTTCAGATTCGATCCAAGATCCTTAAAGCTCAAGGGAGCCAGTCCCGGAATCGACGAGGTGTTGTTCTTGTGATAGCCCCCGGAAAAATTGTTGACCAAATTGGGGTTTATCGTCCAAGTATGGGAGACCACGACGTTCAAGGCGTGACCGAACCAACCACGGGAATCGCCGCTCGCAGCCAGCAGATCTCCACCCCCCCCGTAGCCCGGCCGGTTGTAGTTGTCGTAAAAAACTCGTCCCGTTAATCGCTGGCGGCTGGAGATGTTGTAATCGGTGCGAATGGTGAATTCGCGCGACCAATCGTCCTTGATGACACCATTTACCAGGTACTGGCCATTGGCCGCATCGGTATGCGGAATCATGCTCTCAACCTTCAAGGCAAATGGTGAAAACGTCGTCGGATCTATCTGGTTGCCGAGGTAGGCATTGGCGATGGAGTGGTCGTCCCAGGTCTTATAGATCTGGTTGATGACATTTCCCCCCGAATCGCGGTCATTGCAAATGCCAGCGGTAAATCCGCTGCCGCATATCTGAGAGAAGTCACCCGCAAGTTCGCGGTTGTTCGGCACGAACGAGTTACCTTCGGACGAGGACAGCAGCTGCCTTGTGAGCTGCAGATTGCCGAAGATGAACAGCTTGTTTTTGATAATCGGACCGCCGATGGATCCGCCGAACTGATTCCGCTTCAGCGGGTCGGCCTGGTGTGTGAAGTAGTCGGTGGCATTGAAATCGTTATTGCGCAGAAACTCGAAGGCGTTGCCATGCCACTGGTTCGTCCCCCCCTTGGTGATGACGCTGACAACGGCACCGGCGGTGTAGCCATACTGCGCATCGAAGTTATTGGTGAGGACGTGGAACTCTTCCGTGGCATCCGCATTGGGAAACGGATCCGCCGTCTGGAAGTAGTTATTCATCGCAACCAGCCCGTCGAGTTGGTAGTACACGCCGCCCATTCGGCTGCCGTTCACCGAGGCGGCGGTCTCGGAGGGGAACCCACTGCCCGGTCCGGGCGTATTGAAGTTCGTAACCTGATTCGCATCGATCGCGCCGGGAGCCAAAGCTACCAGGGCCGCGGGATTTCGACCGTTCAACGGCAGCTCCGTGATGGTCTTCTCATTAATTGTCTGGCCCACCGACCCGGTCGTGGTATCGACCGCCGTAGCATTGGCCTGGACTTCGATCCTCACGCTTTCTGAGCCCGGCTTCAGGGTAAAGTTCACCGATGCCACCTGGTCGGCGTCCAACACCACTCCACTCTGCGTCTCCGTCGCAAAACCGTGCTTGACCACGGAAACGTCGTACTTGCCCGGAGGCAAGAAGGGAGCGGAGTAGTGACCATCGCTGGTGGTCGCCAGCTTGGTGACCGAACCCGTAAGCACGTTGGTCATGGTGACCTGAGCGTCAGAAATCAACGCCTGGCTTGGATCCTGAACCGTCCCGTTGATGGTGCCCTGGCCCCCCTGGCCGAAAGCGGTGGAAACGGAAAAGAGACAGAGCGCACACGCGTACAACACTTGCGGCACACGTTTCATGGTGGTTTCCCCCCACAGAGTGGGGAACAAATAGCATGGGCCATCGGAGGCTGTCAATAAAATAATACAAAACCTAGTACTTCGTTCTGCAATGTGGAACCAAATCTGCGCTTGCAGAGCTCCAATCAGTAGCTTCTCAGATCGCCCCGAACAGGGCCCCGTGGTTCCTACTCAATTTTGGAACTATGTTCTGAATCATTGACACTGACTGCCTTCCTATTGATAATCCAGTGCGGTTCCAATCGCCATGCAGCTTTATCCAGGCGCCTACCAGATCAGTTCCATCTACAAAGACGGTCGATTCCTGTTTCAGTACCTGCTGGTCGGAGAGCGTGTCCTTCTTGTCGACAGCGGAATTGCTGAAACACCCGGAAACTCGATTTTCCCCTATATGGACAAGCTCGATTTGAACCCAGAGCGATTGACCATGGTGATCACCACCCATCCAGATCTGGACCATCAGGGGGGCAATTCAGCGATCCGCGAGAGCGCACCCGGGGCGATACTGGCCTGTGGCGAAGCCGACCGTCATCTAGTAGAGGATCCTGGCTGTCTGTTTCGGGAGAGATACAACTTCCTGCGGGATGAACATCGTGTTGGCATGGGAGACGAAATCCCCTCAGACGCGGCAGCCGTTGTCGGGTGGACATCGGTTTCCGTGGAGGAGAGCGGATCGCCATCGACAATGGCTGGGATCTGGAGGTGCTTCATGTCCCGGGACACTCGCACGGCCACTTGGCCTTGTACGATGCGGCCCATAAGACCGCATTCGTCAGCGATGCCATCCATGGACGCGGCTGCCCCAAAGCGGACGGCAGCATGGGAATTCCTGTGACCTATTTCTACATCGATCTTTATCTCTCAACTTTGACTTATTTGGAAGGTCTGCTACTTGAGCACCTGCACACCGGCCACTGGCCGAGCATGCAGGGAGATGAAATTCTTGATTTCTTCAACGATTCTCGTAAGACGGTGGAAATTCTTGACCGCAAGATTGTTCGTACGCTGAGCCAGTCGCGCGCAGGACTGACCCTGAGTGAACTGATGGACGCCGCCATGGAGGTGTTTCCGGAGTGGCCAGCCAGCACCCGGGCATTGTCCGCTTTTCCGGTGAAAGGGCATCTCGATCGCCTGATAACCGGCGGTCAGGTGCGCATCGATCGCCAACCTTCTCCTCCGCGCTGGGAGATTGCTTGAGCGATTCGAGCGTCGCTTTTGGTACTCAGCGCTAAGGTTCGGGCCGCTCTGACAGGAATCTATCGAGTTCCATCCAAATCATGCTTCGCGAGGCAAAGATGATACCTCCCTCCTCGGTTCATGCGCGATCTGCAAAACTCAACCGAATCTTGGTCCTCTGCGCCCGGCGTGCACGCGCTGGATATCTGGCGCAGATAGCTCTGTCTGCACTCTTTTGCCTTTCCTGTGCGCGCGCCCAGCAAGTGGAAAACGGACTCCTGCACGTGGGTGGATTTCGCTGCGCCAGTCTCCAACCACAGGGAAACGATCCCGGCCTGGATCTGTACCGGACCGGCTACTGGAACTACACCGGATTCCGTATGGAAGTCTGGAGAAGACTGGGCATTCCTTTCTGGTACCGGAAAGGTACGGGGGTCGTGCGGGTGGCAGGAGAAGGCTGGCGTCCTGAACTGGGGAACGATATTTCCAGCGCGGCAGCGGGCGGAAAAGTTGTAGAGGAGATTGAAGGCGGAGTCGTAGAGAGCAAGACGGCGGTCGATCCCCATGAAGAGGTGGAGCGTGGGGCGGCAAATGCCATCGACCAGGACAAGTCGAGTTCGTGGCAGCCTTCTGACGACAAGCGTCGCGGCAAGCTCACCGTCACTTTCGCAACCCTGGCGCGCGTCCATGGGATTCGCTTTTTGTCAGATATCGGTCCTGGTTACACTCCCCGCGACTATTCGGTGGGCCTGATTTTGCCGGACGGGTCGGCCAGAGAAATTGCTTCGATCGCAGCGGAATACTCAATGGGCGGTACGTGGCGGGAATTTCCGGTCGCAGGAATCGAAGCCAAAGGCATCTATATCGACGTTCGCTCTTCGAGCGATGGCAAGCGCTCGCCAGCCATTACCGAGTTTGAGGCAAAGGGAGAATTCGTAGGAGATCCCAAACTTGCGACCTATCCGGCCCGGGAAGTGGTCCCGATGGGCGGGTACGCCGGTCGGGAACTGCACTTCATCGGCAATGTCGGGTCGGGTTTTCCGGTTGCGCCCGACGTCGAAACTCCCGTCGGGGACTATGTTATCCGTTACGCCAACGGGCAAAGCGAAAACGTCCCCTTGGTCGCTGGAAAGAATGTGGCGGATGTCCACTATGGCCATTTCGTCCCCGACGCCGAGTTCGCATTCGGGCTCAAGCCCTACGATCCTTCCCCAGGAAAGACGGCGTATCACCTGAACGAGCAGCTGCCGGTCGAAGTCAACAGTCAATTCATGATCTTCAACCATCGTCTGGAGCATGCGGATTGGCCGATTCAATCTGTGGAATTCCGTTGCACGCGGCCGAAGACCAGCCTGGTGCTGGCAGCCGTCACTCTGGAGCAAACCGGTCCTCTTATTAACCCTCTCTTCTACAACGGGAAGATGGTCCGACCCTATCCGGAAGACACTCCTGCTGCCCCACCGTCTCCGTTGGAGGCAGGGAAGGACCGCTCGCGCGAGATTTCTCTGGACGGAACTTGGAACTATCGAACGGACCCAGGAAACGCAGGCATTCGCAAGCAGTTCTTCAGCCCGTCCTACGATGCGTCTGCGTGGAAAACCATGCCGGTGCCATCGCAGTGGTTTGTACAGGGTCTCGATTATCACGGCGTGGTGTGGTTCCGGCGCGAGGTTCAGGTGCCGGCATCATTTCCCGGTTCGGTGGCCGAGCTTCACTTTGGCGCCGTCGCTTACGAGGCCAGTGTGTGGGTAAACGGCGTTTACGTCGGACGGCACATCGGACCTTACACTTCTTTCAAAATCGACCTCCCCTGGGCACTGCACAAAGGAGCGGCAAACCTGGTAGTAGTTCGTGTGGATTGTCCGCTTGATCCGGGTTACGAGAGCTACAAAACCTTGGTTGAAGGCAACACGATGGACGACATCATCATGCCCTATGGACGCGAAGGTTCAGTGGGGGGAATTTATCGCTCGGTGGTGCTACGCGGTCGTGGGGACTCAGGCATCGACGAGCTTTGGGCCACCACTGAGCTGAGTCAGGACTTGAAGCGCGCCGACGTCACGGTGAAGCTCAATTTGAAAAGCGCGACCCCAGGCGGAAAAGCTGAAATCCGTGCGACCCTGACCGAGCCTGAGCACACGGGATCTACGGCGCGCAATTTTACGGCGAGCAAACAGGTGAAACTGGATTCCGGACAGATCGCCGTGGAATTGCCGCTCAGCATCGATAATCCATTGCTGTGGTATCCCTGGGAGCAAGGCACACCCTACCTGCACGTCCTGAAAGTCGAAGTCTTGCGCAACGGAGAACTTTCCGACATGCAATTCAGTCGTGTGGGACTGCGGAAGGTGGAGTTCAGTGAACAGGACCATTACGTGTTGATCAACCATCACCGAATCTTCCTGAAGGGAATCCTGAACGATGATATCCATTGGAGATCCCTGATGGACCGCCGCGGCTATGCCCAGCGGGTCAAGATGCAGAAGGAAGCAAACATCAACATTATCCGCATGATCGCTCACCAATCGGGCGACGACATGTATGACCTGTGCGACGAAATGGGCATGATGATCTGGCAGGAAATGCCGTTACAGTGGGAATACTCGCGCTCGAGCCCGATCCGTGAAGAAATCCTTGGTGTAGTGCGCGACACGCTCGTCCAGACCCGTCCCCATGCCTCCATCGTCGGATGGTCAGCCTGGAATGAAGGAGGACAGCCCGATTTTTCGGACCGGATTACCGCTGTGATTCGCGCGCTGGATGGCACCCGACCCCTGACTCGCGCCTCCGGCCACGGCGAATTCGATGTCCACATCTATCCCAACATGACCGATAGTCTGCAGCGGCGAACTTCTCTGTGGACTGGCCTGAAGTTGAACTTCGTGAGTGAAACCGGATCGTATGGATTGTCTTCCGAACAGGCCGTTCGCGAGATGGCCGGCGACAATTATCTTCAGTTCGATTCCGTCGATCCTATCTGGGACAATTTTGATTCGTACCGATGGTCCGACGACCCGGTTTTTCCCGACGCACCGAAACCCGCCGCCTGGCCGAGGGAAAAAATCCGCCAGTATTTCCTGGCGAAGATCCGACCGAGCGAGCGCTTTTACGCGCAGTACCACAAATTCCAATATGAAAATGCGCGGGCTCAGCGCTTTGACCCAACCACTGCGCTGATTCACTGCCGGTTCGACGACGCATACCCGCTCGCCTACTCCGGAGCGCCCGTCAGCTTCAACGGCCGCCCTAAACCGGCGTATTTCGCCATCCAAAACGCCAACCGGGCCGTGCTTCCCATCCTGTTTTTCGATTTCGAGGGCGCAAAGGATCTCCGCGTGGTGAATGACTACTGGTTCCGCAGTTGGAAAGGGGCCAAGTTGACCTATCGCTTGCGCACGCGCAACGGCAAAGTCGTAGTCGATTTGACTCGTACTTTCGACCTGCCGGCCGATTCTACTGTGCCCGTCATCGAGCGCAAAGACACCGGAGACGCGTGGCACGTACCTGGCGGATTTTTTGCCGACCTGGCCATCTACGACACCGCTGGCCAACTTCTTTCCGAAAATCACTACGATTTCACGGACGAAGAGGTTCAGACCTTCCTCACATCGGTTTATCCACTGGCACCGGTGAAGCCGGCAAATGCCGTCGTCCTCACGGCGGATGAAGCGACTGTAGTCAAGAATCTCCAAAGGCAGGCGAGCGAAGGTGGCGCCTATAGTCACGAACTTCTGAAAGCTACTCCTGGCGGTGACAAACCCGAGTTTGAGTTCACAGCAAGCGTGCCGGAAAGCAGCAACTATTACATACGCGTGTCGGCCAACTCGGGGAAAGCGGCACACCAATTCCGTCTGACCATTGACGGCCGGGAAGCATCTCTGGAGAAGTACGAGACTCTCAACCCGAACGAACACCTGACCCGTGATGTCTATTCTACGCCTGACATTTCCTGGTATCCCGGATGGACCGCGCGTCTGAACAAAGGCCAACATCATCTTGTTTTCAGCGTTCCGGGCGACGGCGCCACACCCGATCTGCTGTTCGACGCCGTGGCGCTGCAGAGGTACCAGGAGTTGCCGGATCCGTTTTACATTCCGGGCATTCGGGATCTGAAGGCCGAAGCGGAGGTTGGACAGTGAACCGGCACGGTTAAAAGCTCGCGCAGAAGAGGATGACATGAAAACTGCCATGCGCATCGCTGTGGAGAGGGTGTACCGTGCGAAAACGTCCTCCCTTTCCGCAACCGTGACTGGAATAGTTGGCGCATGCCAGACGGGCCGGAAGTCCTGGTGTCGGAGGAGTTTCGCAGTCACTCGCGATAGAAATCGCGATATTTTGCTCTGTCGCAAACCGATTTGAGCACGCCTCCCGGCCGACGTATGCCGAAGACAGCTATTTCTTTGACGCGATCATTGCTCAACCACCCATCGTGAATAAGCGTTGAACCCTGAGGACAACCTCGAGGAATTCAACAGGCTCGAGGAGCAGGGGCTCAGGATCTCAAGCAATTGCGCGAGGTCGCGTCTTCCGCCGAGGCCAGCGGGCGCGGTGGTCATCAGGAGCAGCGTAGGAACGGCTTGCGGCGATAGCGGGCAAGTCCCGGGCGTCTCGATACACTCCCGGGGTAATCTCCTGCGCCCCTCTGATGCGCCGGAACTAGACACTCGCTACCAAAGGATCCAGTAGATCAGGATGGTAAGGGCCGTGAGAACCGCCAGCTGCAATCGCCAGTCACGAATTCCCCGGAAGCCTTCTTTCTCCATCTTCCAACTGATCGTGAGCTTCTCCAAAGCGGCGGGGTCGGTTTTCTTGGTAAAGGATGACACTGCGAACATCACCGTTACGCAGGCAATCGATCCCCACAGGCCTCGGTAGGAATAGTTCAGCGTCAGTTTAGTGTGCAACCAGGGGAACAGCTTCGTGCCTTGTGCCGATCCAATTAACTGATCCGTCACAAATAGAGTCGCCAAGCCGCAGCCCACGACGACCGAAGCAAGGGCGCCCATGACCGTAACCCGTTTACTGAGGATCCCGAATACAATCGCAGGCGCAACCGGCATGATCAGGTAGATAGATATCGTCTGGAGATATTTGTAGAGCCCGTCCGGCGTCTTATAGATCGCGTAGGCGGCCATGATGCCGAGTAAAGTGGCGAAGAGAATTACGACTCTTCCGAGTAACACCTGCGCCCGCTCGCTGGTTCGCGGGCGAAAATGCAAAATGAAGTCGCGGACTGTCAGGGTAGATACCGAGTTCATGACGGACAGGGTTGAGCCAATCAGAGATGCGAGTAAGGCGGCGAGGACCAGGCCACGAATTCCGGTGGGCAGCAGTTCATTGAGCAATGTTACGAATGTAGTTTTGCTTTCCCGTCCGGGAAACAGTGCCAGGGCGATGACTCCCGGCAAAGCGAAGATAAACACTGGAAAAAGCTTCAGCAAAGTGGTGAACATGCCTCCCCAACGCGCCTGATCAATGTCGCGCGCACCCAGCACACGTTGCACGTTCACCTGATCGACACCCCAATAGAAGATTCCGCCATAGAAGGCTGACAGGATGACTCCCCAGAAAGGGTAGTTGGGATCGTCATAGGGTTTTGCAATGTGCATAGCCAGCGGCGCCCGCAAGACCAGGTTGTGCCACCCACCCACATGATGCAATCCGATGAGTGCCATCAAACTACAACCGAGAACGATGATCCCGGTCTGAATCGAATCCGTGTATGCGATGGCGGTAAAGCCGCCGACGATGGTCACGCATGCGGCGACCACTCCCATAATCCAAACTACAGTCATCACGTTCCACCCGGTTATTCCTCGCAGCACAAGCGCGCCTGCATAAAGGTGAAACGCCATTTTGGTTGTAATCGAGATTAACAGCATCAAACCGGAGAACAGGACCCGCGCGGCAGGATGATAACGCTTCTCGAGAAATTCAGGTGTCGTGAAAACTCGATTACGAATATAAAACGGGTAGAGAAACGCAGCGGCAAAGCCGACCGTGATACAGGTCGTCAACTCGACAGTCCCTGCGGATAAGCCATAGCGGTAGGAATCTCCCGAGAGTCCGACCAGGTGTTCAGCGCCAATGTTGGTTGCAAATAGTGACGCACCCACCAAAGGCCATGACAGACTGCGGTCAGCCAGGAAGAAATGAGAGCTATCGACAGATGCTTTTTTGCGGACCGCAAGGTATAGTCCCAGGAAAATGCTGAAACTCAAGACACTGAGGCAGACGCACCAATCGATGACAGCCAGCGAAATGCCCATATGCTTCCGCCCCGCACCTTTCCTTCTTGGCCTTTTTAGCTCGGATCACAAAACGCAACGCGTGACTACCGGTCAGGTCTCCCTGCCGTTGCGATGCCAAAAGCAGAGATTGTCGACACCTGCCCTCTGCCGAATCAGACGAGAGCATGTTTAAACTTCGCGTCCGGATCAAACGGGTGAGCGGTTGGCACCGCGGGATTGCCGAGCCTAACACTGCGGCAGTGCGGCACCATCGTACCGTTGGCTCCCAGTTCAAGGACCTCGATCGGTCTGGCGCACCCCCGTCTGGAATCCTCACCCTCAGATCCGTGCCAGTGGCACGATACGGCAACGACAAACCGCTGACTTGCTTCCCGCTCCTTCGACCAACTACGGCTCTGTAACACGGTGAATCCCCGCCAGGCGGAGGAACTCTTCATTGAGCAGTTTCTTCGGACTCGACTGTTTGTCACCGCGTCCTCTCATCATTCGCCAGGTCGAGTTTCTTCGGCGAATCCGTCGCTCCTCAATCTTGGCAAAACCCGCCGGCGGTTATGCTACTACAGCAACTCACGGGTTCGGATATGAATCCGGACTCCGGAATGGAAACGTTATGAATCCACAACTGGCTCGTATAATGACAGGCCACAACGCTCCGTGACGTCAAGACTGCCCGATCACCCAGGCGACTTGAAATCCGTCGCCGACCGTCGTTGGCCGGCTCGACTACGACTCCGCGAGGATTCCCGGCGCGCAACTAAGTTACCCAATGAGCCTTCTCCACGATAAATCCTCCCGGCTGGGGCGAGATCAGCCGCACGCTGGATGATCAGCACGTTATCCGCTTTGAAATACAAGCACCATTTCCGCTTCGGC
>Ga0070765_100001809_pt1 | contig 13218 bp, 12 predicted proteins | sample HubBroMetageWFT5_FD_71516 | JGI IMG/M metagenome (GOLD analysis project Ga0070765, IMG submission 71516) | Warmed and freeze-thawed soil microbial communities from the Hubbard Brook experimental Forest, New Hampshire - Hubbard Brook CCASE Soil... | ecosystem: Environmental > Terrestrial > Soil... | reverse complement strand
TCGCGCAGATGGGCCTGATCGGCGTCTAGAACATCCTGGGCGTTGTCGTCAACCGCGATGCCTCAGCCACCGGTGATTACTACGGCTATTTCGCAAAGACCAATGCCGCCCTGACGGCGGGCTTGGCATGACGCGCGTCACGGTCGTCGTTCCCGCGTATAACGAAGGCGAGACGTTCGCCGGCGCGCTCGTCACCATCGCGGATTACTTTTCAAAGCATCGCGGCGGCGGTTACGATTTCAACTATTTGATCGTCGACGACGGAAGCCGCGACGAAACCTACGCCGTCGCTTCAACCTTCGCCGGCAGGCGCAGCGACGTTCGCGTCTTGCAGCACGATCGCAACCGCGGCCTGGGTGCTGCGCTTCGCACCGCATTTGCCGCGATCGATTCGGATATCGCGGTGGTCTTAGACGCCGACTTGAGCTACACGCCCGCGACCGCAATGGAGCTGATCGAACAGCTCGAACGCGAAGGTGCGGACATCGCTCTGGCATCCGCCTACGCGCATGGCGGCAACGTGACCAACGTGCCGCTGGTGCGGCGCATTTTGAGCCGGGAAGCAAACCGGCTGCTATCGCTGGCGACCTGCGGCCGGTTCGCGACGCTCACGTGTATGGTGCGCGCTTATCGAGTGGAAGCGCTGCGCCGGCTAACGTTCGCGAGCAATGGCATGGATTCGGTCGCAGAGATGCTGCTCGATGGGCTGCGCAAGCAGATGCGTGTCGTCGAGTTGCCCGCAACGCTTTCCTGGAGCGAAGAGCGGCGCGAGGCAGGGGGACGTTTCCGCCCGCTGAGCGCGATCCGCCGCATCGGGGCTACGTGCCTTATGGCGTGCCGCTACCGTCCGGCGCTATGGCTTGCCCTGCCCGGACTCTTTCCCGGACTGCTGCCGCTATCGGTGGCAACCCTTCTCATCTTGCGCGTGAATGGTCCGACGCTCGCAATCGGCACGACGACCGTCGTCGTGGTGCAATACTCGAGCCTCGCCCTTTTCAGCGGGCAGCTCGCCGCATTTTTCGGACGCCGCCTTTATCACCGCCATCACCCAAACGGAGTAAACAATGGCTATAACGTTCCCAGCCGCTCGGTCTAGAACGCTTCCATCCGATCAGGATGCGTCGGGCAGGACGCTCGGCGCTGAAGAGATCGCCGCGGTTTCCGCGGCCCTGCGCAGCGGCACCCTGACGAGCACGAAAGGCACCTTCGTTGCTCAACTCGAGTCGCGGTTTGCGTCGATGCTCGGCGTGAAACACGCGTTCGCCTGCGCCTCGGGGACCGCCGCGATCCATTGCGCGATCGCCGCGATCGACCCGAATCCAGGTGACGAGATCATCACGACTCCGATCACCGACATGGGAGCGCTGACGCCGATCCTCTACCAGGGCGCCATCCCGGTGTTCGCCGATGTCGATCCCTTGACGTGCAACGTGACCCCAGCGAGTATCGCCGAACGAATCAGCTCTCGCACGAAGGCGATTATCGTCACGCACCTCTTCGGCAATCCTTGTGACATCGACGGAATCGTGGCGGTCGCCAATGCGGCGGGAATCCCGGTGATCGAAGATTGTGCGCAGGCGTTTCTAGCGGCAAGCGACGGTAACTTCGTTGGAACGGTCGGCAAGATCGGCTGCTTCAGCTTGCAACAAGGAAAACACATCACCACCGGCGAGGGCGGTCTGGTCGTCACCAACGACGACGACCTCGCGCGCCGCATCTACCTTTTTATCAATAAGGCCTGGGGCTACGGCGATCCCAATCCGGATCACTATTTCCTCGCCTTAAACTACCGCATATCGGAACTCTGCGGCAGCGTCGCCTGCGCGCAACTCGACAAACTACCGACGGCCGTCGCCCGCCGGCGGATGCTCGCCGAGCTCTTGAACGCACGGCTGAGCACGGTCGAGGGTCTCGTGACGCCCGTCGTACGCGAAGGCGCGCTGCACAGCTATTGGAAGTACTGCGTCCGCTTGGCCGAGCCGCTTCCGGTCGACGCCGTCGTCGAAGTAGCGAAGCTGCTGCGCGAACGCGGGATCGTAAGCGCTCCACGTTACATCGTGAAGCCGGCGTTCATGTGCGACATTTTCCAGAAGCGCAAGACGTTCGGGACCAGCGGTTTTCCCTTCACGCTGGCAACTCCGGAAGCGCTCGACTACCGGCTCGAACGCTATCCCGGCACCGTCGAGGGCCTGGAGCGGCTACTCGTCGTGCCGTGGAACGACCGTTACAACGAGGATGACGTCGACTACGTCGGCGACGCCCTCATATCTGCGGTCGCGAGCGTCGGCCTGAAGCGGGCATCATGAACATGTTGCGCTTTGCAGTAATCGGTACCGGCGCGATCGCTCGCGCCTACGAAACGGCCTTCACCTCGCTGAACGAGGCCACGATCGTGGCCGCGACCGACACCAACGAAATCGCGGCAAAGGCCTTCGCGCAGCGGAATGGCTGCGCAGCCTACTCCTCGGTCCACGAGCTCTTGCGCCACGCGCAGTTTGATGCGGCCGTCGTTTGCACGCCTCCCGCAACGCACGAAGCCGTCGCCTGCGCCCTTTTGCAGAGCGGCAAGCACGTGTTGTGCGAAAAGCCGCTGGCGATCAGCTCCGTGCAAGCGCGTCGGATGCTGGAATGCGCGAGGCGCCATGGGGCCTTGCTCACGATGGCCTCAAAGTTCCGCTACGCTAGCGACGTTCGCCGGGCTCGCGAGCTCGTGATGGAGGGCGTGATCGGCGACCTCGTGTTCGTCGAAAACGCATTTACGTCGCACGTCGACATGAGCAGCCGATGGAACTCAGACGCCACGATCAGCGGCGGTGGAGTGCTCATCGACAATGGAACGCACTCAGTCGACATTCTTCGGTATTTCCTTGGGAATCTCTGCGACGTACGGGTCGTGGAAGGGCGCCGCATGCAAGGTCTCTCCGTGGAAGACACGGTGCGGTTGCTGGTTCACAACGAACAAGACGTGATTGGCTCCGCAGATCTCTCATGGAGCATCGACAAGGAGATGGACACCTTCGTACGCCTCTACGGAAGCCGAGGCACGATTCTCGTCGGCTGGAAAGAATCGCGGTTGCGCCGGCGCGGCGAATCCGAATGGCAAACCTTCGGCGCGGGATACGACAAGATCCAAGCCTTCCGCGACCAACTCGCGAACTTCTGCGGCGCGATAACCGGTAACGAACGGCTGCTGATCACCCCGATCGACGCCTTGGCCTCAGTCGAGGTCGTACAAGCTGCCTACGCGGCCCTGGAGTATGCTCGGTGGGAGCGTATCGCCGGTCGCGCGTCGCTTCAAGCCGAGGCCTCTTAGTGGCGGCTCATCCAACCGCGGTAATCGAGCCGGGTGTCTCCATCGGCCGTAATACCGCCATTTGGGACCACGTCCACGTTCGCCATTCGACTCGAATCGGCGAAGAGTGCATCATCGGCGGGAAGACGTACATTGCCTACGGCGTCGTTATCGGCGATCGCGTCAAGATCAACTCGTTCGTCTACATCTGTACGGACGTCACGATCGAGACGGGAGTCATGATCTCTGCCGGCGTCGTCTTTACCAACGATCGCTTCCCGCGCGCAACCACGCCCGACTTGAAAACCCTGCTCTCGTCGGATCCCGACGAAAGCACGCTCCCGACGCGGGTTCGCGAAGGGGCGACGATTGGCGCGCAGGCCACGATCGGTCCCGGTCTGACCATCGGCCGTTTCGCCATGGTCGGTATGGGATCGGTCGTGACGCATGACGTTCCCGACCACGCGATCGTCTGCGGGAACCCCGCCAGAATCGTCGGATACGCTTGCGCCTGCGGCGAAAAATTGGTAGCGGCAGTGCCGAGTGCCGCGGTCATGTCCTGCGTCATATGTAACGCCCGTTATTCCATTGACGGCTCGGCGATGGCCGAGCCGATGACCGCCTAGCCATGCGCTTCGGCGTCGTCGGCGGCGGGCTGCTCGGAATGACGACGGCCTGGAATCTCGTCAAAGCCGGACATCAAGTTACGATCTTTGAGGCCGCCGCCGACTGCGGCGGTCTGGCCTCGCCCTGGCAGTTGGGGGACGTCGTCTGGGACCGGCACTATCACGTTACGCTCTACAGCGATCTCGCGTTACGCGCGCTATTGGGCGAACTCGGCCTGGAAGATGAGTTACGTTGGGTGACGGCGCAGACGGGGTTCTACGTCGACGGCGCGATGAATCCGTTCTCGGGCGCACTCGACTACCTGCGCTTCCCGCCGCTCTCCCTGATACAGAAGTTCCGCTTGGGAACCACGATTCTGAAGGCCTCACGGATCACGGATTGGCGCCCACTCGAACGCGAAACGGCAGTCGAGTGGCTCACGCGTCATTGCGGCCGCGACACAGTCGAACGAATCTGGCTGCCGCTGCTGCGGGCCAAGCTTGGACCAAACGCCGAGCGAGCCTCAGCAGCCTTTATCTGGGCGATCATCGCGCGGATGTACGCCGCGCGCCGAACCGGCAGCAAGCGCGAGCTCTTTGGATACGTGCGAGGCGGTTACCAGCGAACGTTGCAGCGATTCGAGCGGGAGCTACGGCGGCGCGGCGTCGAGATCCGTACTTCGTGTCCGGTCAAGCGAGTAGAGCCCTTTGCGGACGGCATCGCCATCGCCAGCGACTCCAAGGTGGATCGCTTCGACCGGGCGATCGTCACGCTCGCGCCGCCCTTAGCGGCACGTTTATGCCCGACGCTGACTGCACAGGAACGCACCCTTTGCCTGGGCGTCGAGTATCAGGGCATCCTCTGCGCTTCGTTGCTCCTGGATGCTCCGCTCACACCGTACTACATCACGAACATTGCCGACGGGAGCGTGCCGTTTACCGCCGTCATCGAAATGACGGCCCTGGTCGATCGCAGCGAGCTCGGCGGAAAAGCGCTGGTTTATCTTCCCAAATACGTTACCGGAAACGATCCCGCATTCGCACTGGAGGATGGCGCCATCGAAGACTTATTTTTGAGCGCCCTGGGGCGCATGCACCCGACGTTCTCGCGAAAAGACGTGCGGGCGTTCCGCGTCTCGCGAGTGCCCTACGTCTTTCCGATTCCAACACTCGACTATTCGCACCGGCTGCCGCCGACGCGAACCGCGACGCGCGGCCTCTTCATCGCGAGCAGCGCGCATATCGTCAACGGAACGCTTAACGTGAACGAGACCGTCGGCCTGGCAAATCGGGTGACTGCGCAGCTCCTAGCAGAGCCGGTGAGCTCGCCTGACGCGGCGGTCGCATGAAGGCCGCCCTCTCGCTCGACCTGGACAATCAATGGTCGTACATGAAGACGCATGGAGATCCGGCATGGCAGACGATGCCGTCGTATCTCAATCTGCTCGTTCCGCGCATACTCGAGATTCTCGATCAGCTCAACCTCCGAATCACCTTTTTCATCGTCGGCCAGGACGCGGCAATGCCGATGCACGCCGACATCCTCGCCGAAATCGCCCGGCGCGGCCACGAGATCGGCAATCACTCGCATTATCACGAGCCGTGGATGCACCGGCGCAGTGCTACGGCTATTGATGATGAGCTTGCCCGCGCCGAGGCGAGCATCGAGAACGTCACCGGTCATCGTCCGCGAGGCTTTCGCGGACCCGGTTTCACGCGATCGACCACGATTTTAGAGACGCTCGTCCGGCGTGGATATGCCTACGATGGGTCGTCGCTGCCGACGTTCATTGGGCCACTCGCGCGCGCCTACTATTTCCGCAGCTCCAAACTCGGGCCGGAGGCGATGCGCGAGCGTGAGGATCTGTTTGGGAGCTTTAGCGACGGGTTGCGGCCAAATCGCCGCCACGCCATTGCGCTGTCAAACGGATCGATCGTCGAAATGCCGGTCACAACGTTTCCGCTGCTGCGGGTTCCCATCCACATCAGTTACGTCGTCTACCTTGCGATGGTCTCGCCGTCCGCAGCGCTCGCCTACTTTCGTGCGGCTTTGCTCGCGTGCAAGCTCTCGCGCACGGAGCCTTCGATCCTCCTCCATCCACTCGACTTTCTGCACGGCAGCGAATGCCCCGAATTGGCATTCTTTCCGGGAATGAACCTCGATTGGAGTGTTAAACGGCACGTCGTCGTGGAGTCTATCCGCATGCTGGCAACCCTTTTTGAGGTCGTCCCAATGCGAGAAATGCTTGGTCGGGAACTTCTTTCAACGGTAAATCGTTGTGGAGAATATGGCATGTCGGGTTAACCCGTAGTAAGAAATGACTACGCAAGGAGCGTTGTGCCGGCAGGCGACCGTACGATAAGATAGTGCCTTCGCGATGGAGATGCAACGAAGGCCGCGGCTTGAATAGCAGCCGCATCGAGTCACTTCTTTCCCGGCTGACGAAGCCCGCGCGCGGAGCGGGCTGGGTGCTTGGGGTCTTCGCCCAAGAGGGCGACCTTCTCGACTTCGCAACCTCAAACGGTCAAATCGACCGCCGGCGCGCACTCGATATGCTCGCAGCAGTGCCGGTGCCCTTATCGGCCGGCTCGGTGATGCTCAAAGTCACCGGCGATGACGGCAGGATTGCAAACACGCTATTTGCCTCGACGATGCTCGATGCCGCGAGGTACCTCGCACTAGTGGTCGTGCGGCCGCTCACCAATGACGCTGCCTGGTCGAAGATCTCGCAGAACGTCAAGAGCGTTGCCTCCCGGATCGCCGCTGCGATTGCATCCGAATCCATTCCCAGCGCCGACGGCCGGCGCGTCTCCACCTCTCCGAGCGAAGAGTGCGCCTTCTATCTCTTGACTCAAGCGCTGCAGGTATCGTTCGCATCGCAACCTCAAAACGCAAGTTCGAGCGATTTCGCAAAACTCGTCGCGCCGCACGAAGGTCGTTTACCGGTCCTTTTCGAGCGGGCCGTCCGGCGGCTCACGAAGTGTTGGGATTTTTCGAAAGTCGAATCCTGTGCCACAAAAATAGCGTTTCCTCTGCCGGGGATCGCCCTGAGCGTCGCACCGATGAGCGGAAACGGCGTGATGATCGGCGTTTCCATTAAGCTCGAGGTAGACCGCCATCCGGCCGCTGCAGCCGCTGCAGCGTATCGTCTTTCGCCACGCGAGCGTGAGGTGCTGTATGCCCTCCTCGACGGTCGATCGGTAGCCGGCATCGCGGCAATGTTAAAACTCGCCGAATCGACCGTCAGCGACCATATCGCGCGGATGATCGTCAAGACCAACGCGCACAACCGCATCGAAATGGCGGCGCTGCTTTTGGGCTGGCCCGCAATGCGACCGCACCTCGTGTCGGCTGATGCGCCCGCAAACGGCTCCCTTACCGAGTCGTTAGCACATTCCGAGCCAACGAACGGCGAATCGTCGCGCCGCGTGTCGTGGCGCTACAAGATCCGTTCAGCCCACTAGCCTAATCATTTCTTACTACGCTTTCGAGGCGTATTTCAGGCGAAATGGGCCGAAAGCCCGATGTTTACCGCCATCCAGACCATCAGACCCACCCAAAAACGTGGTTGGCACCGGTTGCGACTTCAGCCATGCTAATCGTGACGCGGTTTACACACGGCGGACTATCTGTATTTGACCGCGCGAGTCATTTCGTAGGAAGAGGAGTATGAGCAACACAACCGGACCTTTACGAGTTCTGATCATCGAGAAGCAGCTGCTTTTTGCCAAAGCGGTAGCGCAGGTGCTTTCGGCCGATCCCGACATCAAAGTGGCGGGGATCGCCGCAGGCCGCGATGCTTCGGCACTCGCAAAAGACGTCGACGTCGTGATCATCGACATCGACACCGAAGAGATCGACGACGTGGTCGAGCACTTTAAGAACCGATCGCCGCAAACACGAATCTGCGCCCTATCCTCGCATACGCAGGGCGAGCTGATGCAACACTGCCTCTCTGCTGGGGCCGACGCCTATATCGTGAAGGATTCCTCGCTGCAAGAGCTCGTGACGGCAATCAAGGCGCTGGGCGAAGGCTCGAGCTACGTCGATCCGCGGGTCGCGGCTTCGCTGCTTCGGCGGCGTGCCCCCTCGAATCGGCCGACCAACGAACTCTCGCCGCGTGAACGAGAGATCATTCGGCTCATCGCGCAGGGACTCTCGAACCGAGACATTGGACGCCGCCTCGTGCTCTCAGAAAAGACGATCAAGAATCACGTCAGTCATATTTTCGCGAAAATACACTGTACGGCGCGCTCGCAAGCTGCGGTTCATGCGATCCGGATAGGTTTGGCGTAACGCCGATCGCGGAATCAACCTCGCGCGGCCGAGGCACTTGCAGGCATAGGCGCACCGCGCAAATGGTAACCAGCAGAAGGCCGATCCAGGTAGGGAACTTGAGCAGCAAGGCCGGCGCGGTGAGCGCCGGCGTTGCCCGCAGATACGCCGCCCACGCGTTGAACGCCCAATCGCCGGCAGCGGCGTGAAACACCTTCGTGACCATGCTCGATGCCACCAAGGGCGGCTGCATTCGTTGCAGCGCGACGACTGCCGCAACGGTTGCGAGCGACGCGAGCGCCGAGACGGTAACCCGGTTCTTCATCGTCCAGACCGCGAAGACCCCACCCCCGATGGCGAGCGCGTCAAGCGCAACAACGGCGGTTCCCGCGCGCTGCGTCCAAACCGCGACGAGGAGGGCGACGGCAATCGTTGCGAGCGCGCGGAAGGCGATCCCTCGAACGCGGGAAGCGAGCATCAGCGCCGCTGGGAGCGCAAGCAGCATTTGAATGTCGTGCAAGTAGATGCCGAAGAGTAGCGCGGCGGCCGGCGGCACGAGCGGCAATAGCTCAGGCTCTCTCCGGCGCACTGCAAGAACTCCCGCGATGACGATTCCGAAGACCGCCATAACCGCGAACCAAACCTTGCCCAGCAGCGCAGCAATGGGCGCTGCAAGACCGGCTGCAAAGAGCAAGTGCGTGAGGTTGTACTGGTCGGAGGCCACGATTTCGGCGTTCGCCATGCCCGGCAGGACCTGCGTCAGATACTCGACGTTGCGATCGAAGCCGATTGCGATAACGCTTAAAAGCGCTAAGGCCGCGACTCCCGCCGCTACTGCACCCCGCGCTCGAGGCGCAAAGAGAAAGACTGCCGCGACCGCCGGAAGCCCGACGTTCGGCTGGATCAAGGCAACGCAGACTGCAAGCCCGGCGGCGAACCAGCGTCCGCGCCAAATCAGGAAAGCGGCGCCGCATAATCCAGCCAGCGCGAACGGAACCACCTCACCGTACGCGACGTTGAGTAACGTCAGCGGTGCGAGGGCGAGTAAAACGGCACTTCGGGGCGCCGGAAGCATTTCGGCCAGCGCGCAGGCCGAAAGCGTTGCCGCAAGCGCGAGCAGCGTTGCGAAGAGCAAGGCTGCGAGCCTGGGCGAAAGCATCGCGAGCGCGCCGAAAGGTGCCATTGCGTAGCCGGGAAGGGGCGCGGGCTCCACGTAACCGTCGGGCAGATTCGATGGTGCCAGCCGCCGCTCGCAGGCGCGTAAGGGTTCCACGCGATACGGATCGGCGCGCTCTTTGACCGCCACCCCGGCGCAGTAGAAAGCCTTGAAACTTTGTCGCTCCACGCTGCCGTGATAGGCCAGCAGCAGTGACACGCCGGCCAAGGCAAGCGTGACCGCAATAAAGAGCACCGTTGATCCCTTTTGCACCATGTGGTTTAGCATAGGCGCCGGCGTAAGCGCGCGCGAGGGCCAACCGTCGGTACGAGGCGGGCGAACGACTCAGGCCTTATGGTTCACTCCGAAGTAGGCACCGCTTTCGTGGCGGCTTAAAATGGCTTTTGTGGCCGCCACCCAAGAGATCTCGCTAGCGAACGCGCGCCGGCCGTCGCTTGCGCTCATTGCTTTGAGCCTCAATCTAGCCGTGACGCTCCCGCTTGCCTACATCCTTAACATCTGGCAAGACGAAGCCTACACGCTTCAGACGACCGGCCGCACTCTGCTCTACGCCTTTACGCAGGCGCTGTCGTTCGAGCAGAACGCACCGCTGTACTTCGTCTTTCTAACCGCCTGGCGTCACCTGGGAACCAGCATCTTCTTCTTGCGCCTGCCTTCGATCTTATGCATCGCTCTCGCGATCGCCCTGGTTCCCGAACTCTCGCGCCGATATATTCCATCGATCGACCCCGGGCTTGCGACGTTGGTCGCAGCATGGAATCCGTTTGTGATTTGGGCGGCCGTGGAGATGCGCGTTTACGCGCTCGTCATCTTGCTCTCGGCGCTGCTGCTGCTGAGCTTCTTTGACGCTTTCCTCGCGCGCCGACCGTCGAAGGTCTCGGCCGTCGCGTATGCGGTTTGCTGCGTTCTCGCGCTATACACGCAGTACTACCTCGGTTTTCTCATCGCGGCGCAAGGCTTAACGCTGCTGCTCCTTGCGCGACGCCAGGTCGGGCGCTTTGCCCTCTGTGCGGCAGCCGCTGGGCTGGCGTTCGCGCCGATGCTCGCGATCGTTCCCGCACAGGTGCAAAACTTCAAGAGCGCTTTCACGCCGCCGAGCTTTCCTCGAGCGGTCGAGGTGCTCGGCGCCATCCTGGCTCGTTATGCACTACCGCTCTCGTTCCCGCACGCGAAGCTCGCCTACCTTGTGGTCGCGATCGCCGCAATTGCCGCCGCCGTGGCAGCGCGCAAGAAGTTCACCGGCAACGGCGACGGTACGATTCTGCTTATAACGCTCTGGACGTTCGCGTTCTTCGCCGTCGCCAGCTACGCTACAGGCGTTCACGTGCTGGACCGTCATGCCGCGTCGCTCTATTTGCCTTGCATCCTCAGCGTCTTCGCGATCCTCACGTTCCTACGCAAGCCGCTGCAGGAGCGCGCGGCGCTGGCGTGGTCGTGCGTGGCGCTCCTCGCCTCGACGGCGACCCTCGTGCAGACCTACGCACCGCTGGCAAAACCCGGCGACTGGGTTCGAGCCACGGCCTACCTGCGCGCCCACGAGCGCCCGCGGGAGCCGATCGTCGTCTTTGAGGCTGAGAACGCGCTGCCGCTCGCCCATTACTATAATGGCCCCAACCGCATCGTGGCGATCCCGCGCGGGGTGGATTTTCGGCGATACGACGTGAGCGGCTTCGTGCTTCATAGCACGAGCGAAGTCGAAGCGGCGGTACCGCCGGCGCCGCGCGTCTGGCTGGTTACCGCCGGCGAGTGCAGCTCGGCAAATATTCGGTTTGGCTGCGACGTCCTCGAGCGATTCGTCGCGACACGCTACCGCGTTGTCTCGGACGTCTCGTTCTACGGTTCCCGCATCCGCCTGCTCCGGCGTACGCTGCCCGCAGGCAAGCCGCCCTCCTAAGAATGGGCGACCTACCGCTCGCTAGGTTGGCCAAGCGGGAGATTTTTTGTGCTCTTACTACTAGCCTAGAACCTCTTAATGTTGTACGCTCCTGGGGCCTAGTCAATTCTTACTAGATCCCGTCCCCGCCGCAAAGGAATTTAGATGTCCTACTTCCTCGTCTTTCTCCTAAACTTCATGGGTTTTAGCCCCGGCCCCGCCGATACGCCGGGAGGATTGGTTTCTTGCGTTAATACGCCCGCGCCGGTCGTGGCGACAATCGGCAGCCGGATCACGTAAGAATTGCATAAAAGAAAACATTAGTCGGCAGGAGGTCACCCGACTAGGGCTTAAGCGTAGCGCCGGAAGCGACAACTAACCGGCGCCCTTTTTGGTGCTTAGATTAGCGAGGAGCTAAATTTTCTTTTCCGGTCCCGAGACCGTCTCGGAAACGTCTCCCCTAGAGCTCTTTATGCAGGGCCGGCTTGACGCATGTCTGCGAGCGACGGCCGGCGCGGCCTCCACGCAGGACCAAATCCTGCGCGTTCGAGCGCTGATCCGTAAGACCGACTACCTCAGCGCCCTGGACACGATCGCCGGCGTCGAGCAGAGTGACGACAACGTGACCGCGCTTTTGCTAGCCCTGAAGGCCTCGTGCCATGCCTATCGCGGCGAACTCGGTCTCGCGCGCGCGGCCCTCGCCGCCGTCGCACTGGGCGAGTATAAGCTCAACGCGCGATTCGAGCTTGCCTACGCAAAAGTGCTGATCGCCTGGGTGGAGCGCGACCCCGATGGAATGGAGCATGCTCTCCACGAGTTCCAGGAGAGCCCGCCGGCGAGCGTGCTCGGGCGATGGTTCTTTGCTCGCTCATGGATTGCCGCGCTGCGCGGTGACTACGTTGGGCAGCTCGCACTGCTCGAGCAAGCGGCTCAACATATCGTCGAATCGCCGCGTTGGCCCGATCTCTACCTTCTAGCGAACGTCACTCGAGCCATGGTGCACCTCGTTCGCGAGATCTACGCACCGAATAGCTTCGCCTTTGCGGTGCGGATGGTGGAGACGTTACCGTGGAACGAGGAACTCGAAACCGAGCGCTTCTTGACGTTCCGGGGGCTTGCGTGGGCGTATGCGTTGCGTGGTTTCCATGAAAAGGCTTTTCAATACGCGTACTTCGCCCGCGATATCGCTCCTTCGGCGAGTTGGGTGACCGCCTCGTACTGCGACCAAGCCTATCTCGCGCGGATGGCCGGCGAGCATCGCAGCGCCGACGCGCTGCTCGATCATGCAGTCGCCTGCGCGAAAGAGACCGATTGGTCGTCGCGCGGTGAAGAGCGCGTCTCGCTGTTAAACCTTGTAGAGCTCGTCGCGGATCGCGATCCGGCGACGGCGCGTGCCGTTCTATCGATTTACGAAGGGATCCCGGTGAGCATCGCGCCGTCGCTCGCCTTCGCGCACGACGTGCGCCTGTCGGCGATGGAAGAGCACGCCAAAGGCATAACGCTTGCGGTATCCGGCGATCGCGCGGCGGCCGTGGAGAATCTCGCGAGCGCGTATGCAACTTTCTCGTCCATCGGATATGCCTGGCGAGCCGCGGCGGCAGCTTTGCGAATTCACGTCACAACCGGAGAGGATGCTTGGCTGCGCTACGCAAGCGAGGCAGTGGAAGATTTCACGCAGAGCTCGGTCGCCGAGCAGATTCGGCAGCGCGCGGCGGCGACCACGGTCGATCCACGCGTGGCGGCGCTCACTCCGGCTCAGCGGCGCGTCTTCGCACTGCTCTCCGAAGGTCTCAGCGACAAAGAGATCGCGCAACGATTGGGCATCTCCCCGGAGACCGCGAAGAACCACGCTGCGCGCGTGCGCCTCGCCTTCGGCGTCCGCTCTCGCGCGGCGCTGATCGCCACCACCCGGGACTTGGCCAAGGCGGTCTGAGGCACCGGTATAGGACCGCGGCCCCACTGAGGCTGCGGCGTGCGGCGCTTCCCGGCGTGGGG
>Ga0070765_100001808_pt1 | contig 13219 bp, 17 predicted proteins | sample HubBroMetageWFT5_FD_71516 | JGI IMG/M metagenome (GOLD analysis project Ga0070765, IMG submission 71516) | Warmed and freeze-thawed soil microbial communities from the Hubbard Brook experimental Forest, New Hampshire - Hubbard Brook CCASE Soil... | ecosystem: Environmental > Terrestrial > Soil... | reverse complement strand
AGGACTTTTCGCATGAAAGCATTCCTTTTGGCCGGCGGTCTAGGGACCCGGTTGCGCCCGTTGACCGACAAAATGCCGAAGTGTCTGTTACCAGTTCAAGGCATCCCCATGTTGCAAATTTGGTTCGACCTATGCCGCCAGAATGACATAGATGAAGTCCTAATCAATGTTCACAACCATGGCGATGCAGTAGGCAAATTCATTGCGAAAAACAAAGATGGCATGAGAGTACGTCTTTTCGAAGAAACGGAACTTCTCGGCAGCGCGGGGACCATCCTGGCCAATCGAGAGTGGGTTGCCACAGAGAAGTGCTTTTGGGTGCTTTATGCTGATGTCCTTACCACCACCAATCTCAATGAAATGCTTGCTTTTCATAACAACTACGGTCAAATCGCCACGATTGGGGTCTATGAAGTACCGGAGCCTTCCCGATGTGGCATTGTTCAGCTGGACGAAAACGCCGTAGTTCGTGATTTCGTGGAAAAACCGAAAGCACCAGTCGGTAATTTAGCTTTCTCAGGATTGATGTTGGCCACGCCTGACCTATTCAACTTTATTCCGGACATGCGTCCAGTCGATCTGGGGCATCATGTCTTGCCTAAAATTGTTGGCCGAATGGCAGCGTATCGAGTACCGGATTTTCTAATTGATATCGGAACGCTTGAGACCTACCAGGCTGCTCAAAAGCTATGGCCAGGGCGAGTTCCATCACAAAAGGAAGACGGGTGTGGTGTTTAGAGGGGCGGTCTTCGACTTTGATGGAGTAATCGTGGACAGTCACCCTGCGCACACGCGCGCATGGGGGAAATTTCTTGAATCTGTGGGAAGAAAAGTCTCTGGGGAACAGCTGCGATTCGTCTTGGATGGCAGAAAGCGCGAGGATATCTTGCGTCACTTCATGGGGGAGCTGAGCGAGGAGCAGATTACCGAATACGGACATTTAAAAGAACAATTTTTTCGAGATGAAGCAGTTAATGTGCGGACGATCGACGGATTGGTGGGATTTTTGGAGGAACTCGAGTGCGAACAGTTGACTTTAGCCATTGCCAGTTCGGGAGCCAGAAGTCGGGTCGACTTTCTTCTCGATAATCTTGGCCTAAAGCAACGATTTCGAGTCGTCGTCACCGGAGATCAAGTGAAACACGGCAAGCCTCATCCGGCGATTTTCCTCAGGGCTGCTCAACAATTGGGAATGGATTCTTCCCAGTTGATGGCATTCGAAGATGCCCCCTCCGGTGTAAAGGCTGCCAAGGCCGCCGGCATGCTTTGTGTTGGAATCGCCCAGCCTGACTTGGCCGCCACTCTCCTCGATGCAGGTGCCATTCATGTCGTGCCGGATTTCCGCTCCCTGTCATACTCGAAACTCCAGGAGTTGTTTGTTTGATGCGGTGCCTCAAATCTGGCGCCCCCATATGAAGTGTTCTGGCAGGCGTCTGGCAGAAACGGGCGGACCCTCTTTGAATCACGCTCCTTCAGGGGCCGCAGAGACGCGGTCCAACTCACCTATCTTTCTTCGATCCTTCCGCCAGTGCCAGCACAGGATGAACCGAGCTGTTGTTCAGGCCTCCGGGGCTGGTATGAACAGTATCGCTTTTACCTCCTCAAAGTTTGGCAATCGGCGTAATCCTGTTGTGGCGAGGTTGGCGGTGACACCAGGAATGGGAAGACTCAAGCAAGCGCTGTCGGGACCACGGCTGATTGAAGAAATAAATGAAAGCGAATGGAACACCAAAGTTTGACGGGAGATCAGGCTCCGTAGTATTTCACGCGGTACGCTTTTCTAACACTGAACCACCAATTACATCTTAACCACTAGGAGTTGATATGAAGGGTGTCGTGCTAGCTGGCGGAACTGGGAGCCGACTCAATCCGCTAACGAAAGTGACGAATAAGCATCTTCTTCCCGTGTATGACAAACCAATGGTGTATTACCCTATCCAGACGCTCGTCAACGCTGGTATACGGGAGATACTTTTAGTGAGTGGGGGCAAAAACGCTGGGGACTTTTTGCGCCTTCTTGGGAATGGGCGTGAATTTGGCTTGAAACATCTGAACTACACCTATCAGGAGGGAGAAGGCGGCATCGCTGAAGCTCTCAGTTTGGCCCAACATTTTGCCGAGGGTAATCCCATCTGCGTCGTCCTGGGAGATAACATCATCGAAATGAACATTTGCAAGGCCGTCGAGGCATTCGAGCGGCAAAAATGCGGAGCGAAAATTCTGTTGAAGGAAGTTCCCGATGCCGAGAGGTTTGGCGTCGCAGAGATTCGAGGGGAGCACGTTGTCGGCATAGAAGAAAAACCTAAGACCCCCAAGTCCAACTATGCCGTGATTGGAGTCTATCTATACGACAACACTGTCTTCGAGAAAATTCGACGCTTGAAACCTTCCGGTCGAGGAGAGTTGGAAATTACAGATGTCAACAACTTCTATATTCAAGAGGGAACTTTAACTTACGAAACTCTCGATGGCTGGTGGACCGACGCCGGTACATTTGATTCACTCCTCAGGGCTAATACTCTGGTGGCCGAAACTGGTGCCAACAAGCTCCATATCGAAACTAGCGCTGCCACCGGCATCGAGCAGAAAGCAAATGTATGAAAATTCTAGTGACTGGTGGTGCGGGATTCATCGGTTCCAACTTTATCCGCCACGTTCTTGAAGCAAGCAGGGGCATTAGGATCGTCAATTACGACAAGTTGACATATGCCGGGAACTTGGCGAATCTTGAGTCGGTCGCTAGTGATCCCCATTACACATTTATGAGAGGCGATATCTGCGATGCTCCCCTTCTGGAGGCAGCGATGCGTGGCTGCGACGCGGTTGTTCATTTTGCGGCCGAGTCCCATGTCGACCGGAGCATTTACGAACCGTCGCCCGTAATTCAAACAAATATCAATGGTACTTTCACGATTTTGGAGGCTATCCGCAAGCTTTCTGTGACACGCTTTGTGCATGTTTCCACGGATGAAGTCTACGGGGACATCCCTCCCAATGAGTTCGCTGACGAAAATGCTCAGCTGAGTCCGAGCAGCCCCTATTCGGCTTCAAAAGCTGCTGCAGACCTACTTGTCCGCTCCTATGTACGAACCTACAGAGTTCCCGCCTTAATTACACGGTCGTCGAACAACTACGGCCCTTATCAGTTCCCTGAGAAATTTGTGCCGCTCATGATTACAAATGCCCTCAACGACAAGGCTCTCCCTGTTTACGGCGACGGCAAGCAGCAACGGGATTGGCTGCACGTCGAGGACAACTGCCGTGCGATTCTTTCAGTCCTGGAAAAGGGCAAAATCGGAGAGGTTTACAACATTGGCGGTCTGGATCTCGACGAGAATCTAACGTTGGTCCGACGTATCCTTAATATAACTGGGAAACCCGAAACCTTGGTGTCCTATGTACAGGATCGCCCGGGTCACGACCGTCGTTATGCTCTCAAATGCAATAAAATAGAAACCGAGCTAGGCTGGCGCCCCGCCATCTCCCTGGAAACTGGCCTGTGCCGGACCATTGACTGGTATAAGAATCATGGGCAGTGGCTTGCTGGTGTTCGCAGTCGCGAGTACCTCTCCTATTACGAAAAGTACTATGAAAATCGTGAGAATTCTCTTCATGCCATTGCCCGATCTGGATCGGTAGCATCTAGTTGATCTCTCGGAAGGGTAACTTTCGGACCTTGCTGCAAACGTGCGAACAAGCGAGCATCGGAGTTAATGCAACGAATTGAGACATCCCTTCCGGGCGTGTTTGAGCTGCGACCGGTCATCCATCGTGACAGGCGCGGCTTCTTCGTCGAAACATACCACAAAGCGAAGTTCGCGGACCTAGGCATCGCGGATACCTTCGTTCAGGACAACCATTCGCGTTCCGCAAAGGGGGCTCTGCGCGGTCTTCACTACCAACTACGTCACCCACAAGCAAAACTCTGCCGTGTCGTGGAAGGCGAAGCGCTGGACGTCGCAGTTGACATCCGACTCGGGTCACCAAACTTCGGAAAATGGACTAGCGTGCTTCTCACTGCGAAGGAACAAAACCAGATTTATGTTCCGGCTGGGTTCGCGCACGGTTTCCTGACGCTCACCGATTCAGTTCAATTCCTTTACAAATGCACTGACCTTTACAATCCGGCAGATGAGCACGGCATCGCCTGGAATGATCCAGACTTAAAAATATGCTGGGGCGTGAGCGCTCCGATTGTTTCTGAGAAAGACGCAATGTATCTAGCGCTCGCTCATGTTCCCCGCGAGTTTCTACCAAGGCACCAAGTGAAATGAGGCCTCTAATCCTGCTGACTGGGAAGAATGGCCAAGTTGGCGCGGAACTTCTGCGTCTCTTGCCACAATTGGGTGAAGTGGTTGCGCTCGGCCACGATCAATTAGATCTTTCAGATCCTTCTGACATCCGCCGGACAATACGAGGAGTCCGACCGCAACTTATCATCAATGCAGCCGCATATACGGCCGTAGATCAAGCGGAAACGGACGAAACCACGGCACGCGCCGTCAATGGGGAGGCCCCCAGGTTGATGGCCGAGGAAGCCGCGAAAATTGGTGGGGTTCTGGTCCACTACTCGACCGACTACGTGTTCGACGGGACTAAGAAAACACCCTATGATGAGATGGATTCTGAAAATCCCGTCAACGTATACGGTAAAACGAAATTTGCCGGTGAGCAAGCTATTCGCAGTTCGGGTTCGCCCCATCTGATATTCCGGACGGCCTGGGTCTATGCCACACGGGGCCGCAATTTTCTGCTGACCATTCTGCGCCTTGCCACCGAACGCGAAGAGTTAAGGATTGTAAGCGATCAGGTCGGAGCGCCAACCTGTGCTTCAGACATAGCAGCAGCAACGACCAAAGTCCTGACCAACCTATGTGAGAGGAATGACCGTGGTTTTGTTTTTTCCGAAGTTACTGGAACCTACCATATGAGCGCAGCAGGTCAAACGACATGGTATGACTTTGCCAAAACTATAATCGAGAATGCAGGAGCAACCTCACATAGTCTGGAATGGCTCCGTGTGGCTACCAAGGAACGCCCGTTAATTGCACGCCGTTTAATACCCATCTCCACGGAAGAATTTGGATCTTCCGCGTCCCGCCCGGCTTATTCAATTCTTTCAAACTCCCGTCTGAATCAGACGTTTGGTGTCGCGCTGCCAGACTGGCATAATCAACTGCAACGATGTTTCGTTCCCGAAAATGTCGCAGCCAGTCGTAGCGTAGGCTAGACCGCCTTAACCTGCTCTTCTCTTGACCGCCATCGCTTCGCAAGTCTCCAACACTCCGAATCAGTCTAGCGATGGTGCTCTGCAATTCGCTGGCCATCCTCTCACATCCTGTTGGGCACGTCGTTTCTACCGGCGTCTTTCGTGACGTTTGCCGTGACAACGGACGCAAAGCGTAATCAAGTTGTCCGCGACATCGTCACCGAGCTGGCTCCTGGGGTTCATGTGATGGACCTCCAAAGTTTCCATGGAACCGCACTCTTGACACCGCCAACTATCTCGTTCCATGACCCGGATTCGGAGTTTCGTGTACTCCTCCGGACTCAGTTTGAGCCTTGGCTGCTTCTGACGTAGACGCACCGGGTTTATTGAACTTTGCATAATCGAATCTATTGTTGCGTCCCTCCCAGCTTGGCCCCTGCCAGAAAATCAGCGCAAATCATCTCAAGGCAGTAACCCCTCGACTTGTTCGATCCGAGCATCAACCCGACAGTTTCGAGCGCCCCTTCGATCACCGGCAGTTGGCTCTTGTACACCTTGAAATAGAGGATCTCGTATGGCTCCGTTTCCTGCCCGGTCAGGTGCCGCTCGACTTCTTGCTTAAATTCCGCCCTTGGCATTGAGTTGGCCTTGTGCACCCAGGGTGCACAATCGAATTCCTGCCCTGCCTTGCGGGCAACCTTTACCAATTCCCTCGCTTTGGTCCATCCAATCAACTTTAGTTCCGGTTTCGAGATCCGCGGTAGATGCTCGTGGATCGCCATCAGGTAGTATGCCTTTCGCCGTGATTCCGGAAAGCGTTTCTCAAGAAATTGATCGAACGACTCCAACTTCTCTAACCTCCAATACTGCTTCGACCTGACCTCACACAGGTACTGCCCCAACTCCACAAATCGCGCGTCCTTCTCTTGCTCTTTGGTCTTCTCCCAACTCAAGATCTCATCGATCTTACCCAGAACGAAGACCGCCCGCTGTTGATTCAATTCCGGTGTCACGGCGGCACGTCCGTCAATCCACAAGCTCGTCAAGCCATGCAAGGTTGTTCGCTCCTGGTGTGCGGATCAGGCTGGAATCGATTAGTTTCTGGTCATCGAGACAGAGCCCGAGATGCGAGCAGCTTAAACATCCGTTTTGCGGAAAACGAATCCCGCTGTGAGACGAGAACTGGGCCGCCTCGATTTGGCTGATCGTTGTCCCCACGAGCCGACCAAATTCCATGCGTTGTTCTTCGGAAATCGATGTCTTCAGGTATTGGATTTCAGGCTGATGCTTTCTCACAAAAACCACAAAGGCCACATCGGGAATCCCCGTCATCCAGGAATAACAGATCAATTGAGCATCGAGCGACAGCAACCCATTGGGTTCCTCGGGATACCGACTGGCCGTAGTCTTCCAGTCCATCAGACAACGTTGGCCATCGAGCTCACCGATGGCATCAATGTAGGCAATAAACTGATTCGCGTTTGGGAGATCCCGTACCACTTTAATTTGAAGGTTCTGTAGTGGCTGGGGAATGTGAACTCGATTGTCGTGGGCAAAGTGCTCAAGGAGGTGCATACCCTGATGGACCAGCCGATCCCAGGTCTCTCCCTTTTTGAACTCAAACTGGGTATCGCGGAACACACCCCACTCGCTGTGAAGTGTCGCGCCACAGTCTCCACCGCAAAAGTAAGACTCCAGCGCCTTTTCAAAGCAGCGCCCAAAGATCATAGCGGCCCGGGTCTCTTTTTCACGCCAGCCGTCCAGATATCGATAGCGATAGCTGCGCGGACAGCGGAGGTATTGGGCTATTTGGGTATAGCTAAAGTGCATTTTGGCTACTCCCGTTCTCCTCCAGGCTGCTTGATGAACTGGAGATCGTTTCCCACTGTGTTGCCGGTGCAAACGAATCGAGATTTTGGTAGAAGTGACCGTTGAGGTTGGTGAATGTCGTCCGAATGATTCCTCGAAGATTCAGGAGTGCTTTTTCGTCGACCTGGTCCCGGCTGAGGAGTTCGGTGTCATAGCCGAAGTCTCGGAGGAACCAGGTGAGCTTCCAAAGCGCTCGTTCCGTGCAGTAGAGTCGTCCTGAAAAGACCAGCGCCTCATAGGAGGTTGGTTCAAGGATGCTGAAGCGAAGTGAGAGAAAGGGCTTCTGAGGATGCCAGCGATAAGATGCTCCTTCGACGCGAACCAGAAACAGCCCATCGAGATTGCTGGATACCCCATGATGTCCCGATTGCAGACCCGGAATATGTCGTCTCATGACCTTGCCTCCACGGGTTGAAGATAAGAATTGAGTTTGCAGACTAGGGCATCACGGTTCTCTTTGGCAGCCGAGGAAAGATGGGAGATAAAAGACTCAACCAATTCACGACTGGCGCCGCTGAGAGCTTCGGTGCCACAAAAGTGCGCCGCATAGGCCTTTACAAGGTTGGAGTCAAGGTTGTATTGGCGAATCAAGAGGCATAGTTGATCGCGGAGCCTCGGTTGGCCGTTGCCGGAACCATTGGAGGAATGGGAACCGTTCGAAGGCGGAGGACTCGTGGAAGATTTGGGCAAACTCGAAAAGGCACCCAGTTCCTCGACCGAACAGAGGCCGATGCCATAGGCTTTGCGGAGGGCGCGATTGACAGCGCGTGTCTCGGCGATGCGTAACTCGGCGCCTTGCACTACGGAAGAAACATTTGAGGGATCGGCGTCGCCATACCCCACGAATCCCTTCGAAGAAGGACTCTTGAAAACAGTTGCCTTGAAAACCCAGCGACTGGATTCGATATCAGAGAGGCGCTCTTGTAAGCTTGTCTTGATTCCGCGGCAGCCCTTACGGGAAGCAAGTTGAAGGAGACCGGAGTGGGTCACGTACCACCGACCATCCAGGAACTGCAGATCGCCAGCGGCTACCGATAGAGAATACCGAACAGTAAGCTCTCGAAGCGACCGAAGCGCGATACGAGACGGCTCGCCCCACAATTGGCGTGCGAGCTTTGCATTTGAGCGAAAGCTAACAACATTTCTCTTCACGAATCCTCCTTGTAACGGAAGCAAAATGGCCGCTCTGTAATTCTGTGGAGAGGCCGAGTCACATTTCTTCCATTGCCATCAGCAGCCCCCGCGATGTAAAAAGGAAAGGCTGGCCTTGTAGCCATTGATTGTTTGCGGGTGATTGAAGAATAGCCATAGCTATATTTTATATCTATAACTATAAACAATGTCAAGGAAAAACGTACGCCCGAAGAGTGTGTCGGTGGATTGGAAGGCGGTGGGGAAAAGAATTAGGGAATTCAGAGGGTTTGATATGACACAAGCGGATTTGGCGAATCGAATCGGAGTCAGCCAGGGTTATTTGTCAACTATCGAGCACGGTCAGGGGGAAATTGGTGTGGAAGTCCTGCTCGCAATAAGTCGAGAATTTAAAAGGTCAATTGAGTGGCTACTAACCGGGGAAGGATAGATACTCTCCAAGTCATGCATGTCATCATCCGCCCCTGTTTCCGTCGAGGAGGCGCGTTCAGTGTGTTCAGTATTAAAGAAGACGCACCGCACCGGGAGATGGCCGGCCACAACCCCAGATTCCGGCGCAGGCTCTGTTGTGGGCCCTGCTGATCGGGCAAATCCTCCGCCAATCCAGTTTTCATGCTGTCGAGGCGCTGGTGCGTTCTTCGGCGCGACGCACGCTCTGCATTGCCACTCCGTTCTGTGACGATACGTTTCACCGAGCGGCTCGATCCCGGTCCTACACGGCAAGCCCTGCTCTCCCTCATCCGCGGCGCCAAGCGCAACAAAAACCAAGGCTTCAACGAAGCCAAGAGCCGTCACGGCCTTGAGCATATCTGTCGTCATCATGCCAACAGTCTGCTGATCGGCTGGCTCCTCGCCCTGCTAGCTTTGACCATCGAACGACTCTGCCGACTCCGGTACCTCCACCGTGGGAAACATCAGGTGCCCAGCAGTGCCCAGATGATGCTCCATCTGTGGCTCAGTCTTTCCCGCCGCCCGCGTGCCGCCAACAGCAGCTGACGGACGCCCAGCAGAAAAAACTGGATGTCTCCTTTTTCCGCATCCGACCAGTCCCATCGCCAAGTCCTCAATAAAGCGGCAAACTCTGCGGAAGAGACTGTCTGAAAATAGGCCTCTCTTGCTTCACCCGGCCATGAGGTAGCAAATCCTGCCTAGATCCCAGCTTCTTCTCCGACATCCTCAACTGTTCCGAAATCGCTGCTGCAGTTCCGAATGGGTTGACAAAATCTCGGGGTGAGAATAGCATTGGGGCGTCAGATTGTATTACTTGTTGGGTTTTCCCGGATAATTGTTTAGATCAGGACGCCGCTTCGTAGTTAAATGAGCGGCGTTTTTGTTTTTGAGCTGAGCAGTGTGCGATGAATTGTGAGGCTGGTCGGATGAGGACTACACAGAGATCCGAGCGGAAAGGGCACATTGTATTTGGAAGGCGGAAAACAGTTCGTACTTCCGCCGAGGTGATCACTCTTCTTACATCAGGTCGGATGTTCAAAAACGGAAACGCGATTGAGCCGGTTTTGGACAGCACGAACTCAGAAAATGTGCTGCTTTTGTTCAGGAATGGCACGGAATCCACCATTGGCCCAAGGATCGTTTGCGACGGTGAGACTTATGTGGCTGGCCGGATCGATCCAACGATTTTGCGGGCAGTGACGCTCCCGACGCGAATCGCACCATACGGGACTGCGCGCAAACTGCTCACCGGCATCGCCGAGTTAATAATTAAGTACACGACGATATCCGAAAATTCTGCTGCGGCAGTGAGCCGTTGGGCACTATCGACGTGGTTTCCTGAGATTCTACCCGCTCCAGGTCTCTCGCTCGTCGGATCAGAGACATCTGCTGGCGGGCAGTTGATGCAGCTACTACATTCCTTTTGTCGATACCCTGTCTTGCTCACGGACGTGAACGCGGCCGGCCTGCGGGCATTGCCGAGCGAGTGGAACTTCACTTTGCTAATTGTCCAACCTGAGCTGCCCGTCGGTCTGCAGCGCCTGTTGAGCTGTGCAAGAAGAGGGATCGGCTTCGTCCCACGAGGGGGGCGCTTGCTGGATTTCCATTGCGCAGTCGCGACTTACACCGAGACTAGTGGCGTACACGGCTCCGGGATTCTTCCCGGCGTTGAAATCCCGGTGCTATCTGCAAGCCAAAGATTGCCTGTTCTGGATTCTGCGATGCGACAACAAATCGCCAACAATTTCCAGCCGAAGTTGTTGAGCTACAGGCTAGAGAATTTTTCCAAAGTTCTCAACTCGACGGTTTATCTACCGGAACTTACGCCATCGATGCAGGGGCTCGCGAAAAGTCTCAGTGCCTGTACGCCAGAGGATCCCGATTTGCAGGCGCAAGTGCCTGACTTTCTCCGCACTCAGGATAACGAACTGCGATCAGCCGCGTGGCTTGACCTCAACGTTGTCCTTATCGAGGCAATTCTTGCGTATGTCCATGAGGCAAAAGAACATTCCGTCTACGTCGCGGAAATCGCAAAAGCGGCCGAAGTCATCTTGAATGCTCGGGGTGAGAATCGGAGACTGGAGCCCCGGGCCATTGGACCGAGACTTGGCGCTTTAGGATTGATGACCGAACCGCGCGACCGCAACGGCATCCGGCTAATCCTGTCCGGAGAAGTCTCGCGTCGCGTGCATGAACTCGCGCGAAGTTTTTCTGTGCCGTTAAATCAGGACATTGTGAAGCGTTGTATTCTTTGCAAATCGTGCTCTGAAGGGTGAAAATCTGAGTGAGAAAATGGCTCCCGAGGCCAAAACGGATAAGAAATACTCCCTCGTCACCACAAAATGTGCATGTTGTGAATGATGTGTATGATATGTATGAAACAAATGCTTTCCGGGGGAGAATGTCGAAGAGAAAGAACGCCGAAATATTCACAGAATCCACTGAGCCGGGGGTGCCCATGACAAACGGAGAGAAGCAGGAACAGGCAAAGTTAGCCCGTCGCCTGCACGAAAATGGGGTTCTAATTAACTGTAATAATATCTACATTAAAAGTAAACTAATCATGCGCCAGATTGGCGAGCCGTCGGATAGTCGTGCGATCGATCTCGGCAATAGAACCACCGGTTTCATTATTAAGGTTAACATGCATGTACTCAGCAGCAATATGGCGATTGAGGATATTTATCTCGAGGTTCCCTGGCGCGACTACAGCGTTAGATTGCTCAGCGATCCAGTTGAAATCGGTGCCGGATACTGCAACTATCGGTTTTTCGGAAGCCATCCTTTTGAACTCGAGAGAGGACAGGTGCTCAATCACCGGGCAGTTCGGACGAAACCGTTTCGACCTGGAACCGCCCTCCAGGGCCTAATCCTGTGGAGCGGACTGGAGGAGATTCCGGATGCTTTCGAACACGGTGGCTCTTTGCCAGCCAGGGTCACGGTTTTTGACCAATTCGGTGATGAGTTCGCATACGAATTCAACCTTTGGATTGATCGCCGCAACAAATGGTTGCCGGCGAAGCGCCCGAAGCGCTTACGAGTGCCATTGTTTGCAAAAAAAGATGCAATGCCGAAGGCTATTACAATCAATAGCTTAAACTAGCGCGAAATCAACGGAGAAAGCCAAAGCTTTGGTGGAGCGCTCTCGGAAGACGGACCGCAGCGATTGTACTTGGCCACGGAGGTCCAACTGACAGCACTGATCGCAGGGCTTCTTGGGCCGCTGGTAAATCGCTCCGCGTGCTGCGGCGAATGAATTTCGTCAAACCGCAAAGGCTGATTGGCACCTGCCATTAGTGCTTCCTGGTGCGGTTTTGTGTTATGAGGCGTCGAAAATTGCGGTTATTTTAATGATTAATTAGAGTGAGAGCCATTCAAGATGAAACTTTGTCGGTTTGGGGAGATGGGGCGGGAAAAACCTGCCCTGGTTACTGCAAATGGTGTGCGAAGAGATGTAAGCGGACATGTGCTGGATTTTGACGATGATTTTTTTGCCACGGACGGTGTCGAAGGATTGGGGCAGTGGTTCCGGGCGAACGAAGAGAAGTGCCCTGTGGTGCCGGAAAGCGCGCGATGGGGGGCGTGCATTGCGCGGCCATCGAAAATTGTGTGTGTTGGATTGAACTACGCGCGGCACGCGGCGGAAACCGGAAAGGAAGTGCCCAAGGAGCCGGTGATCTTTATGAAGGCGCCGTCCGCCTTATGCGGGGCGTTCGACGACCTGGTGATTCCGAAGAATTCGCAGAAGACGGATTGGGAAGTGGAGCTGGCGCTGGTGATCGGGAAGCGGGCCTCGTATGTTTCGGAGGCGGAGGCGATGGAGCACGTGGCGGGCTACTGCCTGGTGAACGATTACAGCGAGCGGGCGTTTCAAATGGAGCACGGAGGGCAGTGGGTGAAAGGGAAGAGTTGCGACACGTTTGCGCCGCCGGGGCCGTTTCTGGCGACGCCCGATGAGATTCGGGACCCGCACAATTTGGGGCTCGTGCTGAGCGTGAATGGCGTAGTGCGGCAAAACTCCAACACTTCGGACCTGATTTTCCGCATGCCGAAATTGATCGGCTATCTGAGCGAGTTCATGACGCTTTGCTGGGCGATGTGATTTCCACTGGAACTCCCGAAGGCGTGGGGCTTGGGATGAAGCCGGCGCAGTATCTTAAACCGGGAGATGTGGCCGAGTTGTTTGTCGAAGGGCTGGGAAAAGCCAAACAGAAGGCTGTTGCCTACCGCGCGAGCTAGCGCACCAAAGCGTCCGCAACGGATGTTCGTGAGAAAATCCAAATTTTGCCTGTTCACAATTGTACAGACGCCGCCTTCCGCAGTTTGTAAGATTTGGTTACTTCAGTGCGCTCCAGATGCACCGTCCCACGCGTGGAGCGATTGAGGCAAACCTTCCCAGCAAGGTGGCTTTATGAAGATTCCTCTGATTTCTTTCTCGTTTCTGGCGTTAATTCTTCTTTTGTTCGCACCCAGTGCTAATGCCGACGACGTCCTTGGACCTGATTTGAGTACTTTTGCGGTCCTGGGTGGCACACCGGT
>Ga0070765_100001807_pt1 | contig 13221 bp, 7 predicted proteins | sample HubBroMetageWFT5_FD_71516 | JGI IMG/M metagenome (GOLD analysis project Ga0070765, IMG submission 71516) | Warmed and freeze-thawed soil microbial communities from the Hubbard Brook experimental Forest, New Hampshire - Hubbard Brook CCASE Soil... | ecosystem: Environmental > Terrestrial > Soil... | reverse complement strand
TCCACCGGCTAAAATCCAGGCGGTCGCAGCGATCTTGAGATTGGGTTCGGGAATCCAGACTCCGCGCGCGACGGGAAGTTTGGGAAGGTCGTGCTCGGGCGGGATCAGGTTCACCTGATTGACGATCAGGCGAAATCGATTTCCCAGATCAACTACTGTGGCGTTCACGGCCTTTCCGCTACCGGCGGTGAAGACCAACCGGACAGGGTCCGCTTTTCCTCCGATCGATAAGGGATGAATTTCCGCGGAAGGTTTCTCATCAGTGATAGAAGGACACACTTCGAGCATGTGAGCGCCGAGGACTTGTCCGCCATTCTTGAAATGATAGGTATAGTCCTCCATGAACGAAGAGCCGCCGGGAAGCCCTCGGCCCATAACCTTAACGGCGCGCACCAGAGCTGCGGTCTTCCAATCCCCTTCAGCGCCAAAGCCGTATCCGTCGGCCATGAGACGCTGCACGGCAATTCCGGGAAGTTGCGGAAGGCCATGCAGGTCCTCGAAAGTGTCGGTGAAAGCGTGCGCGCCTGTGTGCTCGAGGAAGTGCCGCAATCCGACCTCGATCCGGGCCGCGTCCGCTAACGATCGACGATGGCAACCGCCTTTCCGCAGAGATTCGGTGACGCGATAGGATTCGTCATACTCGTCGGTGAGTTTGTTCACTTCGGTATCCGAAACTTGCTGAATGGAATCGACGAGATCTCCCACGCCGTATCCATTGACGGAATAGCACAGCTTGATTTCAGCGCTGACCTTGTTACCGTCGGTGACCGCGACATTGCGCATGTTGTCACCGAAGCGGACGACCTTCAGTTGTTGCGCATCGTGCCAGGCACACGCCGCGCGGAGCCATGCACCGGTCTCAGCTTGAACCTCGGGCTCCTGCCAGAAGCCGACAACGATCTTCCGTTTCAAACGCATGCGCGCTCCGATAAAGCCGAACTCCCGGTCGCCGTGCGCGGATTGGTTCAGGTTCATAAAGTCCATGTCGATGGTGGACCACGGTAACTCCTGATTGAATTGCGTGTGCAGGTGAAGCAATGGCCGGTCGAGCGATCGAAGGCCGGCAATCCACATGCGGGCGGGTGAAAAGGTGTGCATCCACGTAATCAGAGCGACGCATTTTTCGGAACTGTTCGCTTCGAGGCACAGGTGGTGGATTGACTCACTGCCGGTCATGACAGGCTTGGGCACAATCTTTACGGGTATCTCAGAAGAGGCGGCGAGCACCTTGGCAATCGTGTCAGCATGTTGCTGCACTGTCTTGAGCACCTCGGGGCCGTATAGATGCTGGCTCCCGGTGACGAACCATGCTTCCAGATCTCCAAAGTGGGCCATACTGTTCTCCTGGGCAGGGTACAGATCATTACGTCTCAGTGCGACAGAGCGAATTAGCCGCTCGAATCGCATGAGCAAACGTTTGCCAAGATTGTACCCCAAGAACTCTCGGACGCGATGGAACAGTCTTGTAAGGCGGCCCGGCTCTGCTAGAATGCTTCTTCGTTCTCAGATTTTTTCTATATTTTCCGATGGACATCAGAGAGATTGCGCGGAGAGCGAAGGTTTCGACCGCGACCGTGTCGCGGGCCATCAACCGGATTCCAACGGTCGACCCGCAGCTTTCCAAACGTGTTTGGAAAGTCGTTGACGAACTCGGCTACTACCCGAACACGCAGGCCAGAGCTCTGGTTTCGGGCAAAAGCCGGATCTTCGGGCTAATTGTTTCGGAGATCACCAATCCTTTTTTCCCCGAGATCGTACAGACCTTTGAAGATCTGGCGGTGGAGAACAATTACGAAATTCTGATCACGTCGACGGTACACGACCCTAAGCGGATGGAGATTTCGGTGCGGCGGATGATCGAGCGCCGCGTGGACGGAGTTGCAATTCTGACGTTCGGCATGGAAGATTCGCTGATCGAGCACCTCAGGTTTCGGAAGGTGCCGCTGGTGTTCGTTGACGTTGGGCCCGATGCTCCGCTCGTGGCCAACATTCGAATCGACTATCAAAACGGGCTCCGGCAAGCGGTGCAGCACCTGGCGGCTCTGCGGCACAAGCGGATTGCGTTTGTCACTGGACCGCTGCACCTGAAATCGGCACTGGCCAGAAAAGCTGCCTTCCAGCAAGCGATGAGCGAGATCGGTTTGCCGGCGGATCTCATCATCGAGGGCGACCACACGTTGGAGGGCGGCAGATCGGCGTTAATCAAGTTGACCGGTTTGCGCCCGCGCCCTACGGCGATTCTGTGCTCGAACGACATGACGGCCATTGGCGTGATTCGCGAGGCCTACGACCTCGATTTGTCTGTTCCTTCGGAACTCTCCGTCATCGGTTTCGACGACATCCGCCTGGCTCAATTTACGACGCCGCCACTCACCACCGTGCAAATGTCTCAGCGTGAACTGGCCAAGCTCGCATTCCAGGCTCTGATGAGCAAGGTGGGAGCGGACGCGCCCAGCCATCGAGTCGAGTACAAATTAATCACCAGCCTCATCTTGCGCGACTCCACTGCATTGGCGCCAAGCGAGCGCAAGAAATCTTCCCGATAGGATTCGAAATCGGAGCGGCCTCTACTCGTGCTCTGACACTTCCGGTAGCGAATAAAAAACAATCTGATCGCTTTCCAGAACCGCCAGGTGACGATTGTCGGGAGACAACGCGAAGGTTTGCACGGTGGGCAACGGATCGGGAATTGTCACGTCCGTTATTTTCTTTCCATTTTCGACACGGTAGACGCCGACGTGGAGGGATTTCAAATCGGATGAATGGAAAGGAGAAGATTCGTCCATGGCTTTAGCCAGTTCGCTGACGCCGACCGCAAAGAAGGCGGTGCCGACAGTTCCGCTGGCGGTGTGGCCCTTCTCTGTGGACTCGGACTCTCCTTTCAAGACGAGTTTGCCATCCGGGCGCAGCATGCGAAACCATTTGCCGCTACCCAGACGGTCGCACCCCGTAACGAAGAGCAGATTTGGCGGCACACTCTCCGCCTCGGGCCGGCAAGTTGACGATACCTGCGCGAGTATACGGCGCTGGTTTGTCCAAGTGTATTCGGCGATGCGCCAGCGATTCTTCCCGATCGTCGGGATGCGGATCTCGCCGCCATCCGACAGCACGGGCGGCACATCTCGGGAGGATCGCATTACGCTCGCCAGCGGGTGAAAATTCGAATCGAGGACTTTCACTTCCACGTCTTCTTCGGGTTCGCGATCTTCGGCCTCGCGAAGCTCACGATGGATCGCTCCCGTGTGACGCTCGCGAACGATACCTGCAGCCAGGTACGAGCCCGAGGGTGCGACCGCCACGAAGGCGAGTGGTCCATTCAGAGGCAGCCGCTGTTGCACCTTTAGATTGAGATCGTAAAGTCGCAGTTCCCCGCCGACATGAACCAGCACATGGTCGGCTCCGATCGACCACAGATACTGCCGGGTGTCGTGGATTCGCCAATCGACTGTCCGCAATACCTTCATCGTGGAAAGATCGATCACGGCAGCCCGCACAACGTGAAGTTTGGGCAAGTCGACGTCGGCGTTGGTACGCGGCACCAGCAGATGCGGATTGAAAGTAAACAGCAGCCGGTTCGGACCGAGATAAGAAATGGTGTCGGCGTGATCCAGGTCATACATCGCCTGGTCCGCGGACGCTGCGAAACCGAGCGATGCGACCGGCAGAGTGAAGTCGGCGGCCCGTGAAGTTGCCTCTGGCGGGCCTGCAGTGAGTGCAAGACTGCAGGCGGGGGGAACGCAGATTTCAGCGTCCTCGACGGCTTCGGCGTCGCTGAAAGGATTGGGCGTTGCCGGAGCTGCGCCGGGCGTCGATGCGGCGGGGTTCGAATTTGTTACGTCCGCCGTGAGGCTGGGCACCAGCACAAGTTTGGAACCGGATTGGAGCCGCAGATTGTGCTTTTCCGAAGTCAATATCGAACTGCCTTCAGGGCCGCTGCCCACGGCTATCTTCATGTCTGCAATGCCGATGATCTGGCCGGGCATCACCGTCTGCGGGGATTTGTTGCGAGGAGGTTCGAGGATGGCGGCATCTGCCGCGCCCTGCAAGCTTCTCATGCCGCCATTAAGGCTGAGCCCCACGGCTTCATTCAGCGGCTGGTTATCCCGATCGCCAAAAAGACTCGACCCATCGATTGGATCGGGCGCGAGCACGGCCGCAACCGTGAGCGGTAACGGCTTCATGTCTCGCCCGCCGCACTGGCCGCTATCAAACAGAAAAGCGACGTCCGAGGATTTCGCGGTCTTCGAACGAGGAGTCTGGGTCACGATGCGGCCCTTTAAAATTGCGCCTTCGCGAAGTTTGCAGGAGGGATTCTTCCAGGCTAAAGCGACCCTGGCATAGACCGGATCGCCGACTTGCACGCGCCCGGCTTCGATCGACTTCAATAGTTCGGCTTGAATCGGGGTGCGGTCCGTAGGAGGATCTGCGGCGAAGCAAGCCACGCCCAGAAGCAATGCCAGAGACAGAGACTGGAAGAAGAATGCAGCAGCTGTGGCGATCGGACGATCCGAGCAACTCTCAGGCAACGAGGGATTTCGATCGGTTGCGTCGGACAGATGCTGCGGGAAGGTCAACATGGCGGGGCGAAAGCCTCTATCCGCACTTACCGCGAGCTATTGTATCACTCCAGAATACGTTTGCTGAGATCTAACCCATCGTACATTCCCCTGTCCAGGCCAGGTTCGTGATTCGCTATTCTTTGCCCGAGGCCACAGTCTGGACCAGGTCCCCAAGTTGCTGGGCAGTAAAGTTGTTGCCTTCCAGGTTGGCGGCCAGGCGTCCGCTACGGCCGATGATGACCGTGTGAAACGAATGCACGAAAAGAGCTTCATCGGGATAAAACGACATGTCAAAGAAGCGGCATAGTCGTTGAATATCGGCAACCGTACCGGTGAGGAAATGCCAACTGCCCGAGTCCGCTTTCCAGGTGCGCGCATAATTTTTCAGCTCAGCCGGCTGATCGTGGACCGGGTCGATGACGACCGTGAGCAGAACCAGGTCCCGTCCCATGAGGCTCTTGAATCGTCGTTGCAGAACTCCGAAGTTGTTGGACAGACGCACGCAATAATCCGGCAGAGGGCAGCGCGTGTAGATAAATGTCATGGCAACAATCTTGCCGCGGAATTGACGGAGAGAAACGGCCTGTTGATTCTGATCGGTCAGGCGGAAGTCGGGCACGGGATCGCCCGAGCGCAGAACGTCCGCCGAAGGGGGCTTGGCGCTCGATGCATTTTCGACCAACTTGAGGCGGCGGGCTTCGGTCGGATCAAGTTCCAGACTTTCAAACGGGCGAACGTGCACGCCTTCGGCGAACGACGAGTCGTTCTCAATAATCAAAGTAAAGTCGACCATTACACCCGCCTGCAGACCCTGCGGCAGAGAATCTTTCACCCGAAACGACATCACCATGGCCTCCATGTAACCGGGAATCTCTTTACAAGAGACGGTGATGGTCTGGTGCGAAGGATCGGCGGCGAGCAGCAAGCCGGTGACATCGTGCCTCTGCTCGGCCGCAAAGGACCGCGCCGCAAGGAAAACAAAAAGAAGCGACGCCGTGGCGAGGCTCGAAAGAATCCGATTGTCGGTCATGGCGCTCCCTTAGGCTTGTTCGCGCTGGCCGACGACGGCTGGGCTCCCGAAGATTCTTGTCCCCGCTGCGGACCGCCGAGGTGAAATGCGGGGCGGCTTAATTTCTCGTAGTCTTTCGCAAATTCCCTGATCTCGAGGAACTGATCGGGTGCGACGTTTGCGAAATGCTGAGTCGTTTTGCTGACCGGCCAATCGATTTCCAGGTCGAGGATGCGGGCCGATTTTCCCAGCCCAATGTGTTGAGTGAGCGGAGAAGCGCCGAAGGACCCTCCGCTGCCAACCGTCCGGAAAATGAATCGCTGCGGCTGTCCTTGGTCTTGCACGGTCACTTTGATGCGGGCTCCGATTGCCGCGCGGTTTGTCTTCACACCGTCGAGGTGAAGACTGATCCAGTCGTTACCGTTGCCGGGATTTTCGAAGAGACGAAAGGCGTGGCTGTCGCCGATCACGGCCCCGCCGATTTCCGTGAGCAGATCTTCGTCTCCGTCATTGTCAATGTCGGCAAAGGCGACGCCGTGTCCTTTATGGAGCTCGCCGGTGCCAGAGGACGCCGTCACGTCCGTGAAGAACTTACCTTCTTTGTTGTGCAGCAGGACGTTGGGCAACATGGAAGCATAGCTGGGATTGCCGGTGCCGAGATAAATATCGAGATAACCGTCGTTGTCGATGTCGCCGAAGTTCGCGCCCATGGGCATGAAGACGCGATCGAGACCGACTTCCGCGGTGACATCGCGAAACGTGCCGTTGCCAAGATTTTTGTAGAGCTTGAGCGTCTCCGCGTTCGGGGTGAGGCCGAGATAGGTACGCACGGATTCGTCGACCGAAACGTAGTAGCTGGTCACAAACAAGTCGGGCCAACCGTCATTGTCGTAATCGAAAAACCAGGCGGCGAAGCTCTGCCACGGTTTCTGCACTCCGGCCTGAAGCGCAACATCGGTAAAGGTTCCGTTGTGATTGTTGTGATAAAGAGAATTGTCGCCGTTGAGATTGGAGACGTAGAAATCAACATAGCCGTCGTTATCGTAATCGCCCGCAACCACGCCTTTGGTGAAGGCGACACGATCGATCCCGGCGGCATGAGAGATGTCTTCGAAGGTGCCGTCGCCCTTGTTGCGATAGAGATGGCTGGGTCCATTCTCGTTGCCCACGAAAAGATCGAGATAGCCGTCGTTATCAATGTCGGCCCAAACGCCGGTTTGCGTCTGCAGGGGCAGGTTAAGCCCGCTGGCTGCGGTCACGTCGGTGAAAGTGCCGTCGCAATTGTTGCGCAGCAGAGACGGACGCTGGGGAAATTCCCAGGCGCCACGCAGGACGAAGATGTCGAGACATCCGTCATTGTTGTAATCGGTCTGGATAAGGTTCAGACCGCCAAGTTGGTCGGCGAGGCCGGCTTGCGCAGTGTGATCGGCGAAAGTTCCGTCGCCGTTGTTATGGAAATAATGCATGGGGGCGCACTGGCCGAAATCGGAGGTGACAATGTCGAACAAGCCATTGCGTCCAAAGTCGTCGACGATGAGGCCGCCAGACATGGAGTACAAGTTGATGCCGGCGGCGGGGGCGACGTCAACGAAACGGCCGACATCCTCGGCGGAGTCAAAGCTTGAGGGCGGAGTCAGGTACTGGGGCGGAACGCCGGCCGGATATTTTCCTAATGTCAAGTAAGCGAGGTTGAGAATCCAGCGGACATCGAGCGCGTCGGGCTTGCGCTGCAGGGACTTGAGCAGATATTCGATGGCCTTCTCGGAGGCAGCCGGCTTGGCAAAGCTTCGGTTCACACGCGGCGGGAAAATACATTGATCTCCGGGATGACGATAAACATCGTTGTCCATTTCAGATTTGTGCAGGTAGGCGATGCCGAGGACTTCCTCTAATTCCGGCATGGCGCCGGGCAACTGCGCCTGCGCGATCTCGTATGCCGTTTGCCACTGCTCGATGGACTTGTCCATCTCTCCTTCGTAGGCATAGAGATTGGCGAGTGCGTAGCGCATCTGAATGATGTCGAGCGGGCGGCCGTGCGCAACGCCATCGGGATTGGCCGGATCGAGACTCTTAAGAACGCTGTCGATAACCGAAGCCATGGACTGCTGACGGATATCGCACATCTCATGGAGGTTCTGATTCCATCCATCGGGCTTGGGGAAATTGCGGTATGCGAGGTCGGCTTCGCCTTTGCCTCCGACGTTGGGCGCATAGCGAATTGTGCCGGTCGCGGACGAAGGCAGAATGCGCGCCGGAGCGGTGTTTTGCAGAGGCGTCGCGGCAGAGGGAGGAATCATTTTGAGGATGGCATAACCCGACTTGGTCTGAATGACCGGGCTAATCTGCCCCACGCTGAGGCGCGTGACCGCATCGCGCAGTTCGGGGCGCAAAGCGGCGGGATCGATGCGACCCATGGCGCCTCCATCGGAAGCGGTGGGGTCGATAGAAAGTTCTTTGGCCAGAGCGGAGAAGTCTTCGCCGTTTTTCAGGCGCTGGAGAACTCGGCCCGCCTGACCGGGTGAATCGACGACGATTATCTGCAGGTCGGTCGGTAGGGGAGCGGAACTCTGAGCGAGAAGAAGCGGCTCCGAGCCGAAGAAATGCGCCAAAACAATGCACGTGAGGATGCAGAAGATGGCGCTCGGTGCCTGGAAGCGTGATTGCAGGTGCATGGCAGTGCGGATCGCACCAGCGGGATCCCAAGTGAAAAACTCCCTGAGCATAACGATCCGCCGCCTCGACCGGAGGAGCCTGGAGGACAGCGATGGGGGGAAATATAGCATCAATGGTTGCGCCAATGCCGGGTTCGGTCATCCTGCGCGCAGAAAACTCGTGCGTCAAGACCAGCAAACGTTTACTATATCGCGCGATATCGTTTTTTCCCATTCGTAAAAGAGCGAGGGATCCATCATGATGAGACGCCGCGAGTTTCTTCGTGCAGGTCTGGCTGGTGCGGGAACCGTTCTGGCTTCGAAAGTGCCGTTGCCCCGGTTATGGGCGCAGTCAAGCTCCACGGATTCCCGCGTCATCGATTCCCGGATTGAAGTCCTGACCGGCGAACCGCTGGGCACCATTTCCCCAAATCTCTACGGCCATTTCACCGAGAATCTGAGCGGAGTTGTATACGACGGAATCTGGGTAGGGCCCAATTCGAAAGTGCCCAACGTGGATGGAATTCGCAAAGAACTCATCGACGAGATGCGGAAGATCAAGGCGCCGGTGGTTCGTTTCCCCGGCGGTTGTTTCGCCGACAGTTACGACTGGCGCGATGGAATCGGACCAACCGACAAGCGCCCTCGTCGCACCAACTTCTGGAATGGGGGCGAGACGCCGGAAGCTCCAGCTTCGCACCGCTATGACCCGAATGAATTTGGCACCAACGAGTTCGCGCACTTCTGCAAGCTGATTGGCAGTGAACCCTATTTGGCCGCGAACCTCCGCAGTCTGCCCGCAGAGGAGTTCTATCGCTGGGTGGAATACTGCAACTCCCCGGCCGGCAGCACGACCCTGGCCGACACGCGAGCCGCGGCGGGATATAAGGATCCCTTCAACGTTCGCTTCTGGGGCGTCGGCAATGAATCGTGGGGTTGCGGCGGAAACTTCACGGCGCAGGAATACGCAGTTGAATTCCGGCGATGGACGACCTGGGTGCCGCGCTTTCAATCGCGATCCTCACCCGAGAGCCGCGAGGAGCTGTCGTTCATCGGGTCCGGTCCGAATGTGGACGACTGGGCCTGGACGCGGGGCTTTTTCGAGGAGATCGCCAAAAAAGGGCGCTTCCAGCTGCGCAGCGTCTATGGTTGGGCACTTCATCACTACGCATGGAATCTCAGCCGGGGAAAAACGCAGAACTGGGTGCAAGGCAAGGGCGATGCACTCCAGTTCGACGCCGTAGATTGGTACGAACTGCTGCGCGAAGGCGACCGCATAGAAGGACTGATCAACGGCCACTGGCAGGTGATGGGCGAGGAAGATCCCGAACACTGGGTAAAGCTTGTCGTGGATGAGTGGGGGCCCTGGTACAAGCCCGGCAGCGAGGCGACGCCCGGAGATCAACTGGAGCAGATGCCGACCTTGCGCGACGCGGTTTTCAGCGGTATGACGCTCGACACCTTCAACCGCCATCCGGAGAAAATCGCGATGGCGAACTGCGCCCAGCTGATCAATTGCCTGAACAGTCTGTATCTGGCGCACGAAGATCGTTTCGTCGTGACCCCGGTTGGTCACGTGTTTGCCATGTACGCCGCGCATCAGGGCGGGCAGGGGCTGCGCACGATTTTTTCGGCGCCCACTATCTCCTACGACCGCGACGGCAAGCCCGCGTCGTTCTGGGGATTGAAAGGGTCGGCGTCGCTGCGGGAGAAGGAATTGACGCTGACGGTGGTCAATCCTGATGTAAGCCAGGCCAGAGACGCGCAAATAGTGATCCGGGGTGCGCAACTTAAAACGGCGACCGCCACCGTTCTCACTAATTCTGATATCCACGCGCACAACACCTTCGCGCAGAAGGACGCGGTCGTTCCGCGGACTCAAAGCGCCGAGATCAAGGGAGACGTGTTGAACTTCCGTTTTGCGCCGGCGTCGGTCACGAAGCTTGCTGTGCAGTTAACGTAAGACGATACCCGGGGCCGTCGCTTTGCTCACGAATCCGAAAGTTTTCTCCGTCGTGGTTTTCGCACTGGTGATAACCGTGGCATCCTGTGGCGGAGGAGGTGGCAGTGGCAGCAGCCCCACTCCGCCGCCGCCAACCGTCTTCAGCAACTACCATCTCACCGGCGCCACCAATCCCGTGCGCGATCCCAGCGTGGTCCGCCAGAACAATACGTATTACGCCTTCAGCACCGATACGGGCGCGCCCGTCAGCGGGTCGCTGCCCATTCTGTGCTCTCCGGATCGCGTCGCCTGGAGTTGGTGCGGCGCCGTCTTCAGTCAGATTCCGCCCTGGGTGGTGCAAGCGGTTCCCGGAATACTCGGGCTGTGGGCGCCTGATGTTTCGTACTTCAACGGTCTTTACCACGTTTACTATGCCGGTTCGACGTTCGCATCCAACACTTCGGTCATTGGACTCGCGACCAATACAACGCTCGATAGCACCGACCCCAACTACCAGTGGGTCGATCAGGGCGAGGTGCTGGCCTCGAACGCAAACGACGACTTCAACGCCATCGATCCAAACATACTGGTGGATACCGACGGCAGCGTGTGGCTGACCTACGGAAGCTACTGGAGCGGCATCAAGCAACAACAAATCGATCCCGTCTCCGGCGATCTGCTCAGTTCAAATCCGACCGTGTACTCGCTCGCCTACCGGCCCGATGTGCAATACGATCCCATCGAGGGTTCCAGCCTGGTGCACAAAGGCAATTACTATTACCTGTTCGCGTCGTTCGATAATTGCTGCGCTCCGAATCCTTATCAGGATTCCTACCGCATCATGGTAGGGCGGGGAACCAGTCCCAACGGCCCGTTCGTCGACATGAACGGAACGGACATGATGCAAGGCGGAGGCACACAGCTTCTGGCCGGCGATGGCGTCACTTGGAGCGGACCCGGAGGGCAGACTGCGTATCTGGATTCCGTGAACGGAGACATCATCGTGTTTCATGCGATACATTTGCCGGACGGCGTGCCCTATTTGTTTTGCAACTCCTTGACCTGGACAAATGGCTGGCCGCAGATTCAGCCGTAGGACGATTTTTCTGGCGACAGTGAGCTTGTCGCCGCGGACTCGTCGCTACGCGTAGCCGATCTGTTCGGAATATTGTGCCGAAAATGGAGCCGAGAATGAATTGGGGCAGTTCGATTCGGGCGCATGCGTTACTGGTGATGGTGCTTTGCGCAGCCTGGGTCGCGGCACAGGAGAAAACGGAATCTGCTCAAGCGCCCCCGCCGCAAACTCCAGGCGTGGTGTCGACCGGCGGCGCGCATGCGGCAGTGCTGGATAGCGAAAAGCGTCCCATTACGGCCGGCGGATTTGTCGACAGCGGCCCCGTCATCTTCCAGGACATTTCCGAGAAAGCCGGATTGACGCGCTGGCGTCATGTAATGGGCACGCCGGACGACACCTTCATTATCGAGACGGTCGGCTCGGGAGTGGCGCTGCTCGATTATGACAACGACGGCTGGCTCGATATCTATCTGGTCAATGGGGCGACTTACGACGCGATGTCGGGGAAAACGACTCCGCCGCATGCGGCGCTTTTTCACAACAATCACGATGGGACATTTACCGACGTCGCGCAGCAGGCCGGCGTCACCAATGATCGCTGGGGCTTCGGCGTCGCTGTGGGAGATTACGACAACGATGGCTGGCCCGATCTCTACGTGACGAACTTCGGCAAGAACCGTCTCTACCACAACAATCACGATGGGACGTTTACCGACGTCGCGGAAAAGGCGGGAGTCGCATTGGGCAACTGGTCGACGGGCGCGACTTTCGGCGACTATGACGGCGACGGGCGCTTGGATCTTTTCGTTCCCGGGTATGTGCACTATGACATGGACCATCCTCCGGTGCCCGGATCATCGGTGGTAGCTTTTTCTTCCTGCGAGTTCCGTGGGGTGAAGGTTATGTGCGGGCCCCGCGGACTCAAAGGCGAACCCGATCATCTTTTCCATAACAACGGAGACGGAACGTTTACCGATGTCAGCGCGAAGGCGGGTGTCGGCGACGCGAACGCGTATTACGGGCTCACCGCGGTGTTTGCGGATGTGAACAACGATGGAAAGGTCGACCTCGCGGTGGCCAACGATTCGACGCCGAACTACCTGTACATCAACAAGGGAAACGGCACCTTCGAGGATGCGAGTTATGCCTCAGGCTACGCCTTGAACGAGAACGGACGCGAGACCGCGTCCATGGGAATTGCTGTAGGAGACTACCTCAACAACGGCCAGCTCGACCTTTACAACACGGTTTTTTCCGACGACTACAACCCGCTCTATCGCAACGACGGCGGCGGCAACTTTACTGACGTGAGCTATCAGGCAGGAATCGCAGAAGTAACGATTCCATTTCTGGGGTGGGGCACGGGCTTTCTGGATTTCGACAACGACGGCTGGAAAGATTTATTCGCCGCGAATGGGCACGTGTATCCCGGCGTGGACAAAAGCGATTGGGGGACGACTTTTGCCGAGCGGCCTCTTCTGTTTCACAACCTTCACAACGGAAAATTCGATGTGGTTCCAGCGGTGATGGGGACGGGGTTGGCTCTGTTGCTGACGGCCCGAGGCGCGGCCTTCGGCGATCTTTTCAACGACGGCAAAATCGATGTGGTGATCAATCAACTGGATAACACTCCGGTGCTGCTTCGAAATGTCAGCCCAGACCACAACCACTGGGTCGCGCTGACTCTGGTGGGAGGAGCCAAGAGCCCGCGCGATGCGGTTGGAGCATCGGTCTACTTGACGGCTGGCGGCACTCGGCAACGCGGCGACGTGATCAGCGGAGGCAGCTACGCGTCTTCGAATGATTTTCGCGTCCATTTCGGGCTGAGCAGCAGCACGAAAATAGAAAACGTGGAGATTCACTGGCCTAGCGGGGCCGTGGAACACGTGAATCTGCCCCTCCTGGATTGCTTCTATAGAGTCGAAGAGGGCAAAGGCGCGACTCAGATACCGCACAGTGCTAAATGACAAGTTGGGGGCAGGGCT
>Ga0070765_100001806_pt1 | contig 13225 bp, 14 predicted proteins | sample HubBroMetageWFT5_FD_71516 | JGI IMG/M metagenome (GOLD analysis project Ga0070765, IMG submission 71516) | Warmed and freeze-thawed soil microbial communities from the Hubbard Brook experimental Forest, New Hampshire - Hubbard Brook CCASE Soil... | ecosystem: Environmental > Terrestrial > Soil... | reverse complement strand
AACGATCCGTCGAACACCAACACCAGGCAGGCGTTCGACCTCCTGGCCGCGGGCTTCGGCGCCGGGTTCAACGGCCCGTTGACGATCGTCACCGAACTCCCGAGCCAGAACCAGCAGGCCACGGTCACGGCGGTGACCGACGCCGTGCACAAGACGCCTGGCGTCGTCGCGGTCACGCCGGCGCGGATCTCGCCGTCGGGCCAGGTGGCGGTGTTCGAGGCGTATCCGAGCTCGGCGCCCCAGGCGGTGGCAACTACCAATCTCGTCAACCACCTGCGCAACGACGTGGCCCCGCCCGTCGAGCATCAGACCGGCGCCAAGGTGTTGGTCGGCGGCTTTACCGCCGGTTCGATCGACTTCTCGCACGTGCTCGCCAACAAGCTGCCCCTGTTCATCGGGGTGGTCGTCGTGCTGTCGGCGCTGCTGCTGTTCGTGATCTTCCGCTCGCTCGTGATCCCGATCCAGGCGGCGTTGATGAACCTGCTCAGCATCGGCGGCGCCCTCGGCGTGACCGTGCTCGTGTTCCAGGACGGCTGGCTCTCCGGCCTGCTCGGGATCGAGAAGGGGCCGGTCGAGCCCTGGATACCGGTGCTGATGTTCGCGGTCGTGTTCGGTCTGTCGATGGACTACGAGGTTTTCCTGATCTCGCGGATCCGCGAGCAGTGGATTCGCAAGCGCGACGCGTCCGAGGCAGTGGCTGACGGGATCGCGTTCACCGGCCGCGTGATTACCGCGGCGGCCGCGATCATGATCTGCGTGTTCCTGTCGTTCATGCTCGGCAACGAGCGGGTGCTCAAGGAGTTCGGCTTCGGCCTGGCGGCGGCGGTCCTGCTCGACGCGCTGATCGTCCGCTGCGTGCTCCTGCCCGCGGTGCTCGAACTGCTCGGGCCGACCACGTGGAAACTGCCGCACTGGCTCGACGCCCGTCTTCCTCACATCAACATCGAGGGCTCTTCGGCCCGGGCCCTGCTCGACCAGCGGGGGACGGCGTCGGACGAGTCGGTGGAGCCGGAGCCCGCTCAGGTCTAAGGGGTTGGCGGCGCGCTGCGGGGCGCCGCCCGCCCGCCCAGGTAAAAGCGGTCAGCGGCGCGCTCCGGGGCGCCGCTGACCCGCATAGCTTTGACGAGTGAGCCTGTTCAGACCTGCCGAGGCCTAGTTCGGCCCCGAGCGACCTGCAAGAACTGCCAATCGCGCCGGCAAATCGCCACCGCGGCAGACGGCGCATGCCCCACATGCGCCTCATGCCACGGTCGGCGCGCCGCGACCCGATTGGCAGGCTATGCAGGTCCCAGACGGCGCCTAGGACGGGATCCGGGCCGTATCCCTGGTGCCGCCGTTCTCGCTGCCGGCGCCACCGGGCATCCGCCAGTCGACCGCTGCCTGTGGATACGCCCGCAGCGTGCCGATCAGCTCCGGGTCCTCGCCGGCGAGCGCCATCCACGCCGATCGCAGTCCCTGGCTGGCGGCGGTTCGCAGGACCGATACCCGGCTCTCGAGCTGGGAGACCACGAGCGAACCGGCGCCGGGCCGGATCACGCACAGCGCCGGCTCCCGGTCCGCGTCGGCGGCCCACTCCGCAAGCGAAGCGCACAGCGCGTCGTACCGCGGCGACCGCGTCTCGCGCAGCGAGACGAGCGCGGGGTTGATCGCGCGCAGGTAGCGGTCGGTCAGCCGCGCCACGATCGGCGACAACCCGGCGTGCAGCACGCCCTCGGGGCGGGTCATCAGGACCAGCACGTCGGTGGCGCCCGACGCGCACGCCACGTGCATCGGGATGGCTTCGGCCAGGGTGGCGTCCAGCAACCGCATGCCGCGGAAGCTCACTGGGCCGCCGGCGAGCCACGGCAGCCGCGAGGAGGCCCTCATCGCGCACCGGATCTCCTCCGCAGAGGACAGCTCCGCCAGGTCGACGATCGCCGCCCGGTCGGCGTCGGTGGCGGTGCAGTGGAGATCGATCCCGCGCGAGAAGAGCTCGTCGAACCGAAGTGGCCGCTCGTGTCTCCACACGTGGTTGATGACGTGGTCCATGTCGAACGCCGGGCCGCCCCGCAGTGCGCGGATCGCGCTCACGAATCGGGGATCACCGAATCCGTACTGGTAGAGCGTCGCGAGGTAGTCGGCCTGGCCGGCGAGCAGGAAGGCGGCGTTGAAGGCGCCCGCCGACGCCCCGTGCATTTCGTCAAAGGTGTCGCGCAGGCCAAGTTGCTCGATCGCGGCGGTCATTCCGGCCGACACGACCCCTCGCATCCCGCCGCCCTCGATCACCAGCGCGACGCGACGACCATCTCGCCGCGACCCGGGCCGCGACCCCTCCGAGCGCCGCCGCAGGATAGTCTGCACGACCCGGTTGTGGCGCAGGTCCTCAGTCTCGAGGTGGGCCGGCCGAAACGGGTCCGGTGTGAAGCGGCGGGGCAGCACGAACCCGGGTAATCGTAGTTGTGAGTGGGCAGCCTCGTCGTGCTGCCCCGAGACCCGTGAACGACCTGTAACGAACGTCACACACTGGGTAGTTAACCCACGTGCTGCCCTTTCGCCGTAAGCCGTCGCGTAGGCGCCGGGTCCTCGACGCTGCGCGCGCCGCGCCGGCGCGCGCCGGCGAGCTGCGCAAGGCCGCGGCCCAGCTCGACGTCCCCTGGGCCCGGTCGTGGCTCGCCGGATTCGTCCGTGAGAATTTCATGCGGTTCGTGCTCAACCCAGTCATGGATTACTACGCCGCCCGCCGCGCCTCCGGTAAGGAGAAGCTCCAGGGGATCAAGGGGCCGGTGATCCTCGTCGCCAACCACGCCAGCCACATGGACACGCCGGTGATCCTGTCGGCGTTGCCGCGCCGGCTGCGAAAGCGGACCGTGGTCGCGGCGGCCGCCGACTACTTCTATCGCAACCGCGTCGTCGCCTCGCTCGTGTCGCTGATCTTCAACACCGTCCCGATCGAGCGCAAGGGCGGCAGCGGGGTCTCGAAGAACGGGAGCCACCTCGACAAGCTGCTCGACCAGGGGTGGAGCGTGCTGCTCTACCCCGAGGGCACCCGCTCCCGCGGCGGCATGCCGGGCCCGCTGCGTCGCGGCGCCGCCGTGCTCGCGGCCGCTCACCACCTGACGATCGTCCCGATCCGGGTGACCGGAACCGCCCAGGCCATGCCCCCGGGCCGGTTGTGGCCGAAGCGGCTACGGGGCAAGCCCGTGCCGAAGCGCCACCGGATCGAGGTCTCGTTCGGTGAGCCGATCACCGCCACGGGCGACCCGACCGAGCTGATGGACCGTGTGCGCGGCTTCTTCGAGAACGGCGGTTCGCCGCGCCCGTATCGCTCGCCGTACCGGTACCGCGCCACCGCCAGCAGCGAGCGCTGACGACCGGGCAACCCGCGGGGGGTTTGGGGGCCCGCCCTCCCGCCCTCCCGCCCTCGCGCCCTCTTGCCCAGCGACAATATCGCGCTACGATATCTGAGAACGATATCTATCCAAACGCGGTGCGAGAGGAGTACGACGATGAGTGATCACGCACCCACCGCCAAGGAGCGACGAGTCCAGCCCGAGATCCCGCGGTCGAGGTTTGCCCGCGGCATGGCCGAGTATCCGGAAGACCCGGAGGAGCTACGCCTCGGGCGGTTCTCCGATGGTCAACAGGCGCGCCCGACGGCCAGCCTGCATCGCGGGCGCTTCAGTGAAGGCGTCGAAGGGCTGGGCGACGAGGATCCGGAGAAGCACATTCGCCGGCGCTACAGCGAAGGATTGGAGGCCCGCCTCCGGACCCGGTGAAACGACCGCCCGGACCGGATGGACGAGACGGCGCGGACCGGTGAACAGACCCGCATCGTCGACGCCGAAAGCCCGCGCGCCCGATCGGTTCCCCCAGCCGATATCGTCGCGCGACATGAGACTCGAGCAGGAGGACTACACCCACTTGCTCGAGCTCCGCACCGGGTTGCGTCGGTTCCTCCGCTGGAGCGAGGCGCAGGCCAAGGCCGCCGGCCTGACGCCGGCCAAGCACCAGCTGCTACTCGCGGTCCGGGGGCACCCGGACCCCGCCGGGCCGACCGTCGGCGAGATCGCGGACTACCTCGTCCTGCGCCACCACTCCGCTGTCGGTCTGATCGACCGCGCCGTCGCGGAGGGACTCGTCAGACGCAACCCCGACCCTCGGAGTAAGAGCGTGGTTCGCATCACGCTCACGCCGGCGGGCATGGACAAGCTTGAGCTGCTTTCCGAAGCCCACCTCGAGGAGCTCGCCCATCTCGCTCCGACCATGCAAGCGCTGTGGCGGGCGGTCGAACAGTCGGACGGCCAAACGAGCTCGCCCGCCGCCGCCGCGCGCCCCTAGAGCCGCCGCGCCCCAGAGCCGCCGCGCGCCCCTAGAACAACTCACTCGTCGTCGTCGACCCAGTCGACGGACCGGGCAACGGCCTTCTTCCACTTGCGGTAGCCGCGGTCGCGCAGACTGGCGTCCATGCTCGGTCGCCACTCCGCCGCCTTGTGCCAGTTGCGCTTGAGGCTGTCGGTGTCCGGCCAGAAGCCCACGGCAAGGCCCGCCGTGTAGGCGGCGCCGAGCGACACGGTCTCGGAGACGTTCGGCCGCGTCACGGGAACATCGAGGACGTCGGCGAGCGTCTGCATCAGCAGGTTGTTCGCGGTCATCCCGCCGTCGACGCGCAACTCGGACACCCGGCCGCCGTAGTCGGCGTTCATCGCGTCGACGACTTCGCGCGTCTGCCACGCGGTCGCCTCGAGCACCGCCCGCGCGAGGTGTCCGCGCTTGATGTAGCCCGTCAACCCGGCGATCACGCCGCGCGCGTCGCTCCGCCAGTGCGGTGCGAACAGCCCCGAGAAGGCGGGCACGAAGTAACACCCGCCGTTGTCCTCGACGGTCAGCGCGAGCGTCTCGATCTCCGGAGCGCTGCCGATCAGGCCGATGTTGTCCCGGAACCATTGGACCAGCGCGCCGGTGACCGCGATCGACCCCTCGAGCGCGTAGGTCGGGTCGGCCGATCCCAGCTTGTAGGCCAGCGTCGTCAGCAGTCCGCTTGAGGAGTTCACCGGCCGGGCGCCCGTGTTGAGGACGAAGAAGCTGCCGGTTCCGAACGTGCACTTCGCATCGCCGGGGTTGAAGCACGTCTGGCCGACAAGCGCGGCGTGCTGGTCGCCGAGCGCGGAGGCGACCGCGACGCCGGCCAGCGGCGCACCGGCCTCCCCGTACGCCTCCGACGAAGCTCTGATCTCGGGAAGCATCGCCGCGGGAACGCCGAGCGCGTCGAGCAACTCGGGGTCCCAGTTGAGCGTGTGCAGGTTCATCAGCAACGTCCTCGAGGCGTTGGTCACGTCGGTGACGTGCGCGCCGCACAGATTCCAGATCAACCACGAGTCGATCGTCCCGAACAGCACCTCTCCGGCCTCGGCGCGCTCGCGGAGACCCGCGACGTTGTCGAGCAGCCAGCGGATCTTCGGGCCCGAGAAGTACGTGCTAACCGGCAGCCCCGTCTTATCCCGGAACATGTCCTGCCCGAACTCGCGGACGAGGTCCCGGCACAGCCGGTCAGTCCGGGTGTCCTGCCAATTGATCGCGTTGTGGACGGGCTCACCGCTCCGGCGGTCCCACAGCACGGTGGTCTCGCGCTGATTGGCGATGCCGAGCGCACACAGATCGTCCGCTGAGAGGTCGGCCTTGTCGAGCGCCACCCTGGCGACCAACAGGACGTTTCGCCAGATCTCCTGCGGGTCGTGCTCGACCCAGCCCGGCTTCGGATAGATCTGCTCGTGCTCCTGCTGAGCAACCGACACGATCCGGGCGCTCTCGTCGAACACGAAACACCTCGACGACGCCGTTCCCTGGTCGATCGAGGCCACGTATCGCCCGGTGATGCTCACGTCGCGGCAAGTCCTAGCACGGAACCGGCCGCGGATGCACCGCGCTTAGCGGGAACTACACAAAGCTAGTCATGTCGCAACGGCTCCGCCGAGCTCGCGAGACACCGCTCGTGCCGCCTCCGTCACGCGGCACACGAGCTCGGCTCGAGGCCGGCGATCGCGGCACAGGCGTTCCATCGGTCCGGCGATCTCGATCGCACCCACGGTCACCCCCCGGCGATCATCGATCGGGGAGGCCAGCGACGCGAAGCCGGGCGACAGCTCACCGACGACGCTCGCCCAGCCGCGCTTCGAGATCTGGTCGAGCTCCTCCCGGAACTGGCGCCCGTCCCTCAGCGCGGCTCCGCTGTCGCCCGCCACATACGCTCCGGCGAGGTCGGCCGGGATCTGGCCGTGGTTGGCCATCAGCACCTTCCCGAGCGCGGTCGCGTGAGCAGGGAGCAGGTTCCCGACCTCGAGGGTCTCGCGCGCAGCGCCGCGCGGGCGTACGTGGTGCAAGATCAGCACCTGGTCGTGATGCAGCGTGCCGACGCGCACGCTCTCGCCGGTCAGGCTTGCCAGCTTGGAGGCGATGCCCTGAGCGCGCGTTCGGAGCTCGTTGCCGTCGAGGTAGCTCGAACCCATCGGCAGCAGCGCCGGGCCGAGCTGGTACTTCCCGCTCTCCTCATCCTGTTCGACGAACCCGACGCCCTGCAGAGTGCGAAGCAGTCCATGCACCGTTCCCTTGGGGAGGTCAAGCTCACTTGCGAGTTCGCCCAGCCCGAGCCGCCGCGAGCGGCCGGAGAGCAGCCGGAGAATTGCGGCCGCGCGTTCGATGGATTGGATGCGTCCGGGCAGGGTGCACAGCTAGTACCCGGGTTCGCATCGACTACATCAGGCCGGCGCGTTTCTGGCCCATACGTTCGCGCCCCGGGTGAGCGTCTTCTTCGGGCGCAGCGCTCGATCGAGGACTTCCCCGTGTTCGAGCGCGCGGGCCTTCAGCGACCGGTGCGGGACAGCCGGCACTCCAAGCCGCTCGGCCTGCTCGGTTACCGCACGCCGCTTGCGCCCTCGCGAGAGCGGCAGCTCCAGGGCCACAATCCGTGCGTGCTTGCCGCGCATACCGTAGATGTGCGCCTCGATCCGGCCCCAGACAACGACGGCGCCGCCGATCAAGTCGGGCGTCCCGGTGGACGCGGTTCTCGGGCACGGGTCGTAGTAGGCATACACGCCGCAGCTGCACTCCTTGACCGGAACCTCCTCGTCGCTGTGACCCCGGTCGCAGCGCGCGGTCAACATACCTCCGGGCCAGGGCGTGCCGTCGTACATCGACGTGAGCCCGTCGGGCGTCAGGCGCCACTGGCGAAAGCCCACGAGCGCGACGACGAGGTCCGGCGCGACCCCGTCGGCGTGCTCCAGCGTGTTCATCGCGACGGCGCGGGCACCCGCTCACGTTCCGGGTCGGATGGCTCGGGCTCGGAGCGGTCCGGAGGGACGGCCGGCTTTAACGGTGCGGTCGCCGGAACGCGCACCGGTTCAACGATGATCGTCTTAGATGGGCCATCCAGCGAACCGACAAGAGCACGGGATTGGGTGTCCTGGCTCATCGCACTACCTCCACTAACCGACGATCTCGTACATTCTGGCCTACGGTCTATACCGACGACGATAACGGAACTGCGATCTCGGCAGATCGGGCTGGAGCACGCGCTGCGCAGGGCGACGTGCACTGATCTCGAACAGAGTTGCTGAAGGTGTCACCGCTATTTCGCCGCAACGAGGAGAAGGCCGCGCGCAAGGCCGCGGCCACCGCCGAGATCGAACGGCTCCGCGCGGTTCCCGTGGAAGATATGGCCGCGGATTTGCTGCTCGGGTTAGGCCCCGACGGACCGACCCACGGGACCAGCATCAGGGTTCAGCAGCTGTGCGAGTACCTCCTCAGGGACCATCCCGGGGCCGGGCAGATGAACACGCTGAACCTCTCCGCACCGGTGAACAGGGCGCTCGACATGCTCGAGGGTGCCGGCCTCGCCTCCCCGATATCAGTCACGCGGACGCCCGTATGGCGGATTACCCCTCTCGGAGAGAGCGCGCTCCGAGAGGGGGACGTGCGCGATCGCCTTCGGCGTCGCTAGCCGAGGGACGCAGCTAAGCCGAGTTACTCGTCGTCCTCGCCCTCGTCGAACCGACCCTGGATGTGCTTCTCGGGGTCTTCCTCGCCGAGGTCCTCCTGGCCCTCGCTGAAACGGCCCTTGTGGTGCTTCTCGGGATCTACGCCGGGCAGGTCCTCCTGGCCCTCGCTGAACCTCCCGACGCGCTCCTCGTCGGGGAACGCCTCCGGATCCGCTTGACCTTCCGCGAAGCCCTGCTCCGGGGGGTGCTGCTCAGGATCCGCCGTGTGGTCTCGACGCTCTTCGGACATCTGCATCCTCCTTCATCTTTGTCGTCGCTCTCGCGACATCGTATGCACGCTATTACCCGCTGTCATCACCAGGGGATCGCACCGAGCTCGCGCGACACGGCGCGGGCCCCTTCTCGAACGTAGGCCAGCAGATCTGGCCGCGGTTGGCGAGCCGCGAGCAGCCTCTCCGGCGGACCGAAGATCCCCATCGCGCCCACGGTCATGCCGCGGCGATCGACGATCGGCGCGGCGTAGGACACCTGCCCCGGAACCAGCTCGCCGATGTCCGCCGCCCAGCCCTGGGCTTGCACCCGCTCGAGCTCTCGCTCGAGCCTGGCCGGGTCGCTGATGGTCGCGGCCGTGTAGGGGACGAGGCCGTTCGACGCGAGCGCCGAGGCGACGTACGGGTGGTGCGCGAGCAACACCTTGCCCAGCGCCGTGGCGTGGGCGGGGAGCAGTGAGCCCACGTCGAGCGTCTGCAACGTGTCGTCGGGCCGGAACACGTGATGCACGATCAGCACTTGGTCTTCATGGAGCGTGCCGATGCGCACCGCCTCGCGCGTGCGCGTTGCCAACGAATCCGACCAGTTGAGCGCTCGGGTGCGGAGCTCGTTGCCGTCGAGGTAGCTCGAGCCCATGTGGAGCAGCGCCGCGCCGAGCTGGTACTTGCCGCTGTCGGAGTCCTGCTCGACGAACCCGACGCTCTGGAGAGTGCGAAGGAGCCCGTGGACGGTCCCCTTCGAGAGCCCCATCTCGCCGGCGATGTCCACCACGCCGAGTCGTCGGTTACGACCAGATAGCAGCCGCAGGATCGTTGCCGCGCGCTCGATGGACTGAATATTCCTTGGCACCCTGCGTGCGCCCGTCCCCCCGCGCTATCGGCGACATCCGATAACGCTGAAACCAGTGTATTGAACCGCGCTTGTCATTGCCGAACCGACGCCACAGCATGACAACTTAGTTTGACATTGTCGAACGCGTGTGGTTAGGATCGGCCAATCCCACAACTCCATTGAGGAGAGGAGACCGGAATTGGGCGTTTTAGGCGCGGTCGTAGTGTCAGTGCGTTCTTTCCCACACCTGAGCATCATCCCGGCCGAGATCATCGGGACGGCGCTCCTGATCCTCCTCGGCGACGGCGTCGTGGCAGCGGTGCTGCTCGCCAAGTCGAAGGCGGAGAACTCCGGCTGGATCGTCATCACGTTCGGGTGGGGGATGGCGGTGGCGATGGCCGTCTACACCGTCGGGTTCTTCTCCGGCGCACACCTCAACCCGGCGGTAACGCTCGGCATCTGGATCCACGGGGGTATCACCGGCTCGCAGGCGTGGAAATACTTCATCGGGGAGTTCGTCGGCGCCATGGTCGGCGCGTTCCTCGTCTACCTCACCTACTTCCTGCACTGGAGGGACACTGAGGATCCGGGGTTGAAGCTGGCGGTCTTCTCGACCGGTCCAGCGGTCCGCAACTACGCGTGGAACCTGCTCACCGAGATCGTCGGCACGTTCGTGCTGGTCCTCGGAGTTTTCGCAATCACGGGCCCTTGGAACGCGATCACGTCGGGCCTGGCCCCCCTGCTGATCGGTCTGTTGGTGTTCGCGATCGGCCTATCGCTCGGTGGTCCGACCGGTTACGCGATCAACCCAGCGCGCGACCTGGGACCGCGGATCATGCACGCGATCTTGCCCATCCCGGGCAAGGGTGGGTCCGATTGGTCGTACGCCTGGGTGCCGGTCCTCGGGCCGCTGATCGGCGGCGCGCTCGCCGCGATCTTCTTCGACGCCGTCTTCGGCAGCGCTCCGCTTTAGGAGACGGCGATGAAAAAGCTAATCAACTCGCCTGACACGGTTCTGCAGGACGCGCTCCACGGCGTCGAGGCAGCCTACGGCGACCGGGTTCGGGTCATCTACGAGCCCGCGGTCATCGTCCGTATCGACGCGCCGGTCAAGGGCAAGGTCGGGCTGATCTCCGGCGGCGGTTCGGGTCACGAGCCGATGCACGGCGGCTTCGTCGGACCAGGGATGCTCGACGCGGCGTGCCCGGGGGAGGTGTTCACCTCCCCCACGCCCGACCAGATGCTCGAGGCGACCAAGGCCGTCGACGGCGGCGCGGGAGTCGTCCACATCGTCAAGAACTACACCGGCGACGTGATGAATTTCGACATGGCCGCCGACATGGGGAAGGGCGACGACATCGAGGTCGAGACCGTGCTCACCAACGACGACGTCGCGGTGGAGGACTCGCTATACACCGCGGGCCGTCGAGGCGTGGGCGTCACGGTTCTGGTCGAGAAGATCTGTGGTGGTGCGGCGGATGACGGCCGGAACCTCCAGCAGGTGGCCGAGCTCGGCCGCCGGGTCAACGCTAATGGCCGCTCGATGGGCATGGCGCTTACCCCGTGCATCACGCCGGCCTCGGGCAACCCGAGCTTCGAGCTCGCCGACGACGAGGTCGAGATCGGGATCGGGATCCACGGCGAACCGGGCCGCTTCCGCGAGAAGATCGGCCCGGCGTCGCAGATCGCCGAACGTCTGATGACGCCGATCCTGGAGGACCTCCCGTTCTCGAGCGGCGACCGCGTGCTCGCGTTCGTCAACGGCATGGGCGGCACGCCCCTGATCGAGCTGTTCGTGATGTACAACGAGGTGGCGAAGATCGCGGGGCAGCGTGGGCTGACGATCGAGCGCAACCTGATCGGCAACTACATCACGTCGCTCGAAATGCAGGGCTGTTCGATCACGCTGGTCAAACTCGACGACGAGATGGTCCGCTACTGGGATGCACCGGTGAACACTCCGGCCCTGCGCTGGGGCGTCTAGCGGGCTCCGGAAAGTGCCCATCACGCGCGACGGCGCCCTCGACTGGATGAATCGGTTCGCGGGCGAGATGTCCGAGCACCGCCAGGAGCTCGTGGCGCTCGACACTGCGATCGGCGATGGCGACCACGGGACGAACATGAACCGGGGCATGACGAAGGCGCTCGAAAAGCTCGACGCCTCGCCGCAGGACGACCCCGGTGCGGTGCTCAAGACCGTGGCGATGGCGCTCGTCTCGAGCGTGGGCGGAGCGGCGGGCCCGTTGTACGGCACGCTGTTTCTGCAGATGGGCAACGCACTGGCCGGCCAGTCGGAGGTCGATCTGCCCGCATATGCCGCCGCGTGGCGCAAGGGCCTGGAAGGAGTCCAGGCGCGCGGTAAGGCGCAGCCTCAAGACAAGACGATGGTGGACGCGCTCATACCGGCCGTCGAGGCCCTCGAGGCGGCGTCCGATCTCGACGGCGGTCTGCGCGCGGCCGTGCAGGCCGCCGAGGAAGGCATGAAGGCAACGACGCCGCTCGTCGCGCGCAAGGGACGCGCGAGCTATCTGGGTGAACGATCAGCGGGCCACCAGGACCCGGGCGCGACTTCCACTTACTACCTCTTCAAGAGCGCCGCCGAAGCGCTGGCGGGTTGAAAGGAGACACGCATGGCGAAGTACTCGATGGCACTCGATCAGGGGACGACCAGCTCGCGAGCGATGGTCTTCAACCACGAAGGCCGCGTTGTAGCGGTGTCCCAAAAGGAGCACGAGCAGATCTATCCCAAACCCGGTTGGGTCGAGCATGATCCGATGGAGGTCTGGGCGCGCTGCCAGGAGGTCCTCAACGAGGCGATGGAGAAGGCCGGCGCGGCCCGCGATGACATTGCCGCGCTTGGCATCACCAACCAGCGCGAGACCGCGGTCGTGTGGGACCGCAATACCGGCGAGCCCGTCATGAACGCGATCGTGTGGCAGGACACCCGGACCGACAAGCTCGTCGACGAGCTGTCCGCGGACGGCGGCCAGGATCGTTTCCGCACCAAGGTCGGCCTACCCCTCGCGACCTACTTCAGCGGCCCGAAGGTCCGCTGGATCCTCGACAACGTGCCGGGGGCGCGCGAGAAGGCCGAGGCCGGAGATCTCGTGTTCGGCAACATGGACACGTGGTGCATCTGGAACCTGACCGGAGGCACCCGCGGCGGCCTGCACATCACCGATGTGACGAACGCCAGCCGGACGATGTTGATGGACCTCGAGACGCTCAGCTGGGATCCGGAGATCGCGGCCACGATCGGCGTGCCGATGTCGATGCTCCCCGAGATCAAGGCCTCGAGCGAGGTCTACGGCGATGTGGCGACCGGCAACCTGACCGGCGTCAGCATCGCGGGCGACCTCGGCGACCAGCAGGCGGCGACGTTCGGCCAGGCGTGCTTCGACACCGGCGATGCCAAGAACACGTACGGGACGGGCAACTTCATGCTGCTCAACACCAGCACCGAGCCCGTGCAGTCCAAGGCTGGTCTACTGACCACGGCGTGTTACAAGATCGGCGACGAGCCGGCGGTGTACGCGCTCGAGGGCTCGATCGCGATCACCGGGGCGCTCGTGCAGTGGCTGCGCGACAACCTCCACATGATCCAGGCCGCGCCGCAGGTCGAGGAGCTCGCGAAGTCCGTGGACGACAACGGTGGCCTGTACATCGTGCCGGCGTTCAGCGGCCTGTTCGCCCCGTACTGGAAGTCGAACGCGCGCGGCGTGTTCGCCGGCCTGACCCGGTACGTCAACGCCGGCCACATCGCCCGGGCCACGCTGGAGGCGACCGCGTTCCAGACCCGCGAGGTGATGGACGCGATGGAGTCCGACTCGGGCGTCACGCTGAACGAGCTCAAGGTCGACGGCGGAATGGTCGCCAACGACCTGCTGATGCAGTTCCAGGCGGACATCCTCGGGGTGCCGGTGATCCGACCCGTGGTTGCCGAGACGACCGCGCTGGGTGCGTCCTACGCGGCCGGCCTCGCCGTCGGGTTCTGGAGCAGCACGCAGGAGGTCCGCGACAACTGGGCCGAGGACAAGCGCTGGGAGCCCAATATGGATGAGGCCACCCGGGACGAGCTCTACAAGTTCTGGAAGAAGGCCGTCACCCGGACCTTCGACTGGTTCGATCCAGCGAGCTGAGGGGGCAACTCCACG
>Ga0070765_100001805_pt1 | contig 13226 bp, 12 predicted proteins | sample HubBroMetageWFT5_FD_71516 | JGI IMG/M metagenome (GOLD analysis project Ga0070765, IMG submission 71516) | Warmed and freeze-thawed soil microbial communities from the Hubbard Brook experimental Forest, New Hampshire - Hubbard Brook CCASE Soil... | ecosystem: Environmental > Terrestrial > Soil... | reverse complement strand
AAGACTGGGGCGGAGTTCACCGTTGCCGAGGGGCAAAACGTTGCGTTTAATCTGACCTGGTATCCTTCACACCAGCATGAACCTGCGCCCGTGAACATTGCCCAGGCGATTCAGAACACGGAAAAATGGTGGCGGGAGTGGTCCGATCGCTGCACTTATCAGGGCGAATGGCGGGAAGCAGTGCTGCGCTCGCTGATCACGCTAAAAGCCCTGACATTTCTGCCCACGGGCGGGATCGTGGCCGCCCCAACAACTTCATTGCCCGAACTGTTGGGGGGCGTGCGCAATTGGGACTACCGCTTTTGCTGGGTGCGGGATGCGAGCCTGACCCTGCAAGCGCTGCTCAAGGCCGGATATTTAGAAGAGGCCCGAGAGTGGCGGGAATGGCTTCTGCGCGCGGTCGCCGGCAGCCCCTCCGAACTTAACATCCTCTATGGCCTTCGCGGCGAACGCAGGCTCACCGAACTCGAACTGCCGTGGCTGCCGGGATATGAAGAATCTACCCCCGTCCGAACCGGAAATGCCGCTTACAAACAATATCAACTGGATATCTTTGGCGAGGTGGCCAACACACTTTTTGAGGCGCAAGGAGCCGGGCTGGGACCACCCCAGCATGCCCGTCACGAAGTCGCCCTGAAGATGCTGGAATTCCTGGAAACCGGCTGGGAACAGCCCGATGAGGGCATTTGGGAGGTGCGCGGTCCACGGCGGCATTTCGTCCACTCGAAGATGATGGCATGGGTCGCTGTCGATCGCCTGGTGAGATCGGCGGAACTGGGCCGGTTCACCGTAGATCTTCCCCGATGGAAAAAGCTTCGTGATGCCATTCACGAGCAGGTTTGCCGCCAGGGCTTCGATGCGAATATGAATTCCTTTGTGCAGTATTACGGGAGCAAACTCCTCGACGCCAGCGTTCTGATGATGCCGCTGGTTGGCTTTCTTCCGCCCGACGATGCACGTGTAATCGGCACGGTGAAAGCCATCGAAAACCACCTCGTTCAGAACGGCTTTGTCGGACGCTACACGCAGGATCCCGCCGTAGACGGCATGCCCCACGGAGAAGGAACGTTTTTGCCCTGCTCATTCTGGTTGGCAGACAATTACGAGTTGCAGGGCCGGCATGCGGACGCAGTGCGGATGTTCGAGCGGCTGCTCGACATTCGCAACGATGTCGGTCTTCTATCCGAAGAATATGATCCCAGCGCAAAACGCCAGTTAGGCAATTTTCCTCAGGCGTTTTCTCACGTTGGTTTGGTAAACACTGCCTTCAATCTGACGTCGCGATCGAGCCAGGCCACTGGGCGCGCCAGTGAACCAGTCGACTCGCGCTGAGTCCGCCATGAGCCGCGCGGTCCTCGAATTCTTGCAAGACGACATATCGGCCCAGCTCTGCTTCTGGGTCAGCAACAATGCGAGCTTTCTGGCAATCACGTTCTACGCTGGCGACGGCCTCACTTGCGGCGAGCTGGGATGACTACGAAGCAGCCTGGCCGCTCGCTGCGAAAGTGAGTCTCGTCCTGAGAGCGACTTCCAGACAATTACTGCCGCGACGAAAAGGATGACTTCCTGGCAGAGTTCACCCAGAACACCGAAGTAGACATAGGCTCGCTGTCCGTGGACGTGAGGCCCTCAGTAGAAGCGGGGCAAAGGAAACAGCACAAAGATACCGTACAGGATGGTCAGCGAGGCCGCGGCTGAGCGCTTGCTCCGGCGCCATAGCCATAGCAGGGCTGCGCCCGCGACCACCAGCCAAATGGCGGCGATGTATGCAAAGATCTTGGCGCCGGGAATATGGTCGCCCCAAGCCTGAAGGGGCTGATAGAAGGGATCGAACTCACCCCAGATGAGGTCGGTGATGCCATAAGCCACGGCTCCGATGCCGTATACGTAAACGCCGATCCTCATGATCGTTCTCCGGGGCGTTCCGACGCAGCAATCTTAGGCCAGTTCGCAGTCCGTCGGCTAACCTTCCATGGTTCGAAGCAATCCCGCTCCGTCATCAGCAGATCGGTACCAGAGATCGGGACGGCCGGGGCGATCGGCGCGAACTAGCACGCAGCCGTGGACCGACTCACCCTGGTCATTTCTCTCGCATCAGATTGTCCGTAGAATCTTTCCATGCGCGACAATACCGTGGGAGAGCGGCGCTTGTGCCGCTTGCCCTGTTCTGCCAGAGCCACGACCGAAGCCGAGAGGAAGTCGAGTGGGCCGCGTAAAGCGGCAAAATTGGCGCGGGCTTCAGCCCCCGTGTTCATAAAGGCGGAGAACCATGACAAATAAATTAATGAAAAATAAGTCAAAGAAGATTAAATTACGAAGTAGCGCGCGCATTCATAAACTTTTACTGGCGGTGCTCGTGTTCCCGTCGGCTTCCCTGCTGGCCGAGCCGGTCACCCTGCACCAGGCCGTCGAACTCGCGCTGAAGCATGCTACCGGCATCAGCATCGCCGCCGCCGACCAACAGCACGCCTCCGCCAGCTATCGCGAACTCCGCAATAGCTACATCCCTCAACTGAATGCGGGAGCTGGAATCGGCTGGTCTGATGGCTTCCCCCTAAGCCTCGAAGGTTCCGCTCCGTCGCTGTTCAACGTGAACGCGCAATCAGCCCTCATCAATCCCGCGCTCAAGGATTTCATTCACGCCGCGCAATCCGACATCGCTGTCAGTGCTCTTCACACTAAGGACCAACGCAACCAGGTCATTCAGGACACCGTATTGAGCTTCGCTGAACTGGCGAAATGGGAGCAGCGCCTGAGCCGCCTGCGCGAAACCATGGCCGCCGCAGAACAGATGGAAACAGCCGTCGGGCAACGCGTCAGGGAGGGTATCGACAGTCAAATGGATGGCAGCAAAGCCCGCCTGTCAGTGGCCCGTCTGCGCTTGCGCATGGCCGAAGCTTCCGGCGCAGCCGACGTTCTCCGCCAGCATCTTTCGCGGCTAACCTTATTGCCCGCCGCCTCTTTCGAAATCGATCCCGATTCCGTACCCGGTCTGCCCGCGGTGAAGGCAGACGCAGACACACAGACCGAATCGCTGGCCAAGGCTACGGACGCGAACCCTGTAGTGCAGGCCGCCGTAGAACATGCGCGCGCCCAATATTTGCGCGTCAAAGCAGAACGCAGGTCCCTGTGGCCGAGCCTGGACTTTGCTGCCCAGTACGCCAACCTCGCCACCTACAACAATTACGACGCCTACTACAATCACTTCCAACCCAACAACGCTACCGTCGGCGTCGCCATCCATCTCCCTTTCCTAAATCTTGCCCAGCATGAGCGAGTGAAAGAGGCTGAGTCGGAAGCAAGCAAGGCAACCAAGCAGGCGGAAGCCGCGCGCAACCAGGTCTCCGAAGAGACCTTACGCCTGCAGCGCTCCGTCACCCAAATGCAGGCCGCCCGCGATGTGGCGCAACTCGAATATGAAATCGCCCAGAGCACCGTCGAAGCCACCCGCACCCGCATGGAGTCCTCCGCCGCCAATCTGCATGATCTCGATAACGCCCAGGCTCAAGCCAGTGAACGCCTGATCACGTTACAGGACGTCACCTTCGAGCTGGAACGCAGTCAGGTCGCGCTGCTGCGTGCCACCGGAGACCTGGAAACATGGGCCCTGGGAACGAAATAACCCGCCAATGCTTCTTTTCATCCATTCACTGCATCAAACCCGGTGTTCGACGACGAACCTGCATAAACACTGGTTTTTCAACACCTAAGCCGCCTCTGGATGGTAAAATTAAGGCTCACCCAATATGCCTCTTAAAACACTGTTCCTGAATCCGCCTTCCTTTGAGAACTTCGACGGCGGCGCCGGCTCCCGTTGGCCCGCCACCCGCGAGATCGAGTCGTTCTGGTATCCGGTTTGGCTGGCTTATCCGGCTGGGATGCTGGAGGGAGCGCGCTTGCTGGATGCGCCTCCGCACCATGTCTCGGCGGAGCAGACTATTGAGATTGCCAAGGACTATGAGTTTCTGGTGCTGTTTACCTCGACTCCAGGCTTTCCTGGGGACATCGGTCTGGCGCGTGCCATTAAGGCTGCTAATCCGAAGATCAAGATTGCGTTTGTTGGACCGCACGTTAGCGTGCTGCCGGAGAAGTCGCTGCGCGATTGTCCGGCGATCGATTTCGTGGCCCGCAAAGAGTTCGATTACGCCGTTGTCGACTACGCCAAGGGCAAGCCTCTGGAAGACATTCCCGGGATTTCCTTCCTGAAAGATGACAAGGCGGTGCACAATCCGGATGCACCCCAGATTCAGGATCTGGATGCGCTTCCGCACGTCACCGACATCTATAAGCGCGATCTCGACGTGTCCCGTTACAACGTGCCGTTCTTGCTACATCCCTACGTTTCTCTTTACACCACGCGCGGTTGTCCGGCGCAGTGCACCTTCTGCCTGTGGCCGCAGACTTTGAGCGGACATCCCTGGCGCAAGCGCTCCACCGACGACGTGGCCGCCGAAATGGCGAAGGTAAAGCAGTACTGGCCGGACGTGAAGGAGTTTTTCTTCGACGACGACACTTTCAATATCCAGGCGGCACGCACCATCGAGCTGTGCGCCAAACTGAAGCCTCTGGGCCTGACCTGGTCCTGCACTTCGCGCGTGACCACTAATTACGAAACGCTCAAGGCGATGAAGGAAGCCGGCTGCCGACTGCTCATCGTGGGCTACGAATCGGGCGATCAGCAGATTCTGAAGAACATCAAGAAAGGCGCAACTCTCGAGCATGCCCGCGAGTTCACCAAGAACTGCCACAAGTTGGGGCTGGTGATCCACGGCGACTTCATCATGGGCTTGCCGGGCGAGTCTCACGAAACCATCAACAACACCATCAAGTTCGCCAAAGAACTGGACGTCGAGACCATTCAGGTTTCGGTGGCCCATGCCTATCCCGGCACCGAACTTTATGACTATGCAGTAAAGAACGGCTTTATGGTCGGCGACAACAAGATGGTGGATGAAGGGGGCCATCAGTTGGCCCACATCCAGTATCCCGGACTGCCCGCCGATGAGATTCTTTCCGCGGTGCATCGTTTTTACGATGAGTATTATTTCCGGCCCAAGGCGGTGTTCCGCATCCTGAGGAAGGCGGCTTTTGACAGCAACGACCGCAAGCGCCTCTACAAGGAAGCCAAGACGTTCCTGAGGCTGCGCTCGGCTCGCAATAAACTGGTCAAGCAGCACGGCGAAGAGGCCGCTGCCGAACTGGCCAAGGCCTGATAGATAACCAATAAAGGCTTTTCATCACAGAGGCACAAGAGACACAGAGAAGTCTTTTATTGTCTTTATTTCTTTTTTCTCTGTGACTCTGCGTCTCTGTGGTGAAGGCCTGTAGAATTCGTTCCCTAAACTTCCAGTGACCTTTCGCAAGTATCTTGTGCTGGCCGGAGTCACGGTCTTCGCCGCGGCCGGAGACTCCATGCTTTCGCATGGGATGAAGCAGACCGGCAGCATCTCTCTCAGCCACCTGCAAGGTGTGATCTTCGCCGTGCTGAATCCCTGGGTCGCGGTCGGCATTCTCCTTCTGCTCGCCTTCTTTGCGACTTACATGACGGCGCTCTCCTGGGCCGATCTCACTTACGTTTTGCCGGCCACCTCGCTCGGTTACGTTTTCCTGGCGCTCGTCGCCCGATTCCTGCTGCACGAACATGTCAGCCCGCTGCGCTGGCTAGGAATTGCTTTGATCACAGGAGGCGTGGGATTTATCGCCGGCGGGCCTGAGCTTACGAAGCATCCTCATACGAAACCTCCAGACGAGGCGCATGCTGCCGCGGCCAGCGGCGGCAGGCAATGAGTACGGTTGGTCGATACGGTAGAAACGCGGGATCGGAAATCAAAGTCCCCGCCCTGTCTCTGCAAAAAGCGCAGAGACAAGGACGGGGCACCCGCCTCGGAATCAGAACCATATGAGAGCCCTCTACACTTGGAGCGCAATCCTCGCGATCGTCTTCGCCTCCGTGATCGGCGATGTGCTGTTGGCTCGCGCCATGAAGCAAGTCGGCGACGTCGGCGCTTTATGGCGGCGCGCAGGACTCGGCACGGTGATCGCACGCACGCTGGGCAATCCCAACTTTCTGCTCGGCGTCACGGCCATGGCCGTGGCCTTCTTCAGCTTGCTGTTCGCGCTCTCCTGGGGAGACGTCAGCCTGGTCGCTCCCGCCGCTGCTTCCCTCACCTTCATCGGCAACGCGGTCGCCGCGAAAATCTTTCTGCATGAGCGAGTCGACCGGCGGCGGTGGATCGCCGCTGGCCTCGTGGCAGCGGGCGTGGCTCTGCTGGCCGCGTAACATTTCGCCATTCGGCACCGCCAACACCTTGTCATTCCGAATCGGGCCGAGGTCGTTTTCGCATGGATTCGCGACGTCCGCCGCGAACTGAAACCTGCAGGCTTTGCACAATCACGCTGCTTTACAAAACTTTGCTTTAATCTACGCTCTGCATCGTTATCCGCTGCATCGTCCGCCTATGGCGGAGCATCTGTATTTGTATTGGGAAGGAAATTTTTTTCTAAACTAACCGTCTCGTAACCCTTAAGACGATAACCCTGCTTCCAAGAATTCTATTTTGAGGAGACTTATTCAATGAAACTTTCAAACTACGTGGCATTTTTGTCTATTCTCGCCGTACTGGCACCGATCAGCGCGTTCGCGCGAGATAAGAATCAACATTCGGTCGATATTCCCCAAACCGTGCAGGTCGCCGGCAAACAACTCGAGCCCGGCACCTACAAAGTGCGGTGGGAAGGAGCCGGCCCCGACGTACAAGTGACCTTCCTGAGCCATGGGAAGGCTGTGGCGACGGTGCCAGGAACTTTGAAGACGAACGACAGCCAGGTCACGGAAGACGCGATCCAAACTGACTCGTCGAGCAAAACGCTCAACGAGATCGACTTTGGCCGTGACAAAGAAGCTTTGGTCTTTGCGACCGGGATGTAAATCCCCTTCATTCTGGCTGCCTCATTTTTCGCGCCTGCTCGGGCGAAGAGTGAGGCTTTTTTGTGGACACGCTGGACCGGATTCGTGACTGCACGGAGCGACCGCTCACTTTCCGAACAGACGCATCAAGCCGGTAGAGCGGAGATCCGGAACCATGAACGGGGAATGCTTTACTCTCGCGGATCGCGCCAGCGCTTCCGCCGCCAAGTATCCACTGCGCACTGCACCCTCCATGGTGGCCGGCCACCCTGAAGCGGTCCAATCTCCGGCTAGGAAAACGCGGGGCCAGGATGTCGACTGCTTGGGACGGTAGGCGTCGATGCCGGGGCGCGGGGAGTAGGTGGCGTGAACTTCCTTGATCACGGTGGACTTCACGAGATTCGCCGTGCGTGCTGCCGGAAAAAACTCGCGGACTTCTTTCAGGGCGAGGTCAATGATCTCGGCGCGGGACTTGTCGATCAGGCTCTTCGAGGCGCTGACGACTAGTTCGACGTAGCTGCCGGGCGATTCCGCATTCGCCCCGGCGCGCGGCGCCAGCAACCGCGACTTGTGGAACATCCACTGAATGGTGCGGTCTAGTAAGACGGCGTGGTCGAGGTCGGTGATCTGGCGATCGAACCAGAGATGGATGCCGGTGATCGGCGAGGATTCGAAGTGGGTGAACTGGGCGCGCAGGGGCGCGGCGTCCGGGGTTCGTGGGAGGACGCGATCGAGGGCGTCGAAGGGTAGGGCGAGGACTAGATAGTCGAATGAGTTTTCACTTTCGCCTTTGTCGTTCTCGCTTTTGTCGCGCACTTGAATCCGCACTTGCGATGAGTCGGGAGAAAACGTTTCGAGCGAGGTGCGGAAGCGGATTTCGCCGCCGCGGGCGCGGATGTAGTCTCTGGCGCGATTGTAGAGGTCGGTCAGCGGGATGCTGGGAACGCCCATGTGACGGGCGGCTGGGGATTTCATCGACTCGCGCACTACTTGGGCAGCGGCGGAAATCGAAATCAAGTCGAGATCTTCGCTGAGAGCGCTGACTAGGATCGGCTTCCAGAAGCGTTCAATGGCGTTATTGGTCTGGCCGTGCTGGTTGCACCAGTCGAGAAACGAGCGGCCGGTGTCTGGTTGCTGAGTCAGGGTCAGCGCGGCGAGGGCTCGCGCAATCACGAGCTTGTCTTTGGTAGAGAGAAATGGAAAGCGCAGGAACGATGGAGCAGTGTGCAGCGGCGCGGGCAGCGGCGAAGCGTGCATCACGGCGGTGCGGCCGCCGGGCTCGATGAAAGTCATTTCGTCGAACCAGCGGATTTTATCTTCGACTCCGATGCGGCGGTAGAACTCCACCAGGTTGGTGCAGACGCGGAAAAGCACGTGCTGGCAGTTGTCGACGACTTCGCCGGTGCCGGGATGCTCGTAGGAGGAAGCGCGTCCGCCGAGATAGGGACGGCGCTCGAAAAGAGTGACGCGGAAGCCGGAGTCTGCCAGGGCGCAGGCGGCGGCGAGTCCGGCGAGGCCGCCGCCGGCGATGGCTACGGTGGGTTGGGAGGGGTTCTGGATCATTCAGAGTCGTCTAGGAGCTTCGCGGCAAGATCGTCAGCATCGCGAGAATGCCTCCCATTGCCGGAAGCGCCGCAAGCATGCACGGGGTCGTTCGCTTCGCTCAGGATGACAGACCCGTTTGTGGGCATCAGGTGAGCCGTTGCAGGAAACCTTTCCCGAGAACGCGGAGTTTTTCGCTGACTGTTAGGCTTACTTTGCCGTTGAAGACGTCGTACTGACGCTCGGCGATTTTCTCGAGCAGCTGGCGGTAGATGTTGACTAGCATCCACAGTGCGGGCTGACTGTCTTCCGCGATATAGGGTATCAGTTGCGCGCCGGCCTGGTAGAGTTGGCGGGCGCGGTCGGCTTCGAGCGCCAGCAACGGGCGGAAGCGCGCGGCATCCGGCGACGAGAGCAGTTCTGCGGCGGAGAGGCCGAACTGCGCGAGATCTTCTTCGGGCAAATACACACGACCCATCGCGGCATCTTCTTTCACGTCGCGAATAATGTTCGTAAGTTGGAAGGCCAGGCCGCACTGCTCAGCCAGAGGCTCAGCGGCAGGGTCGCGATATCCGAAGACGTGGATGCAGACCAGGCCGACAACCGACGCCACGCGGTAGCAATATAGTTTCAGATCGTCGAAGGTCTGATATTTGATGGTCAGGCTTGGAACCGCGGGGTCCGGGGAGGGTACGTCGTGGGTTCCAGCTTCGGGGTCCGCGACATCCATGGCCGTTCCCAGCGCGAGTTCGTCGAGCAAGCCCGCGGGGACGGTGTATCGGCGTTGCGCGTCGGTCAGAGCCAACAGAATTGGATCGTCGGTGGGCTCGCCTTGCTGTACGCGGTGGAGGGCGTCGAGCCAGGTATCGAGTTTGTAGCGGCGTTCTTCGAGACTGAGGGTGGAGTCGTCGGCAATGTCATCGCAGCGGCGCATAAAGGCATAGACCGCACAGAGCGCTTGCCGCTTGCGCTTGGGAAGAACGAGAAATGCGTAATAGAAATTCTTGGCGTTACTGCGAGTAATGCCGCGGCACACCGAATACGCCATGCTGAGCTGCGCCGGAGCCGGACTCCATGGAATCATCACCTGTTGCGCTCCCGCACTCATACTAACTTCCCCAGAAAGTTTCCTAGCGCAGCCCGCGCCACGAGAGCAAGCTTGCGGGGTTTCGAAATCACCGGACGGCGGCCAAGCACGCCGAAGTTCTGGCGTTCGATGGCATTCAGGATTTCCTGGCCGCCGCGGCTGAAGAGTTCGATGTCGACTGCCAGTTCTTTATCTACTTTACCTGCCAGTGGCAGGCCGCGATCGAACCATTGGCGGGCGCGCTCTACTTCAAACTTCATCATCGTGCAGAAAGCTGGCGTGTTGCGCTTCTGCTGAATATCGTCCTCGCTCACCGAATAACGCCGCAAGTCTTCCAGAGGTAAATAAATTCTGCCCTTGGCATAATCCACGCTGACGTCCTGCCAGAAGTTGGCTAATTGCAACGCGGTGCAGGTGTAGTCGGAAAGTTGCTGGCGCTCTGGGTCGTGATAGCCGCAGAGGTAAAGGACGAGATGCCCTACTGGATTCGCCGAGTAGCGGCAATAGGCGAGGACATCGTCGAAGGTTTCGAAGCGCGTGACGATCTGGTCCTGGCGGAAGGCGATTAGGAGATCGGAAAACTCGTGCTTGGGGATTTCAAACTTCTTGACCGTTTCGGCTAAGGCCACGAATACCGGATGGCGTGGATTACCTTCGTAGCAGGCATCGAGCTCTGTTTGCCACTCGTCTAGTAGAGCCAGGGCAGCGGTTGCGTCTCCTACTTCGTCGCCGAGATCGTCGGAGATGCGGCAATAGGCGTAGACGTTCAGGAAGTCCTGACGCAGCTTTTCGGGAAGAAACCAGGTCGCAACGGAGAAATTCTCGTAGTGGGTGCGGGCGAGGCGGCGGCAGTATTCGCGGGCTTCTTCGAGTGTGGGAGCAGAGTGCGGGATGGCATATTCTGCGGGCAGGCGGCTCCAGCCCGGCGCGGCCGCAGGCGCGATGGACATAGGAGAGCCGGTGCTGGTTGCAGAAGTCAATTAATTAGGTCAGGCCGCTTTTGCACGTCGGGGCAGTCATGGCCACGTACCTCAGCGGCTAAAGCCGGCTAAGCATCAGTGCTTTTGTCGCAGCGCTGAAGCGCTGCGCCACCCAAAACCACTCAGTGGCCGGGAATGATGGCCGTCTTGATGTCGCCGCCGCGGTTCAGCATGTGGCGGAGCACCTTTTGCAGGCTCGACAGCGGAGCTTCGCCGGTGATGTAGTCGGTGGGGCGAATTTTCTTTGCCGCGATCAGCCCAAAGGCCCGGCGCACCGTTTCCGGGGTGTGATGGAACGTGGCTTTCAGCGTGATCTCGGAATAGTGCAGACGATTGGTGTCAAGCTGCACTTTGGATCCGCTGGCGCATCCGCCGAAGAAATTCACCGTGCCGCCTTTGCGGACCATTTCCACCGTCCACTCCCAGGCATCGGGACGACCTACTGCTTCGATTACTACGTCGCAGCCGCGTTTCTGCGGAGTCAGCGCGCGTACGGCCTCGATCACATCCGGCACCTTGGTGGTCTGAACGATTTCGTGCGCGCCCATGTGCTTGGCGGCGATTACCTGCTCGTCGCGTTTCACCACTGAGATCACGTTGCAACCGATGGCCCGGGCCACCTGGACAAACATCAATCCAATGGGGCCGCCGCCAATGATGGTGACGGTGTCGCCGATCTCAACCCCGGTTTCGTGCAGGCCGCGCAGTACGCAGGCCAGAGGTTCGGTCATGGCGGCGTCTTCGTAGCTCACGTTGGCCGGAATTACGAGCATATTGGCTTCCACGATCCGCCGCGGCACGCGGATGTATTCCGCGTACGCTCCATTGTTGAAGAGTAGGTCCTCGCACAGATTTTCCTGGTGCTTGGAGCAATAGAAACACATCTGGCAAGGGGCGGAATTCAGCGCGACCACGCGCATGCCCTTCTTGAAGCTGTGGACGCCCTCGCCGACTTCCTCAATCACTCCGGCCAGTTCGTGTCCGAACAAGGCGGGAGGCACAATCATGCGGGCGTGGTAGCCGCGCTGATACACCTTGAGATCGGTGCCGCAGGTGAGAGCGACCTGTACCTTGACCAGCACCTCGCCTTTTTCCACGCGAGGGATGGGCACCCGCTCGATCTTCAAATCTTCTTTGCCGTACAGGACGGCAGCCGTCATTTTTCCATTCACTGCTTGCTTCCTTCCCGGGACTCACGGTTCCAGGTGCTACCCGGCTGGATCACGATCTTCATCGATGACGGCTGGGGATGAGCCGCAAGTTGCAACGCCTGCGCACTCTCCTGCAGCGGAAATCGATGGCTGATCAGCCGCTCCAAGTCCATTTCACGGTTCATCACAAAACGAACTGACTCGTCCTGCAAATCGACAGAGGCGCTATAAGAGCCCACCAGCGCCTTCTCGTCGACGCAAATCGCGGCCGGATCCACAACCGCTTCTCCGCGCTGCGTTTGCGCAAACAACAACACCCGACCGCCGGGGCGGGCCGCATCCATCGCGGGACGGATCAGGCTATTGCTGCCCACGGCCAAGACTACGGCATCGGCGCCGCGACCTTCGGTACGCTCCCGCACACTACTGACCACATCGTGCTGGCCTGCACTGATTGTATGCTCGAAACCAAGGCTTTTAGCTATTTTAAGCCTCTCAGGATACAAATCGGAAGTAATAACCGTGGCCCCTGCCTTCCGTGCCAAGACACTTAGTATGATGCCGATTGGGCCCTGCCCGATGGTTAAGACGGCCTCGCCTGGTTTCAGGCGCAGGGCTTCGATTCCCTTCATGCAAGTGTTCACGGGCTCGACGAAACAAGCCTGCTCAAAGGAGACGCCGGTAGGTATCTTCACGGTACCTTGATCGACGATCCAATCCATCACGCGAACGTATTCCGCGAAGCCACCGCCGGAGGGCTCGAATCCAGCGGTGCATCCCACCTTCTTGTAGGTCGGGCACTGAGCGAACGTCTTATGACGGCAGTAGTAACACTGGCGGCATGGGATGTGATGGAAAACTACGACCCGGTCGCCGGGCTCGAACTGGCTCACGCCTGCGCCGACCTCTGCGACCACTCCGGAGGTTTCGTGGCCGAAGATGCGGGGCGCCGAGTGGGAACCGGAAGCGATCTTTTTCAGGTCTGTGCCACAGACACCGCAGGTGTGCACACGCAAGAGCAGTTCTCCGGCGCCGATCTGAGGCACGGGAACGGTCTCGAGACGGACGTCGTTGACTCCGCGATAAACCGCCGCCAGCATGGTGGCTGGAATCGACTGGCTCCGGTCTTCGATGGCGAGTTGTCCTGCAATTCCCATCTTTACTTATGAACTCCAGCTCTGAACTCTGCTACGAACTCCACCTGCCTTGGATGAACTCTACTTACGATAGGCTTCAGCGCGATCGGGTTCAGAGCGGTCTTGTTCAGATCAGCCCAGGGCGTCACTTCCCGGGATCGCGTTCCTGCCTGGGATCGGTATTCCTGAACTCCACGTGTACGGTCATCGAATCCAGATACGGCGATTCCGGCGGCGTGAAGTGATACGCCTTCACCTGCAACACAACATAGAACTGATCCACCTTCATGATCCGCTTGGCGCCCACGGGAACGGCCGCAAAGGTCGAGGGCCAGAGGCGGCAGAGAGCATTCTTCGCATCATCCTTGGGATCATTGGATGGATTTGCCGACACCAGCAACACGTTGCTGTAAATAGGATGCA
>Ga0070765_100001802_pt1 | contig 13233 bp, 11 predicted proteins | sample HubBroMetageWFT5_FD_71516 | JGI IMG/M metagenome (GOLD analysis project Ga0070765, IMG submission 71516) | Warmed and freeze-thawed soil microbial communities from the Hubbard Brook experimental Forest, New Hampshire - Hubbard Brook CCASE Soil... | ecosystem: Environmental > Terrestrial > Soil... | reverse complement strand
TAGCTGCCCTGCGCGTTAAGCCCGTGGTAGTCCCGCACTTTCAGTTGCGTGAGCAGCGAATTGTAGTGAGCGGCCCCGTCGAAGAGCAGGCCGAATATGACGAAGCTGTTGGCATCCTGCGGGATGCCACCGGAAGCTGGCCATATACGGCGCCCGTCTATGACTTGAGTGTTGGAGGGAGGCACCTGATTCATATCCGACGCCTGAAAAGGGGTATGCAGGGTATGTGAGCCGACGTAGCCGACCATGGCCGAGAGCGTCTTCGAGAGCTGCTGCTCGATGTTGGCATTGTAGTTGAGAGAATATGTGCGCTTGGGATGTGGTTCGATGTAGTGCCCGATACGGAATGGTGCAAAGTTAGCGGCAATACCAGCGATTTGATCGGGGAAGCTCCCTCGTGGAACGCCAACCGCTATCTCATCCAGGGAATATGGCGCGGAAATTGTTGCGTAGGTTGCGTAGATGTAAGGTAAAGGAAGCATGTCATAGATGCCGAATCCGCCCCGAATGGCAGTCTTGCTGTCGCCAAACGGACTGTAAGCGAAGCCGATCCGCGGTTCGAAGTTATGGGTGGTCGGATTCGTCTGCCAGAACTTGCTAACGGGGACAACGCAGCCTGGGACCGACGTGGGACTTATCACCGCCGGGCACGGGCCGGTACCAGGGGCGGCATTCAGTTCCGTGACCAAACCCAGGCGATTCGCCCTGTCTGTCGGAATAGTAAGCATCTCGTATCTCAAGCCCAGATTTAAGGTCAGATTTTTGCGGACTCGCCAGTCGTCTTGGATGTATCCACCGAAGAGGCTGTCCTGGGCTTCGACAGGATTCGTCGTTCCGTTGGGAAGAACAAAAGCGCTTGAAAGATTGTTGGTAAGGAAGTTTTGCAAGCCGGTTATGTTATTGGAAGGATCAGGATTAAACGTCGCCGTACCGTTTTGATTCTTGCCTTGCGCGTTTGCGAAGATTTGCTCGAAGGCGAACCCGGTCGTGATCGAGTGTGTTCCCCGGAAGATGGCCACATCGTCGTCGAATTGATAAGAGTTGTAGTGTACTGTGGCCTGCCGCAGATTACCGAGCCCGCCAGTTGGCGCGATGCCGTCCACGCTGATTGCCGGGGCAAAAGTTCCAGGTGTGTAACCCAGCGCAGGATCACCGGCGGCAGGTGTGAGTGCTCTGATCGGCACGACAATCTCGCCGAGGCTGCGGTTATAACCGATGCGTACTATGTTCACGACCTGCGGACTGAAGATGTGCGTTTCTGTAATTCCCGCCAACTGGCGACCCGCGCTCAAGCGGCTCAGCGTGTTCCCGAGACTGTCCGGAATCGTCTCCGGGCCGTTATCGTACATATAGGTTATCGAGAGACGATCCTGTTCGGAAAAGGTCTGGTCGAACCGTGTGAGGAAGAAGTTCTCATTCAGGTTGAGTAGCCCGGTGGTGTTGAAGATGCCGGTGTCGCCGAAGGTTCCTGGATTGAGGCCCACATTGGGGAGGGGATACAGACCGAGAAAGGGAATGATCTTAGGATCCACGGTGATGGTCACGGGAGTGCCGTCGGACAGGTGCAACAGACCCGATCGCGCTGCAGCGGATGGCACAATGTTGCTGAAGTCTTGGCTCTGCGACTGGCGAACTCCTTCGTAATTGGCGAACAGAAAAGCGTGATTCTTACGTAGGGGCCCTCCTGCGGCGGCGCCAAATTGAACGCGATGGAAGGGAGGGATTTTCGGCCCGTCGAAGAAATTTCTTGCGTCGAATATTTTGTCGCGGTCAAAGACATAGGCGCTACCATGAAGGTCGTTAGTGCCCGACCGTGTGACCGCATTGATAACAGAGCCTGATGTACGGCCATACGCCGCCGTGTAAGAAGTGGTGACGACGCTAAACTCCTGAATGGCATCGACGCCCAAGTTCGCACCAATCACGTTGCCGGGGGCACCGTTTGAATAGTCATTTTCGTTGATACCGTCCAAGCGGTAGGTGTTCTCGTAGGGACTGTGTCCATTGGTTGCCAATTGATTGCCGTAGCCGCGGACTCCGCGGTTGGAATTTCCCGTGGTTGGCTGCTGCGGCCGGACGCTGGCGACACCCGGCTGCAAGGTCGCGAGCTGGGTCCAATCCCTGCCGTTCAGAGGCAGGTCAACAATGCGTTTTTGCTCCACGGTTGCACTGATCACAGAAGTGTCTGTTTCAACGTCGCTGGCACCGGCCTTTACGTCAATCGTCTGCGTTACCTCTCCCGCCGTCAAACCGAGGTCTAATTCTCGTACCCCGCCTACGGTAAGTTCGACTCCTTGCTCAAGGTGCGTTGCAAATCCTGGCGCGGAAACACGGATGGAATAGAGGCCGGGTGGGAGATTCTGCGCGCTGTACAAACCCCTCGCGTTGGTTGTTACGATACGAACTTCCCCTGTCGCGTTGTTCTTGATTACGATGCTTGCCGCCACGACCACGGCCCCGGACGGGTCCGAGACCTGCCCCGATAGACTCGCTCCGGCCAATTGGGCATCGGTCGCCAGGCTCCCTATACTCAGCGCCAATGCGACAAGCGTCGCCAAGCCAAATACAAAAGACCGCTTGAGGACTCCATCCGGGAACATGGGCCCTCCTTTAGCCTTCGAAAATTGAATACACTATTTAGCCAAAAGTGTCTACACTTCAAAACCGGGGCATGCTAGGGCATAATGATGGCGCTGTCAACTAGAAAGTGACGCAGAAGATAAAAGTGTGGTGGCTCGCACGCGCGAAGCCACCAGTCTGATCTGAATCAAATGAGTGCGGGAGGTGTGCTCTGTCCAAGTCAGATATATCGCAAACACTCGTCGACGAACTCGTGGCCAAGCTCGAAACCGCGATCTTCCGGGGAGAGTTCCCACCGGGCACACGCATCCGTGAGGCTAGGGTTGCAAGCACCTTAGGCGTTGGACGTGGCCCACTGCGTGAGGCAGTTCGTCGACTTGAGGGACGGAAGCTGGTGGTTCGCCATCCCAACCGCGGCACTTGCATCACAACCCTTACCAGAACGGAACTCGCCGAACTTCTCGAGGTGCGCGAGGCTCTTGAAGTCGCGGCCTGTCGGCTGGCAGCAAAAAACATAACCGACGAAGCCATTGAAAAGCTGCGGTGGACGCTCCTGCGGCAGAAAGATGCCACGGCCGACAAGTTCTTGGAAATGTATAGCGAGTGGCATAACTTCGACTTTCACTATCAGATTGCCGTCGCCAGCGGAAATCGCCGCTTGATTGACCTGCTCTACGGAGATATCTGGTCGCTCATGCGTCTCTACCGGTATCCTGGCGTGCTCAGTCCGGGGCGCATCCCGCTCGGACAGGCTGATCATGAAGCCATTCTCCAGGCGCTAATAGCTCGCGACCCGGACGCCTGTGAACGGCTGATGCGGCGGCATCTTGCGCATGCGCAAGAAAACCTCCTACATGGGCTCGCAGCGAACGAACCTGCTGCGCCCTTCAAATAGTCGAATACCGCATCCGCCGATCCGACGAGCGCCGAGGTTTTGCAGAGCCAATACTGTAGACACATTCACGATGTCATTGTATACATGTTTTGCCGATGGCAAACGATCAATTACTGCAGATTCGATTTGTCTCACCGATCGGAAGCCTAGGCGGGGGCGTCGACGGCCCTGCTTTAGACGAGGCCCTGGCGCACGCACCACACTTCATTGCCTGTGATGCAGGTACCACGGATGCGGGTCCTTTTTCGCTTGGAATGGGGACGCCCGCTTTTCCTCGGGAGGCTGTGAAGCGGGATCTATCATTGATACTGCGCGCTGGTCGAAAGGCCAACATTCCGGTAATTATCGGGTCCGCGGGCACGGCAGGTGGAGATGTCCATGTTGACTGGGTTCTGGAGATCGCACGCGAGATCGTTTGCGAACATGATCTGACCTTGCGGACGGCGGTAATCTACGCAGAGCAGGAGAAGGCCTACCTCAAAAGGCTGCTTCATGAGAATCGAATCCTGCCCCTCGATCCGGCACCGCCAATCAGTGACAGCGTCATCGATGGGAGCGCCCGTATCGTCGGCATGATGGGGGTCGAGCCCCTCCAACAGGCGTTATCGGGCGAAGCCAATTTCGTGCTGGCGGGGCGATGCAGCGACTCAGCTCTGTTTGCCGCGATCCCGTTGATGCGCGGCTTTCCGCCCGGGCTGGCCTGGCACGCCGGCAAAGTCTCGGAGTGCGGAACGCTGGTCTGCGAGACGCTTGGTAAGGGCGTGATCTTCACCACCGTCAGCCACGACGAGATCACGGTTCGTCCGTATGGCCACGGTCTGCGTTGCACGCCGCAAAGCGTGGCCGCACACAGCTTGTACGAGAACTCTGATCCCTATATGCATCGTGAATGTTCCGGAACCTTCGATCTAACGAATGCTACGTTTGAAGCGATTGACAGCGTGACCGTCGGGATTCGAGGCAGCGAATTCATATACCAACCATATAGCGTGAAACTTGAGGGCGCGGCGCTGGCGGGATATCAAAGCATTATTGTCGGAGGTGTACGAGATCCTTACATCATTCAGCAGTTGGATAGCTGGCTCAGCTCGGTGCGTGGCTATGTCGACGAAAGCGTCGTTCGCGTGCTGGGCGACGGGGCGGACAAGAGTTTATACAGCCTCGTCTTTCATACCTACGGTATCAACGCCGTGATGGGCGGCCTTGAGCCTGTCCCCAATAATCTTCCCCACGAAGTGGGCATCGTCCTTGAAGCTACAGCACCCACTCAGGAGCTGGCGCACAAACTTGCACAACTCAGCCGCCAGCCACTGCTGCATTACCCCATTAAAGAATGGATTGGATCGATTACGGCATTTGCATGTCTTCACAATCCCGCGGTCATCGACCGGGGCCCGGTATATCGCTTCAACCTGAACCATGTCGCGCTTCCTTCTACTCCCTTCGAAATGTTTCGCACTCACTTTATAGACTTGGGTGGTGGTTCGAGGAGCTCATGATCTTAGCTGATATCGCAAAGCTTATCCGGAGCAAGAACGCAGGCCCTTTCACAGTCACGTTTGACATCATGTTCGCTGATCTTGCGAGTTATCGGCGCGTCAAGGCTTCCGGCGCGTTGAATCCGGCTGCATTTGCCAAACTCTACCGCTGTCCGGTCGAGAAGGTGCGCTTCTTCGAATGCGAAAATGCGCTCGCGTTCAAGTTCAGCATTCCACGGCCGCTTCCGCAGGGCCAACTCGGTGACGGCGACATGCACGGTGGCCAGCAGTTCATTCCCTTGATGAGTGTGGAGATTCCGTGATTGCTTCCGAGGTCGCCGAGGAACGTGGGGCAGAGGTGGAGGCGCGGCTGGACAGAATTCCAGCAAGTCCGTATTTATGGAAACTGATAGCGCTCCTGGCTCTGGGCGGCTTCTTCGAGTTCTACGAACTCTTCATGACGGCCTTCGTAAGTCCGGGTCTGATTCACGACGGCATTTTCCAGGCTGGTCCGAACGGTCTCTTCCATTTGCCCGACCAGGCTGCGTTTGCGTCAGTTACCTTCTTCGGTCTGTTTCTAGGAACCATCACTTTGGGCGGGATCGCTGATCGCTGGGGTCGGCGCGCGGCCTTCCGAGGCTTCGCACTCTGCTACGCCGCGGCAACGATCGTCATGGCCATGCAGAATTCAGCAATTGCTATCAATACGGTACGGCTGTTCGACGCGATTGCCATCGGCGCGCAACTGGTCACACTCGATACTTATGCATCGGAGATAGTTCCACGCGATCTTCGTGGGCGCGTGTTCGCTCTTGCATTTGCGATCATCCAAACGGCCGTGCCAATGCTCGCCCTATTGAGTTGGCTCCTTGTACCGCACGCTCCACTTCATGTTCAGGGCTGGAGGTGGATCATGGTGCTCGGCGGAGCGGGTTCGTTTGTTGTTTGGATACTATGCCGCTCCCTGCCGGAGTCGCCACGCTGGCTTGTCAGACGTGGCAACTTGGAAGAGGCGGAACGCGTGACCTCCGTTTTTGAGCGGCATGCAGAGGCCTACCTTGGGCATCCGCTGCCTGCGCAGAAGGCGCCGGTCCTCAAGCACGTGGGCAAACAAAGTTTTGCCGAGATTCTTCGACCTCCATACCGCAGGCGCACTATCATGCTGACGGTCTTCAATTTCTTCCAGGCAATAGCATTTTACGGTTTCGGAAACTGGCTGCCGGCGCTGGTCAATTCGCAGAACCATAATGCGCCACGGAGTGCTCAAGTCTCATTTCTCATCACCCTCGCTTATCCCCTAGGCCCCCTACTGTCGAGCACCATCGCGGAAAAGTATGAACGCAAGTGGCAGATCGTGGGCGCTGCCGTGGGTACAGCCGTATTCGGGATGTTGTTCGCGACCCACACCACTTCCCTCGGACTGGTAGTGCTCGGCATTCTGATCATTCTCATGAACAGTCTTTTGGCTTTTTGCTCTCATGCCTATCAGTCGGAGTTGTTTCCGACCCGGATGCGAGCTCGTGCGGTTGGGTTCGTTTATTCCTGGGGACGTTTGTCAATTGCCTTTACGAGCCTCATCATCGGCTACCTCTTCCAGCGTTTTGGAACCCAAGGAGTTTTTGTTTTTATCTCCCTCGCGATGCTCGCGGTCGTCGTCTCTGTTGGAGTTTTTGGGCCACGCACCCGTGGCCTGACACTCGAACAAATTTCCGATTAGCGTTCTCCTTGCTCGAGCTCCCAACGCACCCTTCAGGTTCTGGTGTCGTGAGTAAGAAAGCCATTCATTAGCTGCCTTGGAATGAATGGCGCGGACGCATTTGTTAGGTTAGTTGGCTCCAACACGAGAAGTGCGAATCCCGAAAATTGTTGTGCTGGAATTTGAGCGAACTCACTAGCCGTGAGCTGCTCATTTCTGTAAATGGACATTGATGTTCGGAGGTCCGTTGTTGCGGATCCTTCCGGTCCATCGTTTCAGTCCTGACTTACGGATGCTGTACTAATTGTGGTAAATGGCGGGAAAACGCTGCAGAAGCAGTGTTAGCGCTGCAATGCCGAGATCTGACTTTCACAAAGTGGGATTCATCAGACGCTGTGCCGCAGTCTTCAAGATTTCGCGCGAAAGTTCCTCGTCCGATACGGCGCGGGCCATGCTGATGGCGCCGACCATCGAGCAATAGGTCATGACCGCTCGTGATCTCGCGGCATCTTATCCGCCTTGGTCGTGTCACGAATCAGAGTGAAGAGCAACTCAATGTTGTCTGGAATTTTCCGGGTGGTGACAGCTCTAGTGCGCTTATCGCTGCGTGCGAGATCTCCTGCCAAAGCGCCGACTGGACAACCCATACCTGGATGATCGCGATGGGCTTCGCTCAAGTAATCATGGTTCAGCCCAGCTGATTCCTCTGTCCGAGTATGCTTGCGACGTTTTGCAAGCGTGAAAAAAGGAAACAGGTTCAACGAGCGAGTACGTCAGCGCGCCATGCGCCACAGGAGCCCGGAAACCAAGCGTCACTACCAGCTGGGAATGGCCGAGCAGGTTCGCAACGCGGTGGATAGAGCGAACAAACGGCTGTACTCTGTTCGAAAAATTGGGTCGAGATTCTATGCATGACTGCTGGAACGCGGCTTACCCCGTTTATCCAACACTTGGATATTATTCAGACGAATCCGTGAAATCTTTGAGTCCAAGCTTGCGCAGACCCTGTAAGAGCTGTTCTACAATCGACGTGTCCGCGAACCATTTTTCAGCATCCTCGCGGTAGTATTTCAGGTCGAGATATAGGGGCTGGTGCTTACGCACCAATTCGATGGCGGCGCGCGCCATATCTTGGTGATTGAGCTGGCCGCAGGCCGCGGCAATCCCCATTTGGGGCCAGGGGTCCTCGGGCATATTGATTTTCTTTACGACTTGTAATGCTGTTTCGTACTCGCCCTTCCGATAGTGATTGTAGAAATAAGGCAGGTAACACCAGTCAGGAAAATGAGGGTTGAGTGCCATAGCACGCTGCACTAGGGCTAGGCCGCGGTCCCATTCGCCGGAGAAAGCGATCAACAAACCCAAGTAAGCTCGAGTGTGGCTGTTGCGGGAGTTGAGCGCGATCGCGCGCTCGGCGGCGTCACGAAACGCGGTGTAGTCCCTTGCAAAGAAGTGTGCCTCAGCAAGCTGTTGCCATCCCAACTGACAGGCGGGATCGATAGTTACAGCACGCCAGGCAGCTTCGAGAGCGCGCTCCATTGGTTTTTCCAAAGGATTGAGACGGTGCACATATTCCCAGCAGTATAGGTTGGAAAGACAGGCCCAGGCATCTGCATGGTTGGGTTCGCGGTTGAGTACGCGCTCGAAGGCCGCACGGAGCCTGGCGTGCTCCTCAGCTTTGAGTTGCAAGACGTATGTGAACCACCGCGATACCAATTGCGATGCGCTTGCCTCTTCCAAGGGCTTTTCCCGGGTGGCAGTCGCCATGGAGCGGACGAGTACGCCGTGCCCACCCGCGACGGTCGCTACAATTCGGTCCGTCACATCGTCCAGGGTTTCAAATGGACCGCCGTCACCAAGTTCTCGGTTGTAAGTCTCAGCCCAAAGCTGCCCTCCGCTCGCCGCCTCCACTAGTTGCACGTTGATGCGAAGGGCGCGCCCGCCTTTGCGAATGCTCCCTTCGACCACGTAGCGTGCGCCCAGTTCGCGGCCGACGGCACGAATATCTAACGATCGGCTCTTGTAGGTCATCGCGGAGTTGTAGGCCACCACCCGAAGATACGGAAAGCGCGAGAGCCCGGCCGTTACGTCTTCGGTCAGCCCGTCCGCAAGCGATTCCGATTCCTTGTCGGACGCGGTGATTTTGAACGGCAAGACAGCAACCCAGAGCCCTTCTTCAGCGCGAGCGGCTGCCGCATCAGTGGTAGGGACGCCCCGTGGAGGGGAAGAGACTTGCCCTGTACCGACGCTCCTTTTGTACGCCAGCAAATCCGCGCGAATGCCTGCTGCGGTTTGGTAGCGAAGATTGCGATCTTTCTGGAGTGCCCTCGTTACGATGCGCTCGAGTTCTAAGCCGTCATACTGAACTAGGTGATGCAAGGGTTCCGGTGCACGGTTCAGAATTGCTTCCGCGACGATGCCGTGGGTGGCTCCTTTGAACGCCAACTGACCGGTCGCCATTTCGTAAAGAACTGCGCCAAACGAGAAGATGTCGCTTCGGGCGTCCAAAGCTTCTCCACGCACTTGCTCGGGTGACATGTAAGGTGCTGTGCCCATCACGACACCCGGAGTTGTGAGTTCGATTTCCGCCGGACCAACGGTGGCATCGGCCGTTAGCGTAACCTCATCGGCCGACTTCGGATTCAATTTGGCCAGGCCGAAATCCAAAATTTTGGCGTGGCCACGCTTAGTAACGAAAATATTCGCAGGCTTAATGTCGCGGTGCACAATTCCCAGTTGTTGTGCGGCATCCAAACCATCGGTGATCTCGGCACCCAGGTCCAAGACCTGCGCCAAAGAGAGCGGGCCGCCGGCGATGCAGTCCTTCAACATCTGTCCGTCCAAAAACTCCATGGCAATGAAGGGCAGGCTGTTTTCCTCGCCGATGTCGTAGATGGTACAGATGTTCGGATGATTTAGAGCCGAGGCCGCTTCCGCTTCACGGCGAAAACGTTCTAATGCCCCTGAATCATGGGCTAGCTCACCAGAGAGAAACTTAAGCGCCACCAAGCGGTGCAGGCGGATGTCCTCCGCCTTGTGCACCACGCCCATGCCACCCCTGCCCACTTTCTCAAGGATGCGGTAATGCGAAATCGTAACCCCAGGGAGCGCGTCAGGTCCTGCCATAGCTCTGCCAGCCATTGCGTTGACAGCTCCGTCCTGGCCTGTTCCGCCGCCATGTATGCGCCGTACCAGACGGGCCAATTCTTGATTTAGTTCGCCGGCACCAATACGGGAGCGCCTTTATCCTTAACCAGGAACACCACGAATTTCGCCGGTTTGGTTTGGCTTGCATTCTTCCCAACGACGTGAACATCGTCGGGACCTTCGTAGAAGGTCTCACCAGGTGTCAGGGTCACTTCTTTTCCTCCCCGCACCTGCATCACGATGGAGCCCTCAAGCACATAAACAAACGCATGCGCGTTGTGGCGATGTATTGGGTCCGAAGAACCCGGCGGATACTCCACCGTGATCATCACACCCTCCTTGCCGGGAAAGTCCGCCAGATCCTTTGAGAAGAGCGGCGTCACCTTCGCCTCTTTGGTTTCCAGCGGCAGGGCCAGCAGACAGACCAGCACCAAAACTAGCTTTGTAATCGTCATAAGCAAACCTCGCGAACAAACCTCACCAAGATTTCGTTCCGCTAGTGGGTAGCCGCCGCCACTTTCGCCCCGGGCTGTTTGAGCCAGTCCGCGAAACGCGTTTGGCCGAGTTCCGCGTCATCGTCCGGAACAAGTGTGCGCTCGCTCACCTCTACGCCGTAGTAGCGCGCTTGCGGGTCAGCAACCACCTCGCGCGGATCCTTCCATGAGGCCAGGGCTTGCCGGACGAGTTCATCGAGTCGAAACTTTTCGGGCCCGCCTACTTCAACCGTGCCATTCACAGGCGCGCCCATCGCTACCTTTCCCGCCGCAGTGGCTACATCGTCGGCCGCCATGGGCTGGAAAAGCACATGCGGCAAACGCACCTTGTCGCCATCGGTGGAAATGTCGGAGATGCCCTTGACGAATTCGAAGAACTGCGTCGCGCGGACAATCGAGTAGGGGATTGACGAGCCCTTGATCAAATTCTCCTGAGCGATTTTTGCCCGGAAATATCCGCTTGTGAGCATACGGTCAGTCCCCACCACTGACAATGCAACGTGATGTCTCACGCCCGCGGCCGTTTCATTGGTAAGGAGGTTGCGGGTTGATGTCTCGAAGAACTTCATCACAGCCGCATCTTCCCACGCCGGAGCATTCGACACATCGACCACCACCGACGCGCCTTTCAGTGCTTCAGCCAGTCCCTCGCCGGTAACGGTGTTGACGCCGGTATTCGGTGACGCTGCTAGCGCTTCGTGTCCGTGCTCACGAAGCTTGGGGACGAGCTTTGATCCTATGAGTCCAGTTCCGCCAATGACTATGATTTTCATGATTGTCTCCTTGATTTCTGGCCTTTGCATTCCGAAGTGCCGGTCGTTTCCAGCAAGGCCGAATGCTCATCTGTCCGCAACAACAAAGGCATTAATTTGTCCGTAGCGAAAAGAGTTCTGGACGGAATTGTGATGAAAGAACTACGTCCGAAGAACAGAATGCAGGATGAAGAGACTCTCCACCTGAAGTGAGGCGCGCCCGGGAACCGACAACAAGGAACGCCATGAAGTATGCTGCTGAGCGGTGGTCACGAAGAAACTGGAATCCTGTCTAAGCGAGTTTAATGTCTGGATGCTTTTGAGAGAAATCGAGGGTCGGAATGTGTAGTCGTTTGACGTGTCGTTCCTGAGCGTGAGTTGCTCGGGGAGTTCCGAAGCGAAAGCAGCACAAATAAGCACACACGCAACCGTGCAGAGGAAAAACCGCACGACTCTAGATTTGTGACGAGACATTACATAATCTCTATAGCCGTCATGCATTTTGTATACGGTTATTGGGATAATGGCAAGGATTTTACGTTCACGCGTTAGGCGTTCCTAACGAACGCAAGCCTAACAATTATTGCAGCTTCGCGTACTCTGCTTTAGCTTCCTTCAGGATGCGGATGTGTGGGTCAGCATCTTTCGACAGCGCGAGAAAACCTTTGAGGCGGTGAGCGCAAAGAGCACCCAAAAGCTGAGGCTGGGATCGAACCAAATCCTCTTCGCACCACCTATCTCAGAGTGAGATAGATGGTCACGTTTGAAGAAGGAATCTCGGCCGCGTGGTTGTATAACTTGCTGAAACCGCATGTCACGAAATTGGTGGTGTGCGATCCGCGCAAGAATGCCTCCATGAGGGAAGGCAACCAGAATGACAAGATCGACGCACGCCGCTTGGCCGAGTTGCTGCGTCTTAACCACCTCCACCCCGTCTATCACGGGGAACACGGCCTACGAAGCCTGAAGGAATTGGTGCGCAGTTATCTCACCATCACCAAAGATCTCGGACGGGTCATGTCGCGCGTAAAGGCGATCTATCGCAGTTGGGCCATTCCTTGTAGCGACAAGCAGGTCTATGCCCCGTGCCATCGTGTCGAGTGGCTCGGGAAGATCACCCAACCGGGAGTGCGCCGGCGGGCGGAGTTTTATTACCAGCAACTCGATGCGCTGCGAACGGTGATATGAACGTCCGGTTCAGTCACGCTCCATTCATAGCGTTTGCCCGCTGCCTAGGGTTATTGGGAAGCTAATCTTCTCCCTCAAATGCTCCGAAGTTGTTCCCAAGCCAGACTCATGAACCCACGGGATGAAAGATGACTGCTCGACGGATAGAATCCAACCCGGGGGAGCCAGCCTCAGATTTATTGCGCGGCTTCGACGGTGAGCCTCAGGCCGCGCGTCGAAGATAAATGATGTCTCCTTTTACTTCTTTTTCCTTACCTTCCTAGCAGGAAACTCCGACGGGAGTTCATCACCTTCGACAGGAGGATTTCCCTTGCCCACGCGAGCTAGAATCCGCTCGACCCTTGCCGGATCGGCACGTCGTGCGCGTTCCTCAAAGTACTCTTCCGTACGCATAGCAGAAACCTTTTCTGCGAGCGCGAGAGTGATCAGTTGGTTGAGAGCCACGCCTTCCGATTCAGCGGCCTTTCGCGCTTCGGCCAACAGCGTGGGTGGTACACGCAAAGCAAAATTGCTTCGTCTCATGATTTCGCTCCTTCTCTTGCCATTACTCGGCTTCCTCTACCAGTCCTCGAACGATTTCCCCGGGCCGAACCACCGAACATCGAAAACGCGCCGCCACAGGTCTAAAATCCCGCTCGTTGAAAGTGACGATGGCATCGGCGCGACCATTGATGGCCGTTTCCAGAACCATCTCGTCGTTCGGATCTGGTAGCATCGGCCGTGTGCGAATCAAGCCGTTCTGTCCGAGGCTTTCCACCTTCTCGGCCAGCTTGGTACCCCCAATCTCGGCGCACTACTTCGCCGCGGCGCTCTGCAGGTCGCCTTCACACTTACCGAGAACCTGGAGCCAGTCGTGAAGCTGATCGAGAAGTACTCCAACGTTCCCATGGGCTTCGCCGATGCTTGCCTCGTTCGCATGACCGAAACGCTTGCCGATCCCATCATCCTCACTACCGACCAAGATTTCCGAGTTTACCGTCGCCACAGCCGTCAAGTGGTTCCC
>Ga0070765_100001801_pt1 | contig 13235 bp, 10 predicted proteins | sample HubBroMetageWFT5_FD_71516 | JGI IMG/M metagenome (GOLD analysis project Ga0070765, IMG submission 71516) | Warmed and freeze-thawed soil microbial communities from the Hubbard Brook experimental Forest, New Hampshire - Hubbard Brook CCASE Soil... | ecosystem: Environmental > Terrestrial > Soil... | reverse complement strand
CTTGTCCAAATGATGCGGCGATTCGCTGGCGACCGCATTCATCTTGGCCGCGGCGATCGAAGCGAGGAGGCTGTCGATGCTGCTCGCATCCCCTCTTGCTTCGGCGGGCTTCGTAAATTTCCATTCGTCCTTTTCCTTCTTTGCGGAAACCTGGCCGGAAGCGTTCTTCAGATCAAAGGCCACCACTTCGCCGCTAGTGAGATGAAGCACATTGCGATCGCGCAAATCCTCAAGTGATTTATCCACGCTGACCAGGAGCGATTCAGGAAGCAGCGCGGCATCTTTCGCCGAGTCCACGATCGCGTACGCCGAAATGCCGGTGAAATCCTTGTTGCCCAAGGCCAACGTATGTTTTGCGCCGTTCTGCAACTGGAACTCGACTGAAACAGCCGGCGGATCAAGGCCAAACACTTTTAATCGGTCAGGCGTTCCCGGCTCAGTTTGCGAGATGCGCGCGCTCGCCAGGCTGTCGGCGATTCCCTCAAGCGAGGCCTGCTCTGCTTGCGTTTCGATCGGCTGGGTGACCTGCCACAACCCGTTGCGTTTTTCGAAACGCAGGTTGGGTTTGCTGGAATTCGCCGGATGCTGAATCGTAAGAGAGCTTATGTCCTGCGGCTGTATCGAGTAAGCAAGCTTCTCGGTGTCGGCAGGGGGCTTTTCACTTTCCCTTTGGCTGCGCCGCCAGTCAAAGTAATACACAGCAGCGCCCAGAACGATGGCCGCCAGAAGTACAAACAATGTTGATTTCCTGATCATAGGAATGGCTGTTTGGCTGCCGCAACCTACCGGCGCTTCCACCAGATGTAAACTCCCGAAAGAATTACGATGCCCGGAAGAAAGATCAGATCCAGCCACATGAGTGCGCTACTTTGGGCTTGCGTCAGCGTTATGCGCCGGTTGGTCTGAGATTTGGGACGAATGGAGATCAAATTCTCGTCCTGCGCGAGCCAGTTGATCGTGTTGTAGAACAGATCTCCATTTTTTTGCTGGCCCAGGAAAGGATTCGCGGCAAACGCGGAGTTGCCGATCACAACCAACCGGGCTTCTCCGCTTCCTGATTTTCGCGAGGCAGCCACGCCGAGCGAAAGTGGGCCGGCCGTTTTGGGGTCAAACTTCAGCTCGTTTTGTCCCTGTTTCAAGCTTGGAACGGTGAAACTGCGGGGCGAGGTCTTCAAAAGTTCAACGACCTGCGGTTCTGTTTTCGATTTATCCGCGATAGACACCGTCCGGGCCAGCGGGAAGAAAGTCATCATGCCCGTAAAACCCTTGGTGATCGGGCTATCGCCGAAAGTCGTAACCAGCGGAATCGCAGGGCCCGCACCAATGAGACTTCCCACGCCGCTCGCATCAATTACCACGTTGTCGCCGGCGCTGGTGTTCCAGGCATTCAGCAGTTCACCAAGCTTCGGGTCGGTTTGAGGGTCCACCAGGATCAATAGCTTGCCCGTTTCCTGCAAATATTTGGCGAGCATCGCGGCTTCCTGCGGGAAGAATTGCTGCGTGGGGCCGGCATCCACGACCACGTCGCAATCAGGGGCGATGCCATTCTCAGAAACCAGATTGATGGTCCTGCTGGTGTAATTCTGCGATCTTAATCCCGCCTCGACGCGGCTGAAACCGGTTTCACCGGCATCACTCAATGACTTTTCGCCGTGCCCGGTGATGAAGCAAACCGTTTTCACCTTGTCTTGGGTCACTTTCATGATCGCGCGAGTGATGTCTTCTTCCGAAAGGGCACCGCCGATTCCCGATTCCAGGTGTTCTTTTCGCGGGCCGGAGGCGAGGATTACGTCGCCCATCCGCGTGGCGCCATATTCGTGAGCGATCTCAGGCTTCCGATCAGGATCAACGTTTTGAAACTTCAAATGGCTGCTCAAGCTGGTGTAGGCAGCCATCTGATCGTCGAGAGCCTGACTGGGCTCCTTGGCGAAATGAACGATGACGACATCTTTCTGCAGGCCGCCGACGACTTTTTTGCTCTGATCGGAGAGCGTGTTCAGCTTTTCAGTGGTCAAGTCGAAGCGTTTATGGTGGCGGTAGCCTACAAAATTCACGACCACCAGGATGGCCAGCACCGCCAGCGTTAGAATCGCCGTGTTGGTGCCGAGTTGCGAGGAACGCCTGGAGAAAAAAACAAGAATGTAGGAAAAACCAATGACCACCGATGCGAGCACGAACAAACCACCGAGAATCAGAACGACTTTGCTGAAGGTGAGCAGTTCGCCCTGAATCGTATAACGCAGATACCCGGCGATGAGCATCGCCACGCCCATGGTGCCGATAAATTTTGCCAATTCTTTGCGATCCCATTTCATACTGCAAATTCCTCCGTCAGATTGCGAATCCTGGGAATCTGGCTCAGGCTCGGCGCCAGCGCATGGAATCGACCGAGCGCACCGTCAAGAAAATGAAAAGTACGATAAAGCTGGCGTAATAAATCAAGCTGGAAGTATCGATAACGCCCCGGGTGAAGTCCTCGTAATGCCGTATCACCGAAAGATAATGAAGCACGGCGCCCACCACGCTGTCGGAATCGCGGCCGAGAATGTCGATCACCCAGATGAATAGAGAAGCGGCAAAAGTGATCGCGGCAGCGATGAGCTGGTTCTCTGTCAAAGACGAAACAAAGGAGCCCAGCGCGAGCAGCGATCCACCGAGAAGCAGCACTCCCGCGTATCCGGCAACTACCATGCGCCAGGGCATCATCGGGTCGCTATGAACAACCATGAAAATCAGGTAGCTGGCGGTGGGCAACAACATAATGGCGAACAAAGAAAGCGAAGCCAGGAATTTTCCAAGCACGATGTCCAGTTCGCTGATCGGCGATGTCATCAGCAATTCCATCGTGCCGCGCTTACGCTCCTCGGCATAAACGCTCATGGTCAGAATCGGCGTGAAAAACAACACCAGAGTCGAGAGCAGGCCAAAAAAGGCGCGCATGACCTCCGCGGGAGCGTCGAAACCAGGCGCGCCTCCCATCTGCATGCTTTGCATTTCCATCTGAAAGGATTCTTTAATCACGGCGGTAAGAATCACGTTGAAGAAGAATGCGCTCAGTATCAGAAAAAGACCGATGAAAATATAGGCGATGGGGGAAACAAAATAGTGGCCCATCTCCTTGCGGTAAATTGCGTACAAACTTTGCATCACGCTTTCTGCTCCTTCGATCGACTGGAAATTAACTGGCCGGCTGCGCGTGGGCAGAATCGTCGGTCGTAAGCTCGAGGAAAATCTCTTCCAGGCTCAGGCTAACCCCGCGAAGTTCGAACAGAGGCCAACCGTTTTGGACAATTTTCGCCGCGATCTCGCTGCGCAAGTCCTTGCCCTGCGCCGCCTCTACGGTGACCACCAGCCGGCTGCCGGTTCGCTGCGATTCAACCACCACGCGGCTGGCCCCCGGGATTTCGGCGAGCGCGTCGCGCAGAGGTTTTTCGGGAGCCTCCGCTTCGATGCGGATCTTCTGGCCGCCTTTTAGCTGCGACGTTAGATTCTCCGGAGTGTCGACCGCCGCCACTTTGCCCTTGTTGATGATTACCACCCGATCGCAGGTCATGCTCACTTCCGGAAGTATGTGCGTGGACAGAATGATGGTGTGGTTTCCGGCCAGGCCCTTGATCAAGTTCCGGACTTCAATGATCTGTTTGGGGTCCAGCCCCACGGTCGGTTCATCCAGAATGATCACGTCCGGATCGTGCACCAACGCTTGCGCCAGGCCTACACGCTGCTTGTAACCGCGCGACAGCCTTTTGATCAACTCCGAGCGCCGTTCTTCTAAATTGGTTTTTCCCAGCGCGTCGTCGATGCGCCCTTTACGTCGTTCCGGCGCTATTTGCTTAATCCGCGCCACAAAATCCAAATAGGTCTCAACGGTCATGTCGGGATACAGGGGGGGATTTTCTGGCAAGTAACCGATGCGTCGGCGGACTTCCATCGAGTCGCGAGAAACATCGAACCCAGCGACACGTGCGGTGCCCGATGTGGCCGGCATGTAACCGGTCAAAATCCGCATGGTGGTAGTCTTGCCGGCACCGTTGGGCCCCAGGAAGCCCAAAATCTCGCCTTTATTTACGGTAAAGGAAATGTCATCGACCGCCTTCACCGATCCGTATGACTTGGTCAGATCCTGAACTTCAATCAACGCATTCCTCCCAGCAGAATAACTTTCGTCCGTGCGGGCCTGTTCCGAGCCAACGTTTATACTAAAAACGGATGAAAATTGAAAATGCAGAGGCTCTTGCAGCGTACAATAGCCGGCAGTCGCTATTTTGATGCGACGAGCGCTTGCGAGAGTTGTCGCCGCGAAAGCCGCAGGCCGGGGATTTCAAGTTCAGAGCAGGCAACAGACTGCAGATTTAGCGCATCCACATGGCTGACGAATGCCGCTGGTTCACTGCTCTAAAACGCTCCGGCGGGGAGCTGCAATGGCTCAGGCATATCGTCGCGCGCAGCGCCGCAGGAGATGTGCGTTGACACTTTGAGGCGGTTTTGTTATTCCATTTGTTTCGCATTCTTAGCGAGTGATTCGAGAACGGGTTCTGTCCCACCGGTCTGGGCGAATCTGAAAAAAGACATTCAAGGTGATATGACAACTTCGAAGGCGTATGCCCGGACTGCGAGCGTCGCTCCATCCCGATATAAAAGTGCAGCTGCGGACTCGGATTTTGGTTTCCGATTAGCGCGAGTGCGGCTGCTCGGGCTCGTCGTGTTCTCTTTTCTCGGCGTGGGGCTGTTGGCCGCCTGCGGTGGGGGCTCCTCTATCACCTTGGAAGTGACGCCGAATACATCTCAGACCGTGGATCAGGGCCAGGTAATACAGTTCAACGCCATTCTGGGCAACGACACGGGGATGCAAGGCGTTACTTGGACGCTGACAGGGACGGGCTGCGCGGGAACGGGATGCGGCACGTTGACCAACATCACGAAAACATCTGTAACCTACACCGCCCCGACCAACAGCTCGGTTACGCTTTCGGTCAGCTTAAAAGCGGTCGCCAACGCGGCCTCGAGCGTCAGCGCAACGACCGCGATCAGCGTGGTGCTGCCTCCCACATTCACGACCACTATCATTCCGAACGGATCAAACGGCCAGGTTTACAGCCAGCAGATGGCAGTGACGGGCGGAGTCCCGCCCCTGGTCTTCAGCGTGGTTTGCCCAAATCCGAACCAAACGAATTGCCTTCCTCCGGGATTGACACTGAACCAGACGGGGCTTTTGCTGGGCACGCCCACGACTGCCGGCACGTACACGTTTTATGTCAAAGCGACCGATAACGGCGCGGTGCCGCGGCAAAACGGGTCGCCGCAACCACTTTCGGTTTTGTCTACGCTCTTCACCGTCACGATTACTCCAGCCACCGCGCTGTCGGTGAGCACGAATTCTCTGCCTCCCGGAGTTGTTAACCAGCCCTATAGCGGGACGCTTGCTGCCAGGGGCGGAGTTACGCCCTACACCTGGACGGTGCCGCCAAATGCTTTGCCTCCCGGACTGGGCTTAAACATGTCGACCGGAGTGATTTCAGGTACGCCCACGACTCCAGGCTCGTATTCGTTCGTAGCGACGGTTACCGACTCCACAATCCCGCAGCAGATGGCCACATCTGGAACGCTTACAATCTTGATTCAATCGGGTCAACCGCTACAAGCCACCACCGCGCCGCTGCCTGCAGGAATGACGGCCACATCATACAGCGCGAGCCTGACTGCTACGGGCGGGGTGCAACCTTACACCTGGAGCGTAGTCAGCGGCCAGCTCCCTGCCGGCTTGGTCTTGAATCCCCAGGCGGGAACGATCACGGGCATACCCATTATGACCGGCACTTCGAACTTCACCGTTCAAGTGGAAGATTCCGCTACCGGCGCGAGCGGCCCGGCCAAGGCAACGCAGCAGCTCCACATAACCGTCAACACAGGTTCGACAAGCACCAACTCTCTGATCACCGGTCCCTACAGTTTCCTGTTCAATGGATTCGATTCCAACGGAACGGTGTTGATTGCAGGAAACTTTACGACCGACGGAAAGGGAAACATATCAAGCGGCGTTGAGGACATTAACCGGGTAAGCGCGGTGGTGACCGGGGCAGGCCTCACGGGAACCTACGCGGTGGGCTCGGATGGACGCGGCACGATGCAATTAAAGGCTACCAATTCACTCGGCGCTGTATTCACGGCCAACTATCTGCTGGCAATTGACTCAAACAGCAACCTGCACGTAATCGAGGACGATACCACGGGCGCGACCGGTGTGGGAATCACACACGGGTCGGGAATCATGAAGCCGGTGGTGGGAAGCCTCTCGGCAGCAAACTTCAGCGGGAACTACTCTTTTGAGTTCAGCGGCCGTGACTTTCTGGCCGCACCGACAGTGCTGGCAGGAGAAGTCACTGCCGATGGCTTCAGCACTCTGAGCCCCGGCTCGGCGGACTTTAACGATGCCGGCGTGTACAGTTCGCAGATTGCTCTCACCGGTGATTTCAGCGTACTTGGGAGCAACTCGAAAGGCGAAGCGGAGATGGTGTTTCAGCCTCCGACTAGCGCGCAAATAAAACTGACGTTCTTTTTTTATTTCGTTTCAGCCAACGATATTCTCTTCATAGAGATTGACTCGGGCACTACGACCAATCCCTTTCCTCGGCTCAGCGGCGAAATGATCCTGCAGAAGCCGGGCACGCAATTCAATCAGGCCGTATTGCAAGGTTCCGGAGTTGTAACCGGCACCGGACTCGCAGGCAGCAATTCAACCGTCTTTGGCGGTATTTTGGCTTCGACTGCGGGCGATGGCAGCGCCACGCTGGCGTACACTCAGAACGACGCCGGAACCGTCACGGTGAATTCCTTGTCCGGAACTTACCAGGTGCTTCAAAACGGCCACGTATCATTCACGGGTCTGGGTTCGCGGCTGGCTGGAGCATACCTGATCGGGCCGAACCAAGGGTTCATCATCGGTTCAGATTCGGCTGTGACATACGGTTTGCTCGAACAGCAAACCGGCGCGCCTTTCTCCGCATCGTCGATCCAAGGCAGCTACGCTCTGTTCGCACCCAACGAAGCGGACACCGATGTGGTAAACATGACCGGCCAAGTGAGCGCGACCGGCGGCGGGACCGTTAACGGCACCTTGGATGAGTTCATTCCCCCCGCCACTCCGGCCACGGATCAGACGTTCTCTGGGACTTACGCGGTCGCGACCGATGGCAGCGGAACGATGACTCCGAGCTTAGTCAACGGTTTCCCCGCCAACCTCGTTCTGTATGTCGTCTCGCCGGGTAGTGTGAGAATGATTCCTGTCGATCCGGCTACGGGTGATCCGCAACCCCAAGTGATTTTCCTCAGTCACTAGGCTAATCGTGCCCTTGGGGACCCCAGCGCGCTGCGTGGCTCTATTTTTTCTTTTCTTCGAGGCGCAGGGCGGCGGAGTTGATGCAAAAACGAAGGCCGGTGGGCTTCGGGCCGTCTTCGAAAACATGTCCCAGGTGCGCATCGCAGCGGCTGCAAAGTGCTTCCGTGCGGGCCATGCCGTGGCTCATGTCTCGTTCCATCTCGACATTTTCGGCAGCGATTGGCTGGTAATAGCTTGGCCAACCTGAACCGGAATGATATTTCGCCTCGGAGCTGAAAAGCGGCTGGCCGCAACAAATGCAAACGTAGGTGCCTTCGGTTTCCGTGTCCGCGTATTCACCGGTGAAGGGAGGCTCCGTCCCCTTTTTGCGCGTCACTTCGTATTGCTCATCGGTTAGCTTCGAACGCCATTCTGCATCACTTTTTTTTATTTTTTCGCTCATGGTCGTATCTTACACCGCTCCGTCGTTCTTGAAAACCACGCGCGACCGCCTGTGGACCTGTTGAGTGGAAACTCAAACGCCGTCAGTTATACTGGAAGGAGAATTCAGGGGAGATTAGGTGAACGAAGTTTTCATATGCGACGCCGTTCGCACGCCGTTTGGACGGTACGGTGGCTCGCTCGCTTCCATTCGCGCTGACGATTTGGCGGCAATTCCTTTGCGCGCATTAATCGAGCGCAACCCTCGTGTGGATTGGATGGCCGTGGATGACGTCGTGGTCGGCTGCGCGAACCAAGCCGGGGAGGACAATCGCAACATCGCGCGCATGGCTTTGCTGCTTGCGGGCCTCCCCAAGGAGGTTCCCGGGGCCACCGTCAATCGGCTTTGCGGTTCCAGCATGGATGCCATCGGCGTGGCTGCTCGCGCCATTAAATCAGGTGAAGCGGATTTGATAATTGCGGGCGGCGTGGAAAGCATGACCCGCGCACCGTTTGTGATGGGCAAAGCGGAGGGCGCATTCAGCCGGACGGCGGAAACATTTGATACCACCATTGGCTGGCGCTTTGTGAACCCGTCGATGAGGTCCAGCTACGGCGTTGACTCCATGCCGGAAACCGCGGAAAACGTTGCGGAGGAATTTCACGTTTCGCGAGGGGACCAGGATGCCTTCGCGTTGCGAACTCAGCAACGCTGGGCTCGCGCAAATGCGGCGGGTTTTTTCAAGCACGAAATTGTCCCGCTTCCGATTCCGCAAAAGAAAGGCGATCCCAGGATTTTTGATACCGATGAACATCCGCGGCCGGACACAACGCTCGAAGCGCTTTCGAAACTCAAGCCCATCGTGAAACCGAATGGAACAGTGACCGCCGGAAACGCGTCCGGTGTAAATGACGGATCGTGCGCGCTGATCATCGCATCCAAAGCTGCCGTTTCGAAATTCGGCCTCACGCCACGGGCTCGTATCGTTGCGACAACCACGGTGGGAGTTGCGCCGCGCATCATGGGATTCGCACCCGCTCCCGCCACACGAAAAATTCTCGACAAGACCGGGTTGAAACTTTCGCAAATGGATGCGATCGAGCTCAATGAAGCGTTCGCTGCGCAGGCTTTGGCGGTCACCCGCGATTTGGGCCTGGCCGACGATGCATCGCAGGTGAATCCCAACGGTGGCGCCATCGCGATCGGCCATCCGCTGGGCGCGAGCGGCGCTCGGCTAGTAGCGACCGCGATGTATCAATTGCAGAGTACCCAAGCGCGCTATGCCCTCTGCACCATGTGCATCGGAGTAGGCCAAGGAATCGCCACCATCATCGAACGCTGCTGAAACTTAAATTCACTTACTAAGCGGTGATGTAGTACTAGCCCGTCCACACACGCAGGTCCTTGAATTTCATCAGGCAGCGTGCTACGTTTTTTCGTGACCATTCGTGAAAGATTTGGTCTAGGGCAGACGGAGCGGAAGGGCACCGCGCCCATGCCTCCCGCGACCGCTCCTTCGATCTCCGCTGCAGTCCTTGAAAAAATCGCCGAATATCCTCAGAATTCGGCGCACATTTACAAGTGGTCTGGACCATTTCTCACCGGTTCTGGCTCACAGACAGAAATCAACGTAACTGCTCGAAAACAATCACCCGAAAAATTCCTAACCGGGGCCAGAGCGGCATTCAGGAATTCAGCCGCGCAGCGCTTAAATCCATCGCAAGAGGACAAATGCCCCCACAGAAAATGAACTCTGAAGCGGCGGAAAATACCTCCGCGCGGCAGGCCGAGAGCACCGGGTTCGTGTACATTGCTGCGGCGATCGCTGCTCTGGGCGGCCTGCTGTTCGGTTACGACACCGGGGTAATTTCCGGGGCGCTGATTTTCATCCAAAAGAGTTTCGCGCTCTCAACGTTTCATCAGGAACTGGTGGTAAGCGTCGTTTTGGTGGGCGCAGCGGTCGGCTCGCTGGGCGGCGGTAATCTGGCCGACCACGTTGGCCGCAAAACAAATCTTCTGATCACTTCGGTGATCTTTATCTTGGGCGCGATTATCTGCGCCGCCGCCGGCTCGGAAGTCACCCTAATCGTCGGACGGACCATCGTTGGCCTCGGCATTGGCTTGGCCAGCTCCACAGTTCCCCTCTACATTTCCGAAGTGTCGCCCGCGAAAGCGCGCGGCTGGCAAGTTTCTCTTTTTCAACTGGCAATCACCATCGGCATTCTGGCCGCTTACCTCGTGGACTATGCATTCGCTCAATCCGAGCAATGGCGCTGGATGCTCGGGCTCGCGGTGGTTCCCGGCGCGATCCTGGGGCTGGGAATGTTGTACATGCCGGAAACCCCGCGCTGGCTGGCAAAAAACGGGCAAGTTGAAAAAGCGATCGGCGTGTTGAGAAGAATTCGCGGCGCTCAAAATGTGGAAGCGGAATTCAAAGAAATCCAGGCCACGCTGTCGGAAACCAACGAGCGCGGCCAATGGTCCGATCTTCTCAAAGCCTCGATTCGCCCCGCGCTGATTGTCGGAATCGGGCTCGCCATATTCCAGCAGGTCACCGGAATTAATACGGTGATTTACTATGCGCCCCAGATCATTCGTTCCGCGGGCATCTCTTCGGCCTCCGGCGCAATTCTGGCCACCGCCGGCATCGGCTTGGTGAACGTCATCATGACACTGGTTTCCATGTGGCTCATCGACCGCGCCGGAAGGCGCCCGTTGTTGCTGACCGGAATCGCCGGCATGGTACTTTCTCTCGGCGTTCTCGGTTTCATCTTCCGCGCATCAGCTACCGCGCACGACGCGGCCTTCGGCCAGCTCGCCGTTGTTACCCTGATGGCCTATGTCGCTTGCTTCGCGATAAGCCTCGGCCCGATTTTCTGGCTGATCATCGCCGAAATTTATCCCCTGAAAGTAAGGGGCCTGGCGGAAGGAACCGCCGCTTCCTCGAATTGGGCCGCCAACTTCGTAGTCTCCCTAACGTTTCTTACGCTCGTCCAAATGTTTGGTCCCACGACGACATTCTGGCTATACGCGATCCTCGCAGTCGCTGCCTGGATCTTCTCCTATTATCTTGTCCCGGAAACGAAGGGCCGCACGTTGGAAGAAATAGAGGCTTTCTGGCGCAGCCGCCAAATGCTCAAATCGAAGTAGATTCGCGCGCAGGGGGGCTCATGAAAAATAATAAAATTTTCGCCTGGAGCGCGGCGATCCTCGGAACCGCCTTCTTCGCTCTACTCGCCGTGCATCCGGCTCACACGCAGTCCACGATCAGTGAACTGAATGTGACCATACGAGAGTGGGACGTGCCGACTCCCAAGGCCCGCCCGCACGACCCTGCCCTCGGACCCGACGGCGCGCTGTGGTTCACCGAGCAAGAGGCCAATAAGTTGGGGCGGCTGGATCCCGCCACCGGCAAAATCACCGAATTTCCGTTGAAAACTCCGCACTCCGGGCCGCACGGTCTGGTGGCCGACGGTGAAGGAAATATTTGGTACACCGGAAATTATGCCGGCCTGATTGGGAAGCTCGATCCACACACCGGAAACATCACCGAATATCCCATGCCGGATCCTGCGGCGCACGACCCACATACGCCCGTCTTCGATGCGCAAGGAATTCTTTGGTTCACCGTGCAGCAGGGAAACATGGTTGGCAAGCTTGATCCGGCAACCGGAAAAATAGAATTGCAAGCGGTGCCCACCCCGAATGCAGTTCCCTACGGAATAGCTATCAACAGCAAAGGCATTCCTGTGTTTTGTGAGTTCGGAACCAACAAACTCGGTCAGATCAATCCCAAAACGCTGGAGATCACCGAATTCCTTTTGCCCGAAGGAGCGCGTCCAAGGCGCCTGGCGATTGCGGCCGATGACCGCGTGTATTATTCGGATTTCGAGCGCGGCTATTTGGGTCTATTCGATCCGGCAACGCGACGAGTGAAGGAATGGCCGTCACCGGGTGGTGCCAACTCGGAACCCTACGGCATTGCCATCACCCCCGACAAACTCGTTTGGTACAGCGAAGCAGGTGTAAAGCCAAACACCATCGTGCGCTTCGATCCAAACACCCAGAAATTTGCGCGTGCTCCCATTCCTTCGGGAGGCGGAGTGGTCCGAAACATGGTTGCTACGCCCGAGGGAAAGCTTTACATCGCCTGCAGCGGAGTCAATAAAATCGGCAGCGTTGAACCGCGCTGAGAATGCATTTTATTTTCGCGCGAAAACGCTACTGCAAGGATTTGATGCGGACCTTAGGAGCGAGAGATTGCACGTCGCTCGGTGAAATACGCCCTTCCAACTCGGCGAGGCAGTTCGCCGCGCCGCAAGCCGCGGCGAATCTGAGGGTGTCTTCGCCGCGCAATCCTCGAAGCGCGGCATAGGCGAATCCAGCCAGAGTCGTGTCTCCACATCCCACCGTTGAAATCGCTTTCAAACGCGGCGGCTCCGCGAGCCAGGTCGGCCCATCTTTACCTTCGACCCAAACCAAACCCTCCGCCCCCAGCGTGATGGCCGCGCTTCGCGCACCCAGCGAAATGAGCACGCCGGCGGCAGCGACCACGGCTTGTAAATCTGGCAGCGGCCGTCCCAGCAGAGCTTCCGCTTCCCTCCGATTCGGCTTTACGAAATTTGGCTTCGCCGCAATGCCGGCTTTCAGCGCGTCCCCGCTCGTATCCAGGAATACCGTGGACTCGGCTTGCCTTGCAACGCCGATCAACTGCGCATAAAAATCCGGCGCCAAGCCTGGAGGCAAACTCCCCGAGATGGCAACCAGCGCGCCTTTCCAGTCCGCGCTTAAACTTTCCGCGAACAGCCGAAGAAATTCGGTCTGCTCATGGCCGGTAATTTGCCCGCCAGGCTCCAGCACTTCTGTTATTCGTCCCGAATTTTCGATTATCTCGAGGTTGACCCGGGTCTCAGCGGCCGTTCGAATCGGGCACACCTCGATGGCGAGTCTGCGCAATTCAGATTCGACCTGTCCGCCGACGGCTCCGCCGAGAAAACCGATCCAGTTCGGCCCCAGCTCCAGGGCTCGCGCAGCCATGGCGACGTGCGCAGCTTTGCCTCCCGGCATCGCAACCGAGCTCCGTGCACGGATCACCTCGCCGGGAGCCAGAGAGGCTATATGAATCCGGCGATCCATTGCCGGGTTTGCGCTGACGCATACAATCTTCGGACAAACCATAGGGTCTTGTTCCGCCAGGCTATTTGTGTCAAGCTACTATAGCTAAAAATAATAACTAAAAGAAATGAATCGAAACCCCTGCGCCCGGAGGGGATAACCCGCGTGCTCAGCGAAGAACGCCGACGGAAAATCTTTGAGCTGGTCCAACGGGACGGCCGCGTGGTCGTCACCGACCTCGCTCGCCGCTTCTCGACTTCCCTAATCACTATCCGCAAGGATCTCGAACATCTGCACGAGCAAGGCCGTCTGCAGCGCGCTCACGGCGGCGCGCTGCCCGTCGATGGCGCGGCTTTGCGGGAC
>Ga0070765_100001799_pt1 | contig 13235 bp, 11 predicted proteins | sample HubBroMetageWFT5_FD_71516 | JGI IMG/M metagenome (GOLD analysis project Ga0070765, IMG submission 71516) | Warmed and freeze-thawed soil microbial communities from the Hubbard Brook experimental Forest, New Hampshire - Hubbard Brook CCASE Soil... | ecosystem: Environmental > Terrestrial > Soil... | reverse complement strand
CGCGGTGCCGAATCGGGCGCTCAGCTGTTCGAGCGCCCGGCGCAGTGCGGTCTGCAGTTCCTCGGCGGGGATGCTGCGGTCGCCGACCGTGGCTACCGCCGCATCGGTGCCGCGGTTACGGAAAATATCGCCGATGCCCCAGATGCCGAAGGTCAGGATCAGAAGCGCGAAGAGAGCCTTGACGACGAAGGATCCCGCTTTCGAGCGGATCGCTTGAAGCATGGAGGCAGCTGGCCTCTTTCTGTCGGCCCAGGCCGATTGACCCGCCCGAGCGCCGGTGTGATCGTGTCGGCTAGATGATAGAAGCCGGGTAGCGGGGCCGCAACATGGCGATAAGGACAAAACTCGTCGCGGGCAACTGGAAAATGAACGGCTTGCGCCAGGATGGCACGATGCTGGCCCATGCGCTCAAGGCGCGCGCCGCCGCGGCAGGCGACAGGCTGGGGTGCGACATTCTTGTCTGCCCGCCGGCGACGCTCCTCTCGGAGATCGGCGGCATCCTCGCTGGAAGCGGCATGGCGCTCGGCGGGCAGGATTGCCATGCCGCGTCTAAGGGCGCCTACACGGGCGACATCAGCGCCGAAATGTTGGCCGATCTGGGCTGCAGTTACGTGATCCTCGGACATTCGGAGCGGCGCCATGGCCACAGTGAAACCGACGCCATTGTTCGCAGTAAGATCGCCGCCGCGTGGAGAGCGGGTCTAATAGTGATTCTGTGCGTCGGCGAAACCCAACGGCAGCGTGAGGCCGGAGAGGCTGTCGAGGTCGTGTCGTCGCAGCTCGCCGGCTCGATGCCTGACGAGGCCACCACGGCCTCGCTCGTCGTCGCCTATGAGCCGGTCTGGGCGATCGGGACCGGACTGACCGCGACGACCGATGATATAGCGGCGATGCATGTGGAGATCCGCAGCCGCCTACCTTCCGGCACTCGCATCCTCTACGGCGGCTCGGTCAATCCGAGGAATGCCGACACGATCCTCGGCCTCCCCGAGGTCGACGGCGCGCTCGTCGGCGGCGCCAGCCTCAAGGCTGACGATTTCTGGGCAATTGCGCAGAGCTGCCCGGCCGGCTAGGCCGCGCTTCTGGTCAGCAGCATTGAGAGTGAATAGATATACCCGATGCTCATCCTGCTCCTCGCCGTTCACATCCTCGTCGCTGTCTCGCTCGTCGGGGTGGTCCTATTGCAAAAGAGCGAGGGGGGTGCGCTTGGCATGGGCGGGGGCGGCATGTCGGGGTTTATGACCGGCCGTTCGACGTCGAATCTGCTGACCCGGGCAACTGCGATTCTCGCCGCCGCGTTCATGACGACGAGCGTGCTGCTAGTGGTAATGCATAACCGCGAACGGGCGCCGCGCTCGATCCTCGAACAGGGTGCTCCAGCGCAGCCGGCGGTTCCGGCAGCGCCAGCGCCGCCGCCGACCGGGCCGGCGGAGCCGGCTCAGCCCAGCGCGCCCCTAGCCCGTTGAGCCGCGTCCGACCTTCGCTTTTTTCAACCATGTAACGCGCGCCTCAAACGCTATAGATTGAGATTCCATGACGCGGTTTATTTTCATTACCGGCGGCGTGGTCTCCTCTCTCGGCAAGGGTCTATCGGCGGCGGCGCTCGGCGCGCTGCTGCAGGCGCGCGGGTTCAAGGTGAGGTTGAGGAAGCTCGATCCGTACCTCAACGTCGATCCCGGCACGATGAGCCCCTACCAGCATGGGGAGGTCTACGTCACCGACGATGGTGCCGAGACCGATCTCGATCTCGGCCACTACGAGCGCTACGTGGGCGTCGCCGCGCGCCGCAGCGATTCGGTCACTACCGGCCGGATCTATTCGATGGTGATCGGCCGCGAGCGGCGTGGCGAGTATCTCGGGGCGACGGTGCAGGTGATCCCCCACATCACCGATGCGATCAAGGAATTCATCCTAGCCGATCTCAGCGGCGAGGATTTTGTGATTTGTGAGATCGGCGGCACGGTTGGCGACATCGAGAGCCTGCCTTTTCTCGAAGCGATTCGGCAACTCGGCAACGAATTGGGACGCGAGCGGGTTCTGTTCGTGCACTTGACCTTGGTGCCGTGGATTGCCTCGGCCGGGGAGTTGAAGACCAAACCGACTCAACATTCGGCGAAAGAGCTGCTCGGCCTCGGGATTCAGCCCGACATCCTGTTATGCCGCTGCGAGCGGCCGATACCTCCTGACGCACGCAAGAAAATCGCCCTGTTCTGCAATCTCCGGGAGAGCCGGGTGATACCGGCGCTCGATGTTGAGACGATCTACGCCGTGCCCGCCGCCTACCATGCGGAGGGATTCGACCGCGAGGTGTGCAATCATTTCGCGCTCGATGCTCCGGAGCCAGACCTCGACCGCTGGCGTGAAATCGTCGACCTGATTCACAAGCCCGAGGGACGGGTGACGATTGCCGTCGTCGGCAAATACACGCATTTGCGGGACAGCTACAAATCACTGGCGGAAGCGATGACCCATGGCGGGATCGCCAACCATGTCGGAGTCGATCTCGACTGGATCGATTCGGAGGTGTTCGAGACCGAAACCGAGGCGGTCCGCAAGCTCGATGGGGTGCATGGGATTTTGGTACCCGGCGGGTTTGGGGTACGCGGCACTCATGGCATGATCGAAGCCGCGCGATTCGCGCGCGAACGCCGGGTGCCCTATTTCGGCATCTGCTTTGGCATGCACATGGCCATCATCGAGGCGGCGCGCGACCTCGCCGACCTGCCAGGCGCCGGCTCGACCGAATTCGGGCCCTGCCGTCACCCGGTGGTCGGGCTGATGACCGAATGGACGCGCGGCAATATGGTCGAGCGGCGCAATTCGACCGACGATCTCGGCGGCACGATGCGGCTCGGCGCCTACCCGGCGATGCTGGCGCCGGGCAGCCGGGTGGCCGACATCTATTGCGCCGAACGGATCAGCGAACGTCACCGCCACCGTTATGAGGTCAATGTCGGCTACAAGGAGACGCTGGAGGCCACCGGCTTGCGGTTTTCCGGCATGTCGCCCGACGGCATGCTGCCGGAGATTGTCGAGATTCCGGATCACCCCTGGTATATCGGCGTGCAATTTCACCCGGAGCTCAAATCGAAGCCCTTCGAGCCGCACCCCTTGTTCACCTCATTCATCCGCGCCGCGCTTGATCAGTCCCGGCTGGTTTAAAGAGGAATCTCTTGAGATGCGTTCCCCGAGATTTGCCTCTAACCGCGTTGACTTTACCCTCTCTCCCCGCCGGCCGGGGGGAGAGGGCAGGGTGAGGGGGGCCGACATGCCGGTACTCGGCGCCGCCCAGCTCACCCTGTCAACCCTGCGGGTTGGGCCCCTCCCTCTCCCCCCTGAAGGGCGGAGAGGGGCTGTTCTTCCCGGCAATCGATCGATCGGGCGGTCGTGATCGTGACCGGCCCGGCACAGCGGCACATCCGTGTTGGCGACATCACGCTCGGCAACGATCTGCCGCTGGTTTTCATCATCGGGCCGAACACTCTGGAATCGCGGGCGCATGCACTCGAGATGAGCGCGGCGCTGGCGGAGATCGCCGGCAAGCTCAAGGTCGGATTGGTCTACAAGACCTCGTTCGACAAGGCGAACCGTTCTTCCGTGCAGTCGGAGCGCGGTATTGGGCTGAAAGCGGGGTTGCCGATCCTCGCCGAGGTGCGGGAGAAGGCCGGGCTGCCGGTGCTGACCGATGTGCACGAACGCGAACAATGCGCTCTGGTGGCGGAGGTCGTCGACATCTTGCAGATCCCGGCCTTTCTGTGCCGCCAGACCGATCTTTTGCTGGCGGCGGGGGAAACCGGGAAGCCGATCAACATCAAAAAAGGCCAGTTCCTGGCGCCTTGGGACACGAAGAACGCCGCCGCGAAGATCGCCTCGACCGGCAACGAGCAGATCCTGCTGTGCGAGCGCGGCACGAGCTTCGGCTATAACACCCTCGTCGTCGATATGCGCGCGCTGCCGATCATGGCACGGACCGGCTATCCGGTCGTCTTCGATGCGACCCATGCCGTAGCGCAGCCGGGCGGCCTCGGCGATCGGTCGGGCGGTGAGCGCGAATTTGCTCCGGTTCTTGCGCGCGCCGCCGCTGCGGTTGGGGTTGCCGCAATGTTTCTCGAGACCCACCAGGATCCGGATCGGGCTCCCTGCGAGGGTCCGACGATGCTGCCGCTCAAGTCTCTCCCGGCGATCCTCGAACAGTTGATCGCCTTTGACCGTCTCGCCAAGGCGCACCCCGTAGGGCTGGGGAGTTGAGGAGCGAAACATGACCGCGATCGCCGACATTCATGGGCGCGAGATCCTCGATAGCCGCGGCAACCCGACCGTCGAGGTCGACGTAACCTTGGAGACCGGGGTGATTGGCAGAGCGGCGGTTCCGTCTGGTGCATCGACCGGTGCGCACGAGGCGATCGAAAAACGCGACGGCGGACCGCGGTTCGGCGGGAAGGGGGTTCTGCAGGCGGTCGAGGCAGTGAATGGCGAGATATTCGACACGCTTTCCGGCTTCGACGCCGAGGATCAGCTGGCCATCGATCGCCTACTCATCGGCCTCGACGGCACGCCCAACAAATCCCGGCTCGGCGCCAACGCGATCCTCGGGGTGAGCCTCGCCTGCGCAAAGGCCGCGGCCGCCGAGGCCGACGTGCCGCTCTACGGCTATGTCGGCGGCGTATTCGCCCGCACGATGCCGGTGCCGATGATGAACATCATCAACGGCGGCGTTCATGCCGACAACCCCATCGACATCCAGGAATTCATGGTGATGCCGGTCGGCGCCGCATCATGCACCGAGGCAATTCGCGCCGGCGCCGAAATATTCCACGCGTTGCGCAAAAAGCTCGCCGATGCCGGCCACAACACCAATGTCGGAGACGAGGGCGGGTTTGCACCAAACCTTGCCTCGGCCGATGCGGCATTGGGCATGATCATGCAGGCGATCGAGGCCGCCGGCTACCACGCCGGCGACGATGTCGTGCTGGCGCTCGATCCGGCCGCCAGCGAATTCTACCGCGAGGGAGCCTATCGTCTCGCCGGAGAAGGCAAGATCCTCGATGCCGCCGGGCTCGTCGCCTACTGGGCCGATCTCGTCGGCCGCTATCCGATCGTCTCGATCGAGGACGGGATGGCCGAGGACGATTGGGAAGGCTGGGCCCAGCTGACGCGCGAGCTCGGAAGCAATGTCCAGCTCGTCGGGGACGATTTGTTTGTCACGAACCCGCAGCGGCTGCGCGACGGGATCAGTCGCGGGGTCGCCAATGCGCTACTCGTCAAGGTCAACCAGATCGGCACTCTTTCCGAGACGCTCGAGGCCGTCGAAATTGCACAACGAGCGGGCTGGGGGACGGTGTTTTCGCATCGCTCCGGGGAAACCGAGGACACCACGATCGCCGATTTGGCGGTGGCGACCAATTGCGGGCAGATCAAGACAGGATCGCTGTCGCGCTCCGACCGGCTGGCCAAATACAATCAGTTGATCCGCATCGAAGAACAGCTCGGCAACTCCGCGATCTATGCCGGTCGCTCGGTGTTGCGGCGATAGCGCATTCGGAGAACATCTTCGCCCGCACCGCTTGCGTCGGTTGACGGCTCCGGCCCGCCATGGTCCTCTTGCGCGATGAGCATCGTGCGTGCAATGCGGCGGCGCGCCCATGTGGTCGTCGACCCGATCCTTGGGATCGCGCTGACGGGATATTTCGCCTACCATCTTGTCGAGGGCGAGCGCGGTTTTAAGGCGTGGCTGCGGTTGAACGGGGAGATCCGCGCGGCCACCGCCAATCTGGAGGCGGTTCGGGCACAGCGCGCAGCTCTCGAAGTCAAGGTTTCGAACCTCCGGCCGGAACATGTCGACCCCGACCTGCTCGACGAACGCATCCGCGCCACCCTGAACCTCGTTTCCCCGGACGACATCGTCCTTATGCAGCCGACGACCGCTCGCTAGCGGCTTTCGGCATATGACCTCGGCGGCGCGGCTGGCCCGCCAGCCGCCGTTAAATTGTTTGCTCCTCAGGATTTGAACCGGCCGAGGTTGCAACGGCGCGGATTTGTCACCATGCTCCGGCAAAGTCTCGCGGTGGCGCTTTTTGCGGCCGTGTGGAGGGAGCGATCATGGCGGTCAAGCGCAAATCCGATGCGGTCAAGTTCGCCGATCTGGGCGTCTCGCGGGAAGAGCTGCTCCGTTATTACCGTGACATGCTGTCGATCAGGCGCTTCGAAGAGAGAGCCGGACAGATGTACGGCATGGGTCTGATCGGCGGCTTCTGCCATCTTTATATCGGGCAGGAGGCGGTCGTCGTCGGCATGCAGGCGGCGCTCAAGGAAGGCGACACGATTGTCACCTCTTATCGCGACCACGGGCACATGCTGGCCGCCGGCATGGACCCCAAGGGGGTGATGGCCGAGTTGACCGGGCGCCGGAGCGGCTACTCGCACGGCAAGGGCGGCTCGATGCACATGTTCAGCCGCGAGAAAAATTTCTTCGGGGGCCACGGCATTGTCGGTGCGCAAGTGCCTATCGGCACCGGTCTCGCCTTTGCTCATCATTACCGCGGGAACGGCCTGATCTGCGTCACCTATCTCGGCGATGGGGCGATCAATCAGGGGCAGGTTTACGAGAGCTTCAATATGGCGGCCTTGTGGAAGCTGCCGATAGTCTACGCGATCGAAAACAACCGGTATGGGATGGGGACCTCGATAGACCGCGCCTCAGCCCGCACCGACCTCTTCCACCGGGGAATGGCGTATGGAATCCCGGGCGAGCAGGTCGACGGGATGAGCGTGCTGGCGGTCTATGAAGCCGGGCTCGCTGCCGCCGAACACGCCCGTTCGGGTCAAGGACCGATCATCCTGGAGATGATGACCTACCGGTATCGCGGACATTCGATGTCCGACCCCGCCAAGTACCGCACCAGGGACGAGGTCAACAAGATGCGTACCGAGCACGATCCGATCGAGCAGGTACGGCATCGTTTGCTTGAGGACGGCGCGGACGAGGCGCAGCTCAAGCAAATCGAGAGCGAGATCAGGGACCGAGTCGCCGAAGCGGCGCAATTCGCCCAGGACAGCCCCGAGCCCGATCCCGCCGAGCTGTGGACGGACGTGCTGGCCGAAGCCTGATTGTGCTTGGATATTGCCATGGCTACCGAAGTCTTGATGCCAGCCCTGTCACCGACAATGACCGAGGGCAAGATTGCTCGCTGGCTGAAGAGTGAGGGAGAGCCCGTCCGGGCCGGCGATGTGCTCGCCGAAATCGAGACCGACAAGGCGACGATGGAGGTCGAAGCGATCGATGAAGGCGTGCTCAGCAAAATCGTGATCCCCGAAGGTACCGAGCACGTTCCGGTCAATACTCCTATCGCGGTCATCGCCGGGAATGGCGAGGAAACCGGCGCCGCCGGAGCGATTACTCCGGCCGCCAAGGCACCCGAAAAACCCCCCGCGGAGGCGCCGCCCCTGTCCGCACCGCCGCCAGCCCCCTCGGTGCAGCGCGCTGTGCCCTCGGAGACCGAATACACCGGCAAGACCACGACGATGACCGTGCGCGAGGCGTTGCGCGACGCGATGGCGGAGGAGATGCGGCGCGACGACACGGTCTTTCTGATCGGCGAGGAGGTGGCCGAGTACCAGGGGGCTTACAAAGTCAGCCAGGGACTGCTGCAGGAGTTCGGGGCGCGCCGCGTCATCGACACGCCGATCACCGAACAGGGCTTTACTGGGCTCGGCGTCGGCGCCGGCTTTGCCGGCTTGCGGCCGATCGTCGAGTTCATGACCTTCAACTTCGCGATGCAGGCAATCGATCAGATCATCAATTCGGCCGGCAAAACGCGGTACATGTCCGGCGGCCAGATGAGCTGTCCGATTGTCTTCCGCGGGCCGAACGGCATCGCCGCGCGCGTCGCGGCACAACATTCGCAATGCTATGCGAGCTGGTATGCGCACTGCCCCGGCCTCAAGGTCGTCGCCCCGTATACCGGCGCCGACCACAAGGGGTTGCTGAAGGCGGCGATCCGGGACCCGAACCCGGTTGTCTTTCTCGAACACGAGCTGGTGTATGGTGAAAGTTTCGCCGTGCCGGACGATCCCGAGTTCATCGTGCCGATCGGCCGAGCGCGAGTCGTCCGGGCGGGCGAGCACGTCACAATCATCGCATTTTCGCGCATGGTGAAACTGGCGATGCAGGCCGCCGAAGAGCTGGAGAAGGTCGGCATCTCCGCCGAAATTGTCGATCTGCGCACATTGCGGCCGTTCGACGTCGAAACGGTCGTCGCCTCGGTCAAAAAAACCAACCGGATCGTTGCGGTCGAAGAGGGGTGGCCCTTTGCCGGCATCGGCTCGGAACTGGCCGCGATCATGATGGAGGAGTGCTTCGATTGGCTCGATGCCCCGGTGAAGCGGGTCGCCGGGAAAGATGTTCCGCTGCCCTACGCGGCCAATCTGGAGCGGCTCGCGGTGCCCCAGGTCGAGGATATCGTCGCTGCGGCGCGCGAGGTCGCCTACCGCTGATCGGGCGGCGAGGGGAGGGGAGATGCCGATCGAAATCCTGATGCCGGCGCTATCGCCGACGATGACCGAGGGCAATGTCACGAAATGGCTGAAAAAAGAGGGTGACGAGGTTCATTCGGGCGACGTGCTCGCGGAGATCGAGACGGACAAGGCGACAATGGAGTTCGAGGCTGTCGACGACGGCCGCCTCGGCAGGATCCTCGTTCCGGAAGGCGCGGAGGGGATCAAAGTCAATCAGCCGATCGCATTGCTTCTGGGTGAAGGCGAGGACCCTTCAGCCCTAGACAAACTCGCCGAAAAGCCGGCCACGCCCGTTGCTGCGGCGTCAGCCCCCGAGCCCCTGCGGGCGGCCGAGCCCCGGCCGCTGGCCCAGCCGGCCCCCGGGAGGCGCGGCAACGGAAAAGGCCGCATCTTTGCCAGTCCCTTGGCGCGCCGCATGGCGCAACAGGCCGGGCTCGATCTCGCCGCGATCACCGGCTCGGGTCCACAGGGCCGCATCGTCAAGGCGGATATCGAAGCGGCACTTTCTGTCGAACGGCCCACCCCCACCCCGCCTCGCCCAACTTCCCAACCCCAACCGACCACACTGGCTACGCTGCCGAGCCTGTCCAAGGAGCGGGTCCTGGCGCTCGCCGGCAATCCACCTCATACCGAGCGGCCGCTCACTGCGATGCGCCGCGTCATCGCCCGGCGACTCACCGAATCCAAACAGACAGTCCCGCATTTCTATCTGACCGTCGATTGCGAGATCGACGAGCTGTTGAAATTCCGCGCCGAACTCAACGGGAAATCGGACGCCTACCGGATCTCGGTCAACGATTTCGTGATCCGCGCGGCAGCGCTGGCCTTGCGGCAGGTGCCTGCCGCCAACGCCTCGTGGAGCGATGAGGCGATCCTCCTCTGGGACACGGTCGACATCGCCGTGGCTGTCGCGCTCGAGGATGGGCTGATCACGCCGATCGTCAAAAACGCCGACCGCAAGGGGTTGGCGACGATCGCGAACGAGACCAAGGACCTCGCCGCGCGCGCCCGGGCAGGCAAATTGAAGCTCGAGGAGTTCCAAGGCGGCACCTTTTCGATTTCGAACCTTGGCATGTTCGGGGTCCGAGATTTCGCCGCGGTGATAAATCCACCCCACGGCGGGATTCTGGCGGTCGGCACCGGCGAGCAACGGGCCATCGTCAAGAACGGTGCGCTGTCGATCGCAACCGTGATGAGCTGCACCCTATCCTGCGATCACCGGGCCGTCGACGGTGCCGTCGGCGCGCAATTCCTCGCCGCCTTCAAGAAGCTCGTCGAAGACCCGCTGACGATGCTGCTATAAGGCCGCCCGCTCCGCACGTTGTGCAGGAGGGTAAGGGCAGAATGGAGACGGCGGGATGGCGGAGAATGCGTTCGACCTGGTCGTTGTCGGTGGCGGGCCGGGCGGTTACGTCGCGGCAATCCGGGCGGCGCAGCTTGGCATGGAGACGGCGGTCGTCGAGCGCGAGCATCTGGGCGGCATTTGCCTGAACTGGGGCTGCATTCCGACTAAGGCCCTGCTGCGCAGCTCGGAAATTTATCACCTGCTGCACCGCCTCGACGATTTCGGCTTCTCCGCCAAGGACATCAGCTTCGATGCCGGGAAGGTGGTGGCGCGCTCGCGCGCCGTCGCCAAGCAATTGTCGAACGGCGTCGCGTATCTCTTGCGGAAGAACAAAGTCACGGTTTTCGACGGCCAGGGACGCCTGGCAGGAAAGGGCCGGCTGGCGGTGGCAAAGGGCGGCAATCCCGTCGCCGAACTTGCCGCCGAGCACATTGTGCTCGCGACTGGGGCGCGGGCGCGCAGCCTGCCGGGGCTTGAGCCCGATGGCGAGCGCATTTGGACCTATAAGGAAGCGATGGTGCCGCCGGGAATCCCCAAATCCCTGTTGGTCGTCGGCTCGGGCGCGATCGGCATCGAATTCGCCAGCTTCTACCATGACATGGGCACCGAGGTGACGGTCGTCGAAGTCCTCGACCGCGTACTGCCGGTCGAGGACGAGGAGATCTCGGCGTTTGCGCGCAAGGCCTTCGAGAGGCAGGGGATCAAGATCCATACCGCGGCAACCGTGGCGGCCCTCGAGCACGACGGGGAGGGGGTCACCGCGCAGATCCAGGCGGACGGCAAAGGGTTCGAAGCCAATGTCGAGCGCGTGATCCTGGCCGTCGGTATCGTCGGCAATGTCGAAGATATCGGCTTGGAAGACACCGGCGTGGTCGTCGACCGGACCCACATTGTCGTCGATGAGTGGCTGCGTACCGGCGAGCCGGGGATTTATGCGATCGGTGATGTCGTCGGGCCGCCGTGGCTGGCTCATAAAGCCAGCCACGAGGGGGTGATCTGTGTCGAGCACATCGCCGGGATCAACGACGTGCACCCGCTCGACATCCACAATATCCCGGCCTGCACCTATTGCCGCCCGCAGATCGCCAGCGTCGGGTTAACCGAAAAGGCCGCGCGCGATGCCGGCTACGAACTCAAAGTCGGCCATTTCCCGTTCATCGGCAACGGCAAGGCGATTGCGCTCGGCGAGCCCGAGGGAATGGTCAAGACGATCTTCGACAGCAAGACCGGCGAGTTGTTGGGTGCGCACATGATCGGCGCCGAGGTCACCGAACTGATACAGGGCTACACGATTGCCAAGACCCTGGAAACCACTGAGACCGACCTGATCCGCACGATCTTTCCACACCCGACTCTGTCGGAGACGATGCACGAGGCCGTGCTCGACGCGTATGGGCGCGCCATCCACTTCTAGCCCAAAACAGCAGGCAACGATCGTCGTCCGCGCCGCAGGGTTCGCTTTTTGCGGATTTCCTGCGCAGCAGGGTAACGGCTAGGCCGCGGCGCGGATCGCGACTTTCTTGATCTCGCTGCCTACGAAGGGCTCGTATTCGCGGAAATTAGCCTCGAAGCGTTGGGTCAGGCCGCGCGCGGTCTCGTCATAGGCCTTCTTGTCGGACCAGGTGCCGCGAGGGTCGAGCACCTCTTCCGGCACCTCGGGGCAACTTTCAGGCACTAAGAGGCCGAAATTCGCCTCCTTGCGGACCGGCGCCGCGGCTAGGCGGCCGTCGAGCGCGGCGCGCAACAGGGCGCGGGTATGAGCGATCGGCATGCGCCGCCCGGCGCCATAGGTGCCACCCGACCAGCCGGTATTGACGAGCCAGCACTGCGCTCCGTGCTCGCGGATCAAGCCACCCAGCATCTTCGCATAGACTGCCGGGTGGCGCGGCATGAAGGGCGCGCCGAAGCATGTCGAAAAGGTTGCCTCGGGCGCGTTGCTGAGCCCCTTTTCGGTGCCGGCCACCCGCGCCGTGTAGCCCGATAAGAAATGGTACATCGCCTGCTCGGGGGTCAGCTTGGCGATCGGCGGCATCACGCCGAACGCATCGCAGGTCAGCATCACAACATTGCTGGGATGCGGCGCAAGCCCGCGCGGATCGGCATTCGGGATGAATTCGATCGGATAGCAAGCCCGCGTATTCTCCGTCAGGCTTTGGTCGTCGACATCGGGCATGCGCGTTTCCGGGTGCAGCACGACGTTTTCGAGCACCGTTCCGAAGCGGGTGATCGTCGCATAGATCTCGGGCTCGTTGACCGGCGACAAATTGATCACCTTGGCGTAGCAGCCGCCTTCGAAATTGAAGATGCCCGTGGGGCTCCAGCCGTGCTCGTCATCGCCGATCAAGGTGCGCGAAGCGTCAGCCGACAACGTCGTCTTGCCGGTCCCCGAGAGCCCAAAAAAGATCGCGCAGTCGCCCTTCGGGCCGACATTGGCCGAAGCGTGCATCGGCAATACGCCGCGCGCCGGCAACACGAAATTGAGATAGCCGAAAACCGATTTCTTGATCTCGCCGGCGTATTGGGTGCCGCCGATCAGCACCAGCCGCTCGGCGAAATTGACCAAGATGAAGACCTCGGAATTGATCTTGTCCAGCTCGGGGATCGCGAGGAATTTCGGAGCGTGCAGGATGGTAAAAGCCGGCTCGAACTCCGGCAGCTCGTCAGCCGGCGGCCGAATGAACATGTTGCGCGAAAAGAGGCTGTGCCACGCGCCGTCGGTCACGACCCGCACCGGCAGCCGATACGCGGGATCGGCCCCGGCGTAGAGGTCCTGGACGAACAACTCGCGGCCCTGCAGGTAGGCGAGCAGGCGCTGATGCAGGCTGGCAAATTGGTCGAGAGAGACCGGCTGGTTGATTTTGCCCCAGTCCACTGTGTCTTTGGTGCCAGGCTCCTCTACGATGTATTTGTCCCGCGGCGTGCGGCCGGTGAAGAGACCGGTCGAGACCGAGAATGTGCCGCCCAAGGCAAGTTCGCCCTCGCCCCGCCGGACGGCATGTTCGTAGAGCACCGGCGCGGGCTGGTTCCAGTGTACGGTCCCGAGGTGATGCATGCCTTGCCGGTCCAGGCCGAAGCGGCTCTTTTTTTCGGTCATCGGATCGTCTTCTTCATCGAACGCTTCCTCCTTCTGCGACCGGACCCCTTTTTGCACCATCGGGCCGGGCGACGCCGTACCATAACACGGGCGACCATGTCAAAAGCCCCTCAACGGGTGCGCTATTTCCGCGCGTTCTGGGTGAGTTGCAAAAGCGCGGTACGCGCCGCCGCCGGCGTCAGCACCGGCGCGGCAAAGTCGAGCCGGGCCGTCTCGCCATCGCTTTGCAAATCGGCACCTTCGGGATCGATCCCCGTCATCCGCCAGTCGACACCTACACGG